>Ga0208373_1000581_pt1 | contig 61169 bp, 51 predicted proteins | sample RifOxyC2_FD_184036 | JGI IMG/M metagenome (GOLD analysis project Ga0208373, IMG submission 184036) | Soil microbial communities from Rifle, Colorado - Rifle Oxygen_injection C2 (SPAdes) | ecosystem: Environmental > Terrestrial > Deep subsurface > Rock core/Sediment | place: Rifle, Colorado...
AGAAAAATATCCAAATGCTTCAAAGGAATTTAGACTTGCCACGTGAGATAAAAGAGTAGCCTATGTATTATTATGTTTATGTCTTGCAATCAAGTAATGATAAAAATTTCTATGTTGGATATACAAATAATTTAATAAAACGAATAAATGAACATAACAAGGGGAAGGTTGAATCAACAAAATCAAGAACTCCATTAAAATTAATTTATTGGGAAGGATGTATTAGTCAAAAGGATGCACTTAGGCGAGAGAGATATCTTAAAACTGCTTGGGGAAAAAGATACATTAAGAATAGAGTAGAAGATTATCTCACGTGGTGAAGCAATATGCATTTCCGGCTGATAAATTTATTAAGGATAATGAAACAGGACTTATTTATAGATATCATATACATGAAAGTACAATCCAGAAATCTATTAAAGAAGCGATAAAAAAAGCTAAGCTATTAAAGCCTGGTTCTTCTCATACATTTAGACATTCATTCGCTACGTATCTATTAGAAAACGGTTACGATATTCGTACAATCCAGGAATTACTCGGGCATAATAGTGTTAAGACTACAATGATTTATACACATGTAGCAAATTTGGGAGGAGGAGTAAAGAGTCCATTAGACGGATGATAACAAAGATTATTAGGCGGAAAGATTATCCCTCTAAAAACTGAAATAAATTGACAGAAAATTTAGTAATTTATTATAGTTAAATTAGTTAAAGCGATTAAACCGAAATGACGAAGGATTATTAGACAGAAATTATTTCTTGCTAACAATCTAAATGGCACTGGTCTTAATCGGCTCAATTAATAGTTATACGCCATAAAATAAGAGTAAAATATGAAAACAATTTACCTTTTATTCATTTACCTTATTTTTTATTCGGTTGCATTCTCACAAACCTATTCGGGAAAATTAGTTGATAGACATAGTGGGTTACCAATACCGTATGCAAACATCGGAATTGTGAATAAAAATATCGGAACTGTATCTAATGCCAATGGAGAATTCAAGATTGAATTAAATATTAAAGAAGATAACGATACATTATTCATATCGTGTATTGGATACGAAAGAAAAGCATATTTAATTTCAAATTTTAAAAATTCCTATAGAAGTAGTGATCAAAACATAATTGAATTACAACCAAAGATCTATGCGTTAGCGGAAGTTGTTGTCAGACCAATTGGTACGAAAATCTACACTTTGGGAAATTTCTGTGAAGCAAATTCAGCCTACGGAAATGCTTTCTATTCAAAAGAACTTGGGACAGAGATTGGAGTAATAATAAAACTCCCCTATAATAAGAATATTGCATATTTACAAAACTTCAGATTTGATGTTGGTAAATTTACTTTTGACAAATTCCCAGTTCGATTAAATGTTTATAGTATGATAAATGGCAAGCCTAATGAAAATATATTGAGAGAACCAATTTTTATTGAAATAACTACAGCTGGCGAGTATATAGTAGAACTGGAAAAATATAAAATCCTAACAAATGGAGATTTCTTTATTTCATTGGAGTATTATCGGGTGGCAGATGACAAAGATGGTGAGTTAATATTTTGTGCAGTCGAAAAAGAGAATAACGGGAACGGCTATTTTAGATTAACCAGTCAAGGAAGTTGGATGCCCGAATGGGGGGCCAATATAGGATTTTCAGTTCGAGTTAAATGCGAAGAATAATTACAATTACAAATTTTCTATTAACACAAGAAATATGAGGTTATAAGTTATTATTAAGTTTGAAAGAAGTGACGATAATAATCTTTATTATTTAGCTTTAGAAGTATTGGTAATAAAGCGTATAACCAGCTTTTCTACCCGACCGCGTTTTCATTGCGGCATTGTTCAAATTTTCGGGGTTGGTGAAAAAGGTAAGCATTGCAAGTAAGTTTGTTCTATTAAATAAAGTTGTTAAAAATTTTGGCATTAGCTTTTTATTTCGGCATCGCTGTTCGGGGCGGACGGGTGAAAAGCCACGTCGTTAGGCAGTAAATGCAAAGGGAGAAATTATTATGGAAACTTTTATAATAATTATTGTAATCCTATTTTTTCTTTTCCTAATTTTTCGTAAAAAGAAAACTGAAGAAACTATAAACAACTATTCAACACAACCTGATAAAATTGGTAGCCAAAAACTACTAAATAAAGAATTATTCTTGGATCAGTTATCAGCAAATGTTCTATGTCCAAATTGTACGATTGGATTAGAACTATCAGAAGATGAAAGATCTGCAAAAAAATTTCATTGCCCTGGATGTGAGGCGTCAATTGATTTTAATTTTGATCCGCCGAAAATAAATTGCAAGGTAGAAAAGCACTTAAATTCCTCAAAGGATAATATTAAAAGTGATGATGAACTTATAAAGATTTGCAATCGAGTAAGCAAGGACATTCTCTTAGGAGAAAATGTCAAAACAGAGTGGAAAAAGGATAATATTAAAAGCGATGATGAACTTATAAAGATTTGTAATCAAGCATACGAGAACATCCTTTTAGGAGAAAAATTAAAAACAGAGTGGAAAAATGATATCTTAATTGCTTTGAAAAGTAAAAATGTTGTGGCACGTAGATCGGCAGCGCTAGCATTAGAGGCCTATGAAAGTCCTGAGGTTATTTCGGCACTTGAAGAGGCACTTGCGGATTCAGATAAAGCTGTCCGTGATTATGCTGAAAACTCATTAATAACATTAATTAAAGAAAATGATGAAATTCAGAATGCATTAACTATTTTAAATGAGACATTTTCAGGATTTAATGAGGAGACTATAGCTAAATCCAAAAAACAAATAGATGATGCTCTTGATTTAATAACTTCTAAATGTGAGTATGGCAATAAAGTGTTATTAGACCGGCTATACCAAAATATGGAATTAGTAAGAAGTGAAGGTCAAACCTTTTTAACCAGTACCCCTGACTTTGTGGGTGACGAGTGGTATAGAAAACAACGGATTTTAAAGGCATTTAGCAGAAAACCCACAAAGAATATAGTTCAAGAACTAATATTGCTTTTAAATGTTCGGTCAAAAGTATCACAATATTATAGTGTTCTTCAACCTACGATAGCAGAAGTATTAGGTGAAATTGGGGATAAACAGGCTATTGAACCTTTGTATGACTGCTTTAATAGTGATAACGTTTTTAGTGAGTCCAGAATTGCGATAAGTGTAGCCCTTCAAAAACTTACAGGAAATGTACTACTTGATCCTAGACTTATCATTGCTGAAGCAGACAAAAAGTTAGAGGTAGGAGATAAGGAAGCTGTGTTACCACTACTAGAACAAATTGATTCTAGTATGTTTAATAGCTTAAGTGCACGAGATAAGTATTATATTTGGTATTTACGCGGGCTTGTTTACAGGGCACAGGGGGACAAAGAGAAAGCAATTGAGAGTTTTCAATCAAGCCTTAATTACTTCAATGCTCCAGAAGCCGCTGCTCATTACCGTTTGAAAGAACTTTTGTCAAAATAATACTAATTTCTATTGTAAAGATTTTAAAGGTGGTGTCTAACCTCTTTAATAATTAAAAAGTCAAGGGGATAATAAAATCCCACGACAAAAATGTTTTGAAAAAAAATAGTTCTTTGATATACTGAACAACACTAATTTCTAACAACGAATAATGCCTTTAATATCTATAAGATAAATGGCAAACCAAACCTCTTTAGGGACTTATCTCGCCAGGGCGGGATTATACCGGTAGGGACCGATATTATTCCAGATATAATTTAGGCATACGCGTAGTTACCCAATCCAGCGCAAGGATTATGCTTGGAAGCAAATCAGTTAGGCGTCCGGGCTTACTACGCGTGGCCATTGTAAAGACTTCTTATGTTCTAGTTCTTGACCTTTGAATTTATTGTTTGGGAATCCATCCCTTCGGGAAAAGTTAGATTTATATTTAAGTACGAAATAGACGATTTCAGCAATTTCCTTAGCTATTATAGTCTTAGCTATTTGTTTGTTTTTCTTTCTTAGCAGAGAGCTGTGGTATTTACGTATAACTGGATAATACTGCACTGCATGAATGGCAGCATCGGAGAAAGCGACTTTAAGATATTTGTTACCGTCTTTAGAGGAACGTTGCTTAGATTTACCACCGGAGTTACGGGCAGAAGGAACAAGACGGCAATACGAGAAAAAATTTTTAACATCCGGAAAACGGTTGATGTCGTCGATTTCGAGCAAAATAGTGAAAGCATTCATCTTACCGATACCTGGGATCCAGAGTCCCGCCAAGGAGGGATTGAATGTCATCATTAGGGATTAGATAAGGATAAAGTTGTTTTTCAAGATCGAGCATTTGTTCGTTGAGCAGAGCTTCAACTTCGGTTAATTGTTCATACTGAAATTTAGGAATACCGGAGAGTTGAGTTGGAGAATCATAGTTATACTTCGCAAGCAAAAGCTGCATAGAGTTAGTAACTGAAGTGTGCCGCTGAACTATTTTAAGTCTAGCACGAAGAGCATCACGAAGCATACGCTTTTCGTTGGATATTTTATGAGCAGATGGAATAAAATTCATTCGAAGAAGTTGAGCAAGGGTGTGAGCGTCTACTTTATCGGTTTTAACTTTAGCATAAGCAATAGCTTTGACATATTTAGCATGAGCAAGGATCATAGGAATGTGAAGGGAAGAAAGAAGATCGTTGAGCCAATACCATGTCATAGTTGATTCAACAGTAGTAAGATTTTCGTTACCGAGATCAGAGAAATACTGAACGAAGTTATGTTCAACATTTTTTATATCTGCTTGCTTAACAATGTTTCCTGAAGAATCGACGGTAGTCAAGTAAGAAGTGAATTTATGAAGATCAATACCTGTGTAGTACATTTGATACCTCTAAAGTTAAAGTTTTGAATTATGAACAAACTTAACTTTTTACTTATTGGAAATATCAAGCCAATCAAGCGGACGCCGTTTTTCAGTGCGGCATTGTTCTAATTATTGTGTTTGGTTTACAAAACTTGGTTGCTTTTTTAAGTAGGTTGTTCTAAAAAATATTTTTAATAAATAAAATGTTGTTGCTGTTATTCGGCATTCTTGTTCTGGGGCGCCGCTTATCGGCAACGTCGTTATATAGCTCTCTTAATTAACAATATTTACCAATAAATTATTCAGGGGTTCAAATGAAAAAAGTAATATTTTTAATAATATCTTGCTTCTTAATTGTAAAACTAAATGTCTCTCTAATTTATGGTCAATACGACCAAAATTGGGAGAGATTATACAACGATGAAAAAATTTCAGTTATTAAAAAAACGACAGACCAGAATATCTTGGAAAATGCTGCTCAACACGAGAAATTTGATGATCTCCGAGTAATTGCAACTGAAAAGCTGACTTCCCAATCAATTCTTTCAAGAATAGCTTTAGAAGATATATCTCCATTTGTTCGTATTGCTGCTGTAAAGCATATTATAGATAAAGATCTACTTAAAAAAATTTCATTAAATGACCGAGACAATAAAGTCCGTGAAACAGCAAGATATAAATTAATGAATGAGGCAGAACTCATTAAGATTGCAACAAGTAATTACCCAATAGAACAAAAGAAATTAGCTGTAAGTGTACTCCAAAATAATAAGGAACTATATAAAATTATAAAAAGCGACAAAGATGCATCTTGGGAAAGTTTGTCATCTATCGCGGCATCTAATATAAACGATCAAACCATACTTGAAGAGATTGTTAAAAAAGATAGGCGCTATGATGTGCGGATGAAAGCGGTTAAAAATCTAAATAATCAGAATTTGCTTCAGAAAGTAGCATTAAATGATTCCAGCAGCTATGTTCGTGAAGCTGCTATTGCTAAAATTACCGACCAGGAATTCTTAAAAAAGATTATTAAGGATGATAACAAGCCTCTGCGCTTCGATGCCTTACGAAGCTTGAATGATGAAGACCAGACATTTCTCATAGATATTGCAAAAAATAATAAGGCACAGTATATGCGTCTTTATGCAGTTCATAAAATAGATGACCTCAAAGCGCTTGAAGAAATAGCATTGAATGACGCATGGCCGCAAGTGCAGATAGATGCTATCCAAGGGATAACAGAGAGAGATATTTTGGAAAACATTATTAAGAAGCCACTATGGCCCGACGTAATTGTGGCAGCAGTAAGGAAATTAAATGATGGGAATGTTATAGCAGACTTAGCAAAAAATCACCCTCATATACTTGTACGCGATGATCTGGAACGATTGAATATTAAATATATAAGTGGAGTATTACTTGATGCAAATAAAAAGCCCCTAAAAGGAATGATTGTGTATCTTATCCCAATGGAAGATGGAAAAATGAGAACAAGCTATCAAATAGAAAAAGGAAGGATTATAGGAGTTACTAATCCAAGCACAATATCTTCCTCAAACGGAGAATTTACTTTATCAATAACACTTAAAATGTATCAAGAATTCAATACGTTTACACTGGGATTTATAGAAGAACAAACAATTAATCAACTTAAAACACCAGATGGCAATGGAATTCAGGTAAAATTTATAGGCAATGAGATACAGCATGTCGATTTGGGAGAAATTTATACAGAATTTTGATTATTGCACTTTAAGACTATGGAATTTTTGATGCTGGATTTTTGAAACTATCCCAACACTACGTATGTGGTGAAGAGAATATTTTAATTGCGGATGGAATGGTTTGAGCCGGAAGTTATGAAGTTACCTTTAATCAGTTCATCTACCAAGTGGAGAGTATTTTACAGAATAATTACAGGAATGATATTGTTAAGATGAGAACGCCATATAACAAGTGCTTCAACCCGACAGAGTCCGTTAGCTAACGGATCGCACTCGGCAACTTTGATATTTTAATGTTTGGTGCTCTCCGCCTGAGGCGGGCAGGCTGTTTCGGTGGCATTTCCATTCAAGGTAGTCTTGCTATGAAAGTTTTTTCCAAATATAAAATTTATTTAATAAAAGCTGCAATGCTGTCCGTCAGTTGACGGATGGGCGACGGCTTAAAAACAACATCGTTAAGCACCATCAAATCAAAATCAGAAAGGAGATTTAAATGATAAGAGCAAAACGGCCCGTAGCATTTTGGGTTATTGTTGTGTTTCTTGTTATAACATTGGTATTTCTGCTTATGGGGCAGACAATGGCTGTAATCAACTATGATTTTGCAGTCCAACTTGGGTTACAAGAAAGTGTAAATCAGATAAGTGAATTTGGAGTGCAAGTCGGCCGTGCATTTGGTGTAGGCGACACTCTCGTCTATATGCCCGTTATGGTTATTTCTCTGGTTGGACTGTTCCTGAGAAAGCATTGGGCACTCTTAACTACGGCAGCAGTAATGGGAATATCAGCTTATTGGGCTATTACGTGCATCTTCCTGCTGATATTTCTAAAGGGTGTACCCGACTATTATCTCGCCCCAGGTTTGGAGTACTGGTTACTTATGGGTTCCTACGTAATTTTTGGTGTGTGGGGATTGCTTTATCTGATATTCAGAGGAGATAGACTAATCAAACGAGGTACATAGTGTCTAACAACTCTATTCGACCAACATGTCAGCAAAGGCGGTTGATATCACCCGTTATATCACTAAAAAGAAAGGAAGTAGAAGGATGCGAATAAAGCACTAAGGTGCAACGCGCGGCAGCTTGCCAGCTGCGCAGTTATACTCTTTTTGATGTGGTACATAAAACTTTTAACTTTGAAAAGTATTTTCGGGTGCCGGTTGACAAGTTAGTACCCAACCCCGTCAGGTCCGGAAGGAAGCAGCGGTAAGTATGCGGCTTGGGTAATCGGCTACCCGATTTTATTTATAAGCTTTTGCAGGAATTAAAAATTCTAAAACACCTCGAGTCATTTTAACTTTTCCATCAAAGGAAATCCTTGCAATCATTCCCTTCTTAAAATCTATATTTGCACCAGAAGATGATATTAGATTTGAGACATGAGCTGAAAAGTCAGGTTCATGACCGACAAATGCCATGTCATTTCCCATTATTTCATTAGCAATATCAATTATATCGTCAGTTTTTCCACCAAAGGCCAATCTTTTATCCATTATGATTTTGCCTGTAATTTTGTAAACTATAGCAATGATTTCTGCAGTTTGAACAGCCCTAATAAGCGGAGAAGAAATTATGTGTGAAAAATTTGGTATTAAAACTTTCCAACCTTCTGCTGCTGTTTTTATTTTCTGCTCACCTTCAACTGTAAGTTTTCGATCAAAATCTTTTTTATGTGTTGATGCTTTTTCAGCATCACCATGTCTAATTAAATAAATGTTCATAGTTCACAAAAATTATTGTAATATAATTATGAAATTCCAATAGATCTTTTTCTAATTCTTCTCCAGCTTCAGAACCAATGAGCTTTTCCCATTTTTCTTTTGATTCAAACTCAAGTTCAACAAAAAGGGAATATTTAATTTCTAAGAGCGGATTACTTTCAACCGAACCGATAGCTAAATCTTTTCCAATTAGTTTAGAAAAATATTTTACTAAGAAGTTCTTAAAGTGAATAATTACCTCTTCATCGTTAGTCTTTTTCAGGAAAACAAGAGCTTTATACATAAGAAATCTTAAATAATTGAGGTAATGATTTATTCCTGGTATCTATCGTAATTGCGGCTTTTGAATTTTAAAATCAAAATCGGCGATTTCTTTATAAACCAAACTATCGAACAATGATTGATTACTGCGATATGCCTTTTCTAAATGATTTAAAACAAAAATATCGTCTTTAACATCCAATTTATATTTTTTTGGAACGAGGATTTGCGTTTTAATCGTATCCTGAGAAATGAAATTGATGGTTTGATTGAAACGATTTTTTAATGTTTTTAATTCCGCAAAGCTTCTATAAACCAAATTGATGGAATTGTCTATTTTTTTGTAGAGCGATACTCTTGAAAGGCTCAAGGTATCTTTAGTAATAAATTTCTCAATTAATTTGAGAAGCTTTAAGTCTTGTAATTCCATAACTTCAAAAGATAATTTGCCGTTCAGTGATTTATCAATTAAATAACAATTCGACGTCGAATCGTAAATAGCTAGACGATTGTAAACCGGATTCGGATATTCAAGCAAAACAGAAAAATATTTGATGCTGTCAATGTAAAAGCTGTCAAGTTCAAGTGAATTATAAAGAATATTTTCTCCCATCTGAAGATCCATCAGACCGAATAAGGAATCATTAGCTTTCTTGTTTCCATTAGCGGCATTAACAACTAATTCTTGAAGTGCATTGCCGGTTAAGACTTGTGGTTCAACAATTTCACTTTCGAAACAACCAGATATGGCAAGTATCGCTGCAGCAATTATTAAATAGATTCGTTTCATTTTATTTTAATTTTAAAGATTGCAAGAAAAAATAACAATTATTTTTGATTTAACTGTTATGACAGTCAGAGGAAATTAAAGAGGGGAAAATGAATGTTAGTTACACAAAATATGTTCAATCAACTTTAAGGAGAATTTTCATCAAAATATTTTTTAATTAGGTTGGCTTTCTGTTTTCCGACAAGCGAAATTAATTTGGCGTGATCGGTATTTTTTATTGCCGAAAAACTGCCAAGCTCCTTTAGCAACTTTTGTGCAGTGGAAGAGCCAATTCCTTTTATATTGGTCAACTCGGTTTTGATTGTTCTCTTTGATCTTCTTTTTCGATGAAAAGTGATCGCAAACCGATGCGCTTCATCACGAATTTTTTGTAACAATTTTAATCCCGAAGACGTTTTAGAAATTGATGCTGGTTCGGATTGGCCAGTTAAATAAACTTCTTCCAAACGCTTAGCTAATCCAATGATAGTGAAGTTTTTTATCCCCAAGTCTTTTATGGATTCGATAGCACTTGAGAGCTGACCTTTTCCACCATCAACCATTATTAAATCCGGAAGCTTATCTTCACCTTGTACAACTTTAGTATATCTCCTTCGAATAACTTCCTGCATGCTCAGAAAATCATCAGGACCGGAAACGTCCTTAATGATATATTTTCTGTAAAGGCTTTTCCTCGGTTTACCATCTTCAAATACAACTAAACTTGCAACTGTATCTGTTCCCTGCAGATTCGAAATATCAAAGCATTCAATTTTCTTAGGAAGATTCGGCAATCTCAAGTCTCTTTGCAAAGCTGAAACCGAATAAGAAACTTGTCCTTCGTTTTTCATTTTCTGAATTTGAATTTCCTTCAATTGAAGGAGAGCATTCTCTGAACACATTTTAATTAATGATCTTAAATTGCCTCTTTGTGGAATAGTAAGTCTAACTTTTCTATTTGCATTACGAGATAACCATTCCGATAAAATTTCGAGATCTGTTGGTTCAACCTCCACAACAATTTCTTTAGGAATATCTGTAAAATCTGTGTAGTAAAATTTTATAGCTGCCGAATAAATGTTAGCTAATTCTTCACCTTCTTCGATGGCTAAACGTAATTGCTTTTTGCCAACAAGTTTTCCGTTCCTAACATTAAAAACAGAGCAGGCTGAATCTTTACCCTCGTAAGTAAGGGCAATGATGTCTCTGTCTTCAAAATCATCGCTGACAACTTTTTGTTTTGAGGAGATAATTTTTAATTGTTCCATTCTATCGCGCAGCTCTGCGGCTTTTTCAAATTCAAGTAATTCAACTAATCTTTTCATCTTATCATTTAAATCATCAATAAGATCATCAGTTTTTCCTTTAAGGACTTTAACAACTTCACCGACCATATCGCCGTAATCTTTTTCTGAAATCAAACCTTCGCAAGGTCCATCACACTTTTTGATGTGATAATCAAGACACACTTTAAATTTTTTCTTACCAATACTTTCCTGAGTTATGTTCAATTTGCAGCTTCTAATTTTGAACAGCTGGTTTATCATTCTCAACGAATTCTTCATACTGCTTACGCTAGTGTAAGGCCCAAAGTATTTCGAACCATCTCTAATCAATCTTCTTGTTGGATAAATTCTTGGGTATGGTTCGTTTGTAACTTTTATGAAGGGAAATGATTTGTCATCTTTAAGATTAACATTATATCTTGGTTTAAGTTCTTTTATTAAATTATTCTCAAGTACTAGAGCTTCAACTTCATTATCGGTTACAATTAGTTCCAAGTCATAAGTTTTACTTATAAGCGCTGCAGTTTTAGCGGATTGATTCACACCAGTGAAGTAAGAGCGAACGCGGCTTTTTAAATTGATCGCTTTTCCAACATAAATAACTTTGCCTTTATCATTTTTAAATTGATAAACGCCAGGATTATTCGGAAGATTTTTAAACTTAGATTCTAAAACAGAATTCATGTTTTATAGATTTATTAAATGATATTAGGTAGAAAGATGAACCTTTCTTAAGGTAAGGCTAATTTAAGAAACGGAATAAGAAAATGAAAAGTCTATTTTTCAGGAAGAATTTGATTTTTGGCTACCACAACAATTCCGCTTTCAGTTACCGTGAATTTTTTCTTGTCACCCTCCAGATCAAAACCAATTTCGTATCCTTCCGGAATATCGACATTCTTATCAATGATTGCACGCCGGATTCTGGTATGCCTGCCGATTTTACAATTATTCATAATAATCGAATCAGTAATGTATGCAAAGCTGTTAACTTTAACATTAGGACCGAGCAATGATCTTTCTACAAGTCCACCGGAAACTATTGAACCGTCACAGATCAATGAATTAAGAGTTCTACCAACTCTTTCACCTTCATGGGAAACAGTTTTTGCAGGAGGAAATTGGAATTGATAAGTTCTCATTGGCCAGGACAAATCGTAAAAATTAAATTCAGGTATAATACTTATTAAATCCATACTTGCTTCGTAGTAGCTCTCAATTGTTCCTATATCTTTCCAGTAAGGTTTTTGCTTTTTATTCTCATCATAAAATTTATATGCTGCCACATTCATTTTAGATTGTACCATATAAGGTAAAACATCCTTTCCAAAATCGTGTGCCTTTAGATTTTTGGATTCCATCTCTATGAGAATATCTCTTAAACCTTGAGCATTGAAAACGTAAATTCCCATATTAACGAAAGAAAATCCCGGTTGATCGGGGATTTCAGGCGGAGCAACTGGTTTTTCAACAAAAGAATTTATTGCATAATTATCGTCAACAGAGACAACTCCAAATCTGGTAGCTTCTTCCCGAGGAACTTCAATGCATGCTATTGATAGATCCGCTTTTGTATCAACATGGTATTGAAGCATCTTGAGATAATCCATCTTGTAAATATGATCTCCGCTTAAGAGCAAAACCCAATTAAATTTTTTATTATCCGAAAATAAATTCATGTTCTGATAAATTGCGTTTGCCGTTCCAAGGTACCAATCATTATTCATCTTTCGCTGGGGTGGAACTGAATAAATAAATTCTCCGAGTTCGGGATTAAAGATGCTCCATGCTTCAAAGATGTGCTGGTTGAGAGAATCAGATTTGTATTGAACAAGGACATAGATTTTTCTTAACCCCGAATTAAGGCAATTGGATAACGCAAAATCTATTATTCGATACTTACCGCCAAATGGAACTGCCGGCTTTCCTCTGTGTGCTGTTAACGGATAAAGTCTTTCGCCTTGACCTCCTGCTAAAAGCATTGTAACTGTATCTCTAAGAATGGACGAACCAGGGAATGTCATAAATTCACCTCAATTTCTATAGAAATATATAGAATTATGATTTGATTGGCAATTTGATAAGTTGTTAAATTAGTATAAGATTAAAAAATTATGATGATAAAAGAAAAAATTCTCGGCATCACCCTGTTTTCACTGTTCATGTCCATAGGCTGGTTAACAGGGATTTCTCCTTTGAAAACAAGCTTAAAAACAAGTCGCGAAGCATCTTTATCAATAAAGAGAATGTTTGCCAATGGTCCTGTCATAAACATTAATAGCGATTATGTATCATCGAATCAATATAAAATTGATGTTTGGCATTATGATTTAGATCTTGATCTTTATCCAAAAGAAAAGATGCTAAAAGGAATTGCTGAAATCACCGGTATAATTTTACAACCTGAAATTGATAGAATTGATCTGAATTTTTATGACAACCTGACAATAAAAGAACTTACATTAAACAGTTTATCTGCAAGATTTGAAAATGAAGGGACAAGACTTTCTGTGTTTATTGAAGGTTCAAGGATTGATACATTTAAATTAAAAGTAATTTATGAAGGAACACCTAAACGCACCGGATTATCGGCATTTGTGTTTGGCGAAATAAACGGAATGTCTGCCGTTTATAATTTGAATGAACCGTCCTACGCATCAGCTTGGTTCCCTTGTAACGATATTCCTTCTGACAAAGTGCTGCTCGATATGAGAATTACAAATGATTCATCTCAAACCTCAGTATCAAATGGTGTTTTGGTTAGTAAAGAATTAAATCGGGACAGAATGACTTATCACTGGAAAACGTACTACCCAATTTCAACATATTTAATTTGTTTATATTCATCCACGTATGCGGAGTTTGGAGACAAATATATATCAGCAACCGGGGACACAATGCCCATACAATACTATGTTTTTCCAAATCATTTAGAAGAAGCAAAAATTGATTTTAAGGATACACCTAAGATGATTGAATTCTTTGCCAAAACTTTTGGTGAATATCCTTTCCTGAAAGAAAAATATGGCATTGCTGAATTCCTCTGGCAGATGGGTGCAATGGAGCATCAAACAATTACAGGAATAGGAAGCAGCTTTATTGGCGGTAAAAATTTTTTTGAAGATGTATATGTTCACGAACTTGCTCATCACTGGTGGGGCAATGCTGTTGGTCCTGCATCCTGGAAAGATATTTGGCTAAATGAAGGTTTCTCGACTTACAGCGAAGCACTTTATGCGGAATCAAAATCCGGCAATGAAGCCCTGCAATCAAAAATGCTGAGTAAGTTCTCCGATGAGTTTTCAAGTATACTCTATGATCCAGGAAAAAATCTCTTCGGCACAACTGTTTATGATAAAGGCGCATGGGTTTTACACATGCTGCGTTGGGAAGTTGGTGATTCAATATTCTTTGATATACTAAAAACCTACTTTGAAATGTATAAGTACAGAAGTGCCTCGACAAGTGATTTTATTCGTGTTTGCGAAAATCTTAGCAAGAGAGACTTAAGCAAATTTTTTAATCAGTGGGTTTACAGCGGGAATGAAAATATTCAACTGGACTATAAATGGATAATAAAAAAGGATTCTAATCATAAGAATTTGATTATCTTACACTTAATTCAGAAACAGGAAAAATATCCTGTGTTTGAGTTTAAATTAGAAGTGATGCTTGAGTATGATAATCAAAAAAGTTTTTCCAAAATTTATAGTGTGGATAAAAGAGAAAAACGAATCGAAATTATACTTGATGAGAGACCAAACCAACTTATTCTCGATCCGGATAACTGGCTGCTTGCAAATATTAAGGACAGGAACAGTTACGAAAATTAAGAACACGCGTTACGTATCATATAAAGTTTTGGAGACTTGTAGCAAAGATATACTTTTGGGACAGTGGACTAAAGTCCATAGTCATTGTGTTATTGGGCTAACCCCAGCCTTTCACAAAGTGATGGCTATGCCAAAGGCTGGGGTTATTGAATCCACAACTCTCTTTTGGGCTTCAGCCCACATTTGTGAATTATTCACATCCATACGCAAGGAGAGTTAATAACTGACTTTTATTTTCAGATTTCCTTTAGCTAACTTTAATTAAATAATCATTAAAAGTTGTGGAAGATACTTACCTATTTATTTCTGATATTCATTTAGGTTTACAATCCAAAGAAACCGAGAATAAAAAAGAACGACTTCTTGTTGAGTTCTTGAATTCAACTGCTCTAAATTGTAAAGAATTGTTTATAGTCGGTGATCTTTTTGATTTTTGGTTCGAATATAAACGTGTTTATCAAAAAGGATTTTTTAGAACTTTGACTGCACTCCAAGATTTAACTGAGAAGGGGATTAAGATTCATTATTTTATTGGTAACCATGATTTTATGCACCGTAATTTTTTTGTAGATGAAATCGGGGCGTCGCTTTATGAAAACCCCATTGAGGTAACTTCAAACGGTAAGAAATTTTTTATCGGTCACGGAGACGGTCTTGTTAAAAATGATTATGGATATCTCGTTCTAAAAAAAGTTATGAGAAATAAAGGTATTCAAAAACTTTTTTCACTCATTCATCCTGATCTTGGAATTGGTTTAGCGAGTTCAACAAGCAAAGGTAGCCGAAGCTATACTTCTAAAAAAGATTACGGTGAAGTTGATGGATTATTTGAAGCGGCTAAAAAACAAATTGATAACGGTTTTGATTATGTTGTATTCGGTCATCTACATAAAAGAATTCAACAGAAGTACAAGGATGGTTATTATATAAATTTGGGTTCATGGCTCGACAAACCTTGTTACGGAATTTTTAGGCAAAACAATTTTAAAATAGTTGATCTTTAGAAAAATGGCCAAGAATAAACTCTCAAATTTCGATTTCAATAAATATTTCAGCAGCGTTTCGGCGCGCACGAAGAAAAATGTTGGCAACAAAAAGAAAAGGGGATTAATTTTCGGTACAATTGCTTTTTTAATCGTTGTCTTTATCATTTACATTATTATTGGACTGCCTTCTCTTGAGGAATTAGAAAATCCTAAACCCCAGCTTGCAAGTAAGGTATTTACTGTTGATGGTGAACTTCTCGGCCAATTCTATTTCGAAAATCGAATTGAAACCCACATAGGTAGCGTTCCAAAATATCTTGTTGATGCTTTAATCTCAACTGAGGATAAGGGCTTTTACGATCATTGGGGAGTTGATATGTCAAGGTTTGCAAAAGCAATGATAAAAAATGTTTTTACTTTTTCCCGGGAAGGTGCAAGCACAATTACTCAGCAGCTTGCAAAAAATCTTTATAAGCTTAAAGGAAGAAATGAAAATTTCTTTGATGTTGGAGTTAGAAAAATTCGTGAGTGGATAACTGCTGTTCAAATTGAAAGAACCTACACTAAAAATGAAATTATAGAACTCTATCTGAATATTTCATACTTTGGAAGAAGTGCCTATGGAATTGAATCTGCTTCAAGAGTTTACTTTGATAAAAGTACATCCGAATTAACACTACCTGAAGCGGCGATGTTCATTGCTTTGTTAAAATCTCCTGAATACTATGATCCTGTTAAGAAAGGAGAAAATGCAATAAGACGAAGAAATCTTGTTATGCATAACATGGTTAGAAATGACAAGCTGAGTGAATCTGAATATCAAATATTGAAAGAACAGCCGATTACGTTAACTTCTGAGCGAATCGGTGGAGCACGATCAATTGCGCCCCATTTTATGGAATATTTACGTCAGCAATTGGAAGCGAAGGCAGATAAGTATGGCTACAATTTATATATGGATGGTTTGAATATCTACACTACACTTGATTATAAAATGCAGAAAAATGCAAATCAGGCTGCAAGTGAGCATTTGAAAGAATATCAGGGACTATTTAATAAAAACTGGAAGTGGGATAAAAACCAAAGTCTTCTTACCTCACTGATTGATAAAGCAATAAAAAATTCCCAACAATATAATCTGGCATATTCATCCCAGGATAAAGCAAAAGTTTATAATAGATTAAAGTACGATCCAAAATTTATTGACTCGGTGAAGATGGCAGAGACAACCATTCAAGTGGGATTTGTGGTGATTGATCCAACTAACGGCGAAATTCGAGCAATGGTTGGTGGTGAAAATCAGATTTTTGGCAGGGGTTTAAACCATGTTACTGGAATTAGAAGACAGCCTGGATCTTCTTTCAAACCAATAGCTTATGCTGTGGCTGTTGATAATGGATATAGCCCTGCATATACATTGCTCAATCAAAAGTTTAATTACAATGGCTGGTCTCCTGATAATTCAAATAACGACTATAGTGGCTATATGACTTTGCGGCAAGGTCTTGCCAACTCAGTGAATGTAATTGCCGGAAGATTAACGATTGGAGTAATTGCTCCCCCCAGTCAAGTAGTCAAATTCGCACGAAGGATGGGCATTAGGTCTGAGCTCAATCCTTATCCTTCTATTGCACTTGGAACTTCAGAAGTTACACCATTAGAATTAACATCTGCATTTGGAACCTTTGCCAACAATGGTGTGCATTTTAATCCTATTTCTATAACAAGAATTGAGGATAAAAATGGTATTGTGCTTGCAGATTTTCTGCCCGAATATAAGGAAGCGTTAAGTCCGCAAACCGCTACAATCATGGCCGATATAATGCAGGATGTAGTTAATTATGGAACAGGTGCAGGAGTAAGAAGATATTTCCATCGCCCTGCAGGCGGAAAAACTGGAACAACCCAAGATTTTGCCGATGCATGGTTTGTTGGTTTTACTCCCCAGTTTGTCGGTGGTGTTTGGGTTGGATTTGATGATCACAGAATTAAATTTACTGATTGGTATGGGCAAGGAGCCAAAGCTGCCTTACCAATTTGGGCAAAGTTCATGGAAAAAACTCACAAGGAATTAGAATTGCCTTTAAAATATTTTGATCTGGCATCAGGCGTCGAAGTCGTTAATTTTTGTGTTGGTACTATGGAACTCGGTGATTCGAGAATAGCCGGACCAAATTGTCCAAATATTATTACCGATCTCGTTATTAGTAAATACATGCCCCAAGAATGTGAACTTCATAAGCATGGAGTAGTAATAAAACCGGAAGATAAAAAAGGTGATATTGGATGGTAGTTATTTTAATTTTGAATTGAGAACTAAAATTTTTCATTTTTCATTTCTAATTTTTAATTGACTTGCCGAAGTGGTGGAATTGGTAGACACGCACGGTTCAGGGCCGTGTGGCAGCAATGTCATAGGGGTTCGAATCCCCTCTTCGGTACAAATCACTGACGAAATTCGTTGACACTTTGGGGTAACCTTAGCTTGGTGTTTATTTCGCTTTGGCGAGTAGGATTCTTATACAAGATTAATTGCGGCAGAGTTTCCCTTCAAGCACCATTCAAAAATTCAAATGAAAAATAATAAAATGACTTGCAGGTTATCTCATTTATCAAGGCGGCTTACCTGAAGTCGAAGCTTTTATTAAGAAGTTTAGGAAATAAATAAGAGAAACCTTCAAGGTCGCATTTAAAGACCTTGAAGGTTGCCCTTTAAAGAAATTGTCTGTTAAAAGCACATAAACATTAAGCGACTTTCGACGTTTTATTTGCAACCAAGTAACCTTCGAGCTCATTATGGATGAAAGCTTCAAAGTCGCAATTCAACGTTTATTTTGAATGCTCGATCATTTTAGTTGAGCATCGAAGATGGATCTGTTTGTAGCTAATTGTTAAAGCAGCAATTTGGGCTCCATCGGAGCGACCGGTTTTATTCAATCCATTCAAATAAATATTTCTGATCATATTCTATTCCAAATTTCTCCAAGAGCTCAAGATATTCCTCTTTGAATGTTCTCTTTTTATGATGCAACTCTTGGTTTAGAATGTATTTTATTACAGAATCAATTTGACTTTTGGAATAAGAAAATGCACCGAATCCAACTTGCCAATTAAATATACCTTTTATCAATCTATTATCGTTTATAAACTTAGAGGAAATTGCTTTTATATCTCTCGTTAAGTCTGAAATGCTAATATCCGGTTTCATACCGACTAATACATGCGTATGATCCGGCATGCAGAAAATTGCAAGCATTTTTTGATTGCGGTTTTGAACGATGCCGGTAATGTATTTGTGTAGTTCCTCACGAATAGATTTTGGGATAAGGTTTGGTCTTCCTTGAACTGCAAAAACAATGTGGATATAGATTTGGGTGTATGTGTTTGCCATGATTATTTCCCTCTAATTTAATTAACTGGTCGCTCCGATGGAGCTATTTAAAATTATTAAATAATATTTTACAAACAGGTTGTCCCTCTGGGACTCAATTTTCATACAAGGGCACCATTTTTCAAGTAATTATTCTGCAACCTCGAAGTTTTTTAGAATTATTAAATATTAATTCTACTAACAGGTCTTCCCTCTAGGACTCAAATTAAATTTTTATTATTTGTACAAACAAGTCATCCCACTGGGATTCGAATTAAAACTTGAAATGATTATATCAAATCAAAGTACAAGCTCCGTAGGAGCTATCTGTTTGTAACATCCATGACCAATTTAGAAATTAAGCTCCGTAGGAGCGACCTAACTCCTTGTCAAATGCCTATATTTAATCCTATGCGGTTGATCAGCCCCAATACCCAGTCTTTCTTTCCGCTTTTCTTCATACTCCGAATAATTACCATCGAACCAAACAACCTTACTTTCACCCTCAAATGCTAAAATGTGCGTAGCGATTCTATCCAAAAACCACCTATCGTGACTGATGACTAAAACACATCCCCCATAATTTTCTATTCCTTCTTCAAGCGCACGCAACGTGTTTACATCGAGATCATTTGTTGGTTCGTCAAGCAAGATTACATTAGCTCCTTGCTTTAACATCATAGCAAGATGAACACGATTTCGTTCACCGCCGGAAAGTAAACTTACTTTTTTCTGTTGATCTGGTCCGGAGAAATTGAATTGTGCAACATAAGCACGGGAGTTAACCTTGCGATTTCCAAGCATTACTGTGTCCTCACCGCCTGAAATCAATTCCCAAATGTTTTTTTCAGGATCAAGAGCATCTCTTGTTTGATCTACATAAGAAAGTTTTACAGTTGAGCCGATTTTAATATTACCGGAATCCGGTTTTTCTAACTCAGTAATCATTTTGAAGAGTGTGGTTTTGCCTGCACCGTTGGGACCGATTATTCCAACCACCGCACCGGGAGGAATAGAAAAGGTCAATTCATCCATCAGAATATTCTCGCCGTAAGCTTTGCTGACTTTTTCACATTCAATTACAACATCTCCAAGCCGTTCAGCAATTGGAATATAAATCTCCAGTTCCTTCTGACCTTTCTCCTTTTCCTGCTTTAGAAGATTTTCGTATGAAGTGATTCTCGATTTTGATTTTGCATGCCGTGCTTTCGGGCTCATCCTAATCCATTCAAGCTCATGCTGAAGAGTTTTCTGCCGTTTACTTTCTTGTTTCTCTTCAACTCGCAAGCGCTCCTGTTTTTGCTCAAGCCAGGAGGAATAATTTCCTTTCCAAGGAATTCCTTCACCGCGGTCAAGCTCGAGAATCCATCCTGCAACATTATCAAGAAAATACCTGTCGTGAGTAACTGCTATTACTGTTCCCTCATATTTCTGAAGATGATGTTCAAGCCATGCAACTGTTTCAGCATCAAGATGGTTGGTTGGTTCATCGAGCAAAAGTATATCGGGCTTTTGAAGTAGCAGCCTGCACAATGCGACTCTTCTCCGTTCGCCGCCGGAAAGGACTTTAACTGAAGTATCTGCCGGAGGACAGCGCAGTGCATCCATTGCCATCTCGAGCCGGGAATCTAAGTCCCATCCGCCCATTGCTTCAATCTGTTCCTGCACCTCACCTTGCTTTGCAAGAAGCTTGGTCATTTCGTCATCATCCATCGGTTCAGAGAATTTTGCATTTATTTCTTCGTATGATTTTAACAGATCGACAATTTCCTGCACACCTTCTTCAACAATTTGCTTTACAGTTTTGTTGTCATTAAGCTGTGGTTCCTGTTCAAGGAAGCCGATTGTATGTCCCGGAGCCAAAACAGTTTCGCCGTTAAAGTTTTTATCTGCACCAGCAAGAATTTTTAAGAGAGAGCTTTTTCCGGAGCCATTCAATCCTATTACTCCTATTTTTGCTCCATAGAAATAAGAAAGGTAAATGTCTTTTAGAACAGGTTTATTATTATAGAATTTACTTACTCCAATCATGGAGTAAATTATTTTGTTTACTTCATTGCTCATTTTTCTTTTATCTTTTTAATGATTTGTGAGACCAAAAATAGTCAACATTGATGGACAGGGCAAACCACGAATGTCAAGAAAGATTTTTTGTGGGGATGGGAATGAAGAACCTCACAGAAAAGTAATTGGTACAAAAATCTGTTTCACGAAGAAACATAGAGTGAATATGAAGATTCAGGGAGAGATTGATCTATTTCTTTTTCATTATTATAAAAGATAAATCATCATTTACTTTTGCTTCGCCGCGAAACAGATCCACGGCGTTTAAAATATTTCTCCCCATTTCTGATGCTGTCAAGCTATAATTCATTTTAATTAAATTAAAAAATTTATCACGTCCAAAAAATTGATTGTATTCATTCGTCGATTCGATAACACCATCGGAATAAGCGATAAACATTTCTAGTGGGTGAAGTTCGATTGTCAAATCGTGATAACCGGCATTTTCCATCAATCCTAAAGCGGCATCACCTTTTTGAAGCTCAGTTATCCCTTCTTTGCTAATGATTACAGGAGGGAAGTGACCGGCATTAACAAATTTTATTTGATTTGAGCTTGGAGATATTTCAAGATAGATCATGGAAGCAAAAAGATTTGGAAGGCTATCACGGTGAAAAACATGATTGGTTTTTTTTGCAAGTTCGGAAGTCTTTTGAGAATCCTCAGCAACAGCTCTAATAGTTGCTTGAAGCTTTGCAGTAAGTAATGCAGCACTTAATCCTTTGCCGGCAACATCGGCTATCGTTATTGCCATTCTATCTTCATTGATCCTTAGAAAATCTACGAGGTCACCACTAACATCATTAGCCGGACGTGTAAAGAGCATAATATCCCATCCTTCAACGGCAGGATTTTCGGGCGGCATCAAGGCGCGCTGAACTTTTTGTCCTTCCTCAAGTTCGCTTTTTGCAATAAGCTTATCCTTCAATTCGAGCACTAAAACGAAAAGAATGCAGAGTCCTCCGAGGAAAGCATCATTTGCTGAGATACCTGATCCATCAACGCTGATTGTTCGCCCGAGTAGCAGCAGTACCGTTCCAAGAAGCACGAAGAATCTTCGAAGCGGTGTTAAGTAAAAGTACGCGCTTTTAATTAAATACCAAAACTGACTGAAAAATCTTTTTAAACCTGTGGTCTGTTCAAGCTTGCGTTTTTGTTCATCATCAAGATAAAAATCCTTAAGATCCCTAAACTCGCGCTTCATGTCTTGCTTGAAGCGTATTTGTTTTAGATCGTCAAAAATGTTTCCACGATTCGAATCTCTGTAATTAAAATTACCATTCATTCTAAACCCCCGGTATTATTATTTGAATAGATTCATCCACGGACAAAACTTACTGATTGATTATGTGTTTATCAACATTTGATTGATGGGTGGTAATTAAAGCTGAGAAAAGTTGAAAATTCATTTCAGTTGAGATCGAGCGAAGTTTACGTTAATAACACGCTGATGACCCAGATTTAACCTATTTCCGTAGATTAAAATCATTTTGTTCTGTAACAACCGGGCAGACTTGCTGCATTACAGAGCGATGCCCTGGACTTAATATCTCATCTTGCGCAAGTTAATAATGAAAATTCGTAAACAAACCCAGTTCCTTTGATTTTTCGTACTATGCTTTAGGAACTGGGTTTGTATTCTTCACTTTTGCGTATGGTGACTTAATATTTTTTATGGATTCTACTTTTCCTTTCTTAATTTTAAGATAGCAAAAGTGATACTAAAGTTGACAGACAAAGATTTAGAAATATCATCCGCATACAATTCCGCCTTAAATTTTGCGAAGAAGCACTACGAAAATTTTCCGGTGGTTTCTTTGCTCATCCCAATGGGATTGAGAAAGCACGTCGCAGTAATCTATTGGTTTGCGAGAACAGCGGATGACTTTGCAGATGAAGGAGAATTGAAAGAGAATGAAAGGCTGCAATATTTAAATGATTTTGAAAATTCACTTACTGATTTGTTAAACGGAAAATTCAAATCTCCGGTTGAAGAAGCACTTCACCAAACCATCAAAAAGAAAAATCTTTCACCAAAATTGTTTTATGATTTATTGACTGCCTTCAAGCAAGATGTCGTGAAAAAGCGATATGATAATTTTGACGAGCTTCTTTTGTATTGCAAGCATTCTGCAAATCCGGTTGGCAGATTGATTCTTGAGTTGTTTGAAATCAGAAACGTGGTAGCATTTGATTATTCCGATAAAATTTGTACTGCACTTCAGCTTACCAATTTTTATCAAGATATTGAGATAGATTTTAAAAAGGGAAGAATTTATTTCCCACAAAATGAGATGAAACAGTTCGATGTGACTGAAAATATGTTTGCAAAAAAAGAAATTAATGTTAATTTGAAAAGGCTTTTCAAGCACAATATTGATCGCACTCAGGCTATGTTTAATGAAGGAAAAAACTTGCTGCCGTTTCTAAGTGGAAGATTAAGGTTGGAAATCAAGTGGACAATTCTCGGTGGCGAAGCGATCTTGGAAAAGATTAGAAAAAACGATTACAACGTTTTCCATTCAAGACCAAAGTTGACAAAGAGAGATTTTGGTGCTTTATTTATAAAGTCATTTTTAACTTAATGGTGGAATCGGTAAAAAATATCGCAAAGAAAAGTAAAAGCAGCTTCTATTATGCTTTTAATCTCCTACCCGCACCAAAACGCGATGCGATGAATACAGTTTACGCTTTTTGCAGGCAAACTGATGACATTGTTGATAACAGCTCCGATTCTGATGATTTGAAATACGAGAAGCTGCACAAGTGGCGTGTTGAATTGGAAAAGTCCATAAATGGAAATTCCAATTATGCTTTACTGAACAAACTCGGTAAGACAATTTCACAGTTTCACATTCCGCTTGATCCGTTTTTTGAGCTTCTCAAAGGAATGGAGATGGATTTACAGACTCAACGTTATCTAACTTTTGATGATCTAAGAATTTATTGTTACAGAGTTGCATCTACGGTTGGATTGATGTGCATAGAAATTTTCGGTTACAAGAATAAATCTACCCGCGATTTTGCTATCGATCTTGGTATTGCTCTGCAGCTTACAAATATTTTACGAGATGTGAAAAAAGATGCACAAGCAGGAAGGATTTATCTGCCTCAAGAAGATCTCATCAAGTTTAATTACTCCGAGGCTGATATTGTTAAAAATGTTTATAACCAAAATTTCATAGATTTAATGAAGCATGAATCCGAAATTGCAAAAAAATATTTTGATAGAGCGACAAGTGATCTTGATTTGGATGATAAACCATCCATGTTTGCCGCAAGAGCAATGCAGCACATATATTTCAAGCTGCTTCAGAAAATTATTGATGCAGAGTATGATGTTTATCAAAAAAATATTATGGTGTCCAATCTTGAAAAGGTTGGAATATCGCTGGGAGTTTGGGCTAAGTACAGCTTAGTTTACTAATGAAAAAGTGTTTGGTTATCGGGGGAGGATTCGCAGGACTTTCCGCTTCAGCTCATCTTTCAAATGCAGGATACCAAGTCGAATTAATTGAAGCATCTCCAAAACTTGGAGGTAGAGCATATTCATTCATACACAAACCGACAAATATGCTCATTGATAACGGTCAGCATATTATGATGGGCTGTTACAATGAAACTCTAAAATTTCTTAAACTGATTAATGCTTTAGATAAAATTGAAATTCAAGAAAAGCTTAATGTGAAATTTTTAAAACCGGGTTTTGAAATCCATGAACTAAAATCACCTTCATTCTTTTATCCGCTTAACCTGTTAGCGGCTATTTTCAGCTACACAGCGATTTCGATTCAGGAGAGAATATCTATCCTCCGTTTATTTCTAAAGCTGCCAATACTGTCTAACCGTGATTTAGAAAAAATGTCAGTTGAGGAATTGCTTATATCAGAAAATCAAAATGAAAATATTAAGAAAGCTTTTTGGAAAATTCTCTGTATCGGAGCGTTGAATACCAATATTGTGAAAGCATCTGCAAAAGTTTTTGTGGATGTGCTGAAAGAAATTTTTCTGAAGGGAAGCAGTGGTTCAAAGATAGTTCTTCCTAAAGTTGATTTGAGCGAAATGTTTTGTGAACCCGCAAAGCAATTCATTGAAGAAAAGGGAGGGAGGATTTGTCTTTCCGAGAGAGTTGAAGAAATTAAAGTTGAAAAGAAAAGAGCTGTTGAAGTGGTAACAAATAAAAGGCGAATTACAGATTTTGAGTTTGTGCTTTGTGCCATTCCTTTTAGTGCTGTACTAAAAGTCCTTCCCTACTTAACTTTTGATGATTTCAATCCGAAGTATTCATCAATTCTTAATGTGCATGTTTGGCTGGCTGAATCTAACAAGGAAAACCGGTTTGGTAAAAACTTTTATGCTTTGATTGGATCAAAGCTGCACTGGGTATTCAGCCATGATACTCATCTCACTTGTGTAATTAGCGATGCGGATTATTTGATGAGTTTATCGGATAAAGAAATAATAAATATGATTTATTCCGAACTTAAGAAGTATATGAACATAATACCGGATGATATTAAAGATTATTTTATCATCAAGGAAAAGCATGCAACATTCATTCCTTCAAGTGAAATTCTGAACAATCGTCCTGACACTGAAACTGAGGTTAAAAATCTTTTTCTTGCCGGGGATTGGGTGAATACTGGTTTGCCATCTACGATTGAGAGTGCTGTGAAGAGTGCGAGGGAAGCGGCAGAATTAGTAGACTATTCAATAACAAATTCAAAAAAACAGGGTTTTCGATTGTAAATTTATTTTGGACAGATGTGATTTTTTATGCGAGTCCTATTGCATAATTGCAAGAAGTTTGTTAAAATAAATTCTAAGTATCCCTAATTTAAATAGGGTTTTAATAAAACCAATCATTTATCAATATTTGGAGGTATTTATGCAAATTTACTTTTCAAAACCACATTTGCAGTTTTTTCTGTTAACTTTTCTTTTGTTTTCGTCATTTACATTAGCCCAGGGAACAATATCGGGAAAGGTGACTGATACAAAAGGCGTTCCGATTGTAGGCGCTAATGTATTTGTTATAGGAACAACTATGGGATCTGCGACGGATATTAACGGTAACTATGCTGTAGAAAAGGTTCCCGAGGGGAATTATACTCTTCGTGTTACTGTAATAGGTTATCGCGAAAGTAAAGCAGAGTTAGAAGTAACAGCGGGCAAAACTACAACGAGAAATTTTACACTAGCAGTAGATATTTTGCAAATGGAAGGAGTGGTAATTACCGGTACAGCAGGCGGCTCTGGAATAAAAAAGAAAGACGCAAGCTTTTCTATTACAACAATATCGCCCCGCGAGCTTGAACAATTATCACCTCAAAGCACTGCAGCTGCTTTAGACTTAGTTCCCGGTGTTTGGTCCGAAAGTTCCGGTGGAGTTGCGGGGGCAAATATTTTTGTAAGAGGTTTGCCTTCTTCCGGAGATGCACCTTTTGTAACTATGTCCATAAACGGAGCTCCTATTTATGGCACTCAAACATTATCGTTTTTTGAGCAAAGCACCATATTCCGAATTGACGAAACAGTAGCATCAACAGAGGCATTGAGAGGTGGACCAAGCTCGGTATTCTCTAATGGCGAGGCGGGTTTGACTACAAACTTTAATCTGAAAAAGGGAACTGATGCCACGATAGGAAGAGTTAAGTATACCACATCAGATTACATTGAACAAAGAGTAGATGCTTTTCTAAGTGGACCTGTTTCCGAAAAGTTTTATTACATGGTTGGCGGTTTTTTTAGAACTTCACCCGGTATAAGAAATACAGAGTTCAATTCTGAAAATGGTCACCAATTCACAGCACAGCTTACAAGAATTTTTGACAAAGGTGTTATAAATGGATTCGCAAGGTTGACCAACGATCACGGTCAATGGATATTGCCTATGGCTTTAGGTACTGGCAACGAATCGGGTACATTTTCACCGCTTGGAAATGCTACACGCTTCCGGACTTTAAGAGTGAATGAACAGGGCGATAGTACACATTATGATTTTTCAAAGGGACGCGGATGGAAAGGAATTGTAAGCGGGTTGAATTTTGACTATGGTTTGGGCGGAGGCTGGACAGTTAGGGATAATCTCTCCTACACTAATGGAGATGCTAATACTTTGGGATTTGTACCAAACGGTAGTCCAATGAAGGTATCGGATTTATTAGCAAAACTCGGCACGGGTTCTATTGCAACAGTTGGTGGCGATACTCTCACCTCAGGTCATGTTCAAAGTTATGGACACTGGGTGGTAGAGAAGCAGCTTGAATCAATTATTAATGATATAAGCTTAACAAATGAATTGGATGATCACAAAATCACCGTTGGGGCATTTCAATCATTCTGGTCTTCGCAGGATTTTTGGACGCTTGGAAATCATATAGTTGTTCATAATGTTAAAAACGGCGATGTTATTAAAGATGTTCCATCTGATAGCGTTGGCGGAAGCTGGAACTATGGACTAAACGAAGCGGGAGATGCGAGAATGTATGCTTTTTATGCCGGCGACTCATGGCAGGTAACAAATCAGATAAGATTAGATCTGGGTGCCCGATATCAATTCTTCAATCTAAACTTTACATTAGATCACGGTGCCTGGCCCGATGGCAAAATAGATAGAATAGCAAATTTGGATGGTAACGATTGGGCAGGAACCGGCGCTATTAACTATGCGATAAATAATAATGTCGGTGTTTTTGTCCGTGGATCGAAAGGTTCATTATTTCCGAACTTTGATCAAATCAGAGAAAATGTCGGTTACAAACTGAAAGAGGAAGAGGCAGGAAGCAATCCGCAATCTATTAAAGGAACTTTGGATGCAAATCTCTTCAATCAGTTCGAATTAGGGGTTAAAATAGATCAGGAACTTTATAGTTTATTTATCACAGGATTCTTAAACACAGTCGAAGTTTTTGATGGAGATGTGGGTGCTGCAAGAGCTGCTGCGCTTTTAAAAACAAGAACATTTGGTGCCGAAATAGATGCTGCCTTAAGCGTTGAAGGATTCAAAGCGAATCTTATAGGAACTTTCCAGAGCGGAGAGATAACAGAATCGAGCGATCCGACTGCAGTAGGGAAAAAAGTTTGGCGCCAGCCTGATTTGCAATTTCGTTTTGCACCAAGTTACGAGTTCCAATTGAGTGAAAATATTAATGCTACTTTATACGGTGCTATTAGATATGTTGGCACTCGCTGGAACGACAGGGATAATTCATATGAATTAGATGCTTATTCCAAACTTGATGTTGGGATTGATGTATCTACCTCAAGTGGTTTAACATTTAATCTTAGCGGCGATAACTTAGCCGACTCAGATGGCTTAACAGAAGGTGATCCTCGTGATCCTCTCTCAAAAAATGGTCGTCCTATATTAGGTCGTTCCATTAAATTTTCAGTTGGAGTTAGCTTCTAAATAATTGATGATAGAACCCTGCACAATGATGCGGGGTTCTTTTTTTTATGACAAAATTGTTAAAAGAGAAATCATTATTTAGATCGCTCCATATGATTTCAATTGATGTTAGTTTCAAATGATCTCTCCGACTTTTCCCCCGGGATCTTTTTTTAGATTCCGGGGATTTTAATAAATCCTTTAAAACATATTTCAAGTTATTGTTATGAAACACTTCGGTATTAAAGCTTCACTTTTTCTCAATTATTTTGTTTTTGCCATTCTTCTAAACACGGTTGGTGTAGTTATTCTTCAGGTAATAAATGATTACAATGTTAGCAGAGTAACCGCCGGAAGTTTGGAGGCATTTAAAGATATCTCCATTATGCTTTTCTCCTTTGCAGTTGCATCATACATCCCAAAATTCGGTTATAAAAAATCTATGCTTGTCGGGCTGCTTGCAGTCAACATTGCCTGCATCATCATTGCATCGTTTCATAGCTATTGGGTTACTCCGCTGCTCTATGCTGTTACCGGTTCAAGTTTTGCATTAATTAAGGTATCCGTTTATTCCACTGTAGGACTCATTGCATCCGATCAAAAAGAGCACACTTCTTTTATGAATACGCTTGAGGGTTTCTTTCAGGTAGGCTCGCTCACCGGACCTATTATTTTTAGCTTTATGATAGGATTTAGCAAATGGACCGATACTTATTGGATTATAGCTGTGCTTACTTCGCTTGCACTAATTTTAATGTACTTTACAAAATTGGACGAAAGCACTGTTCACGATCAAGCTGAGAAGACTAATATTCTAAGTATGTTTAAATTGATGAAACGTTTTGCTGTCTGGTTGTTTGCTCTGTGTGCTTTTTTATATGTAATGATAGAACAAAGCCTTAATACCTGGCTGCCAACATTTAACAAAGAAGTTTTTAATCTTGATGAAGCTCACGCCGCTGCTTTACTTAGTATTTATCCGGCATCTATTGCAGTTAGCAGGTTTTTAGCAGGAATTTATTCAAAAAGAATTCAATGGATCAAAAGTCAATTGGTTCTTCTTTCAGGTGCATTTCTAATAATAATTATAGTGCTCTTTAATACTAACGAGAATGTTCAATCCGCACTTACCGATAATACAAGCATACCATTTCTTTCACTTTTACTTTTATTAACGGGATTTTTTATCGGACCTATTTATCCAACAATATGTTCAATAATTTTAAGTAAAACCGAAAAAGTAAAACAGAGTTCGATGACGGGATTGATTGTGATCTTTTCTGCATTGGGTGGAACATCCGGTTCACTTGTAATTGGTTTGCTGTCACAGAATTTTTCTGTTCACACAGCATTCTATTTCCCTTTAATTCCTATCACGTTATTAGGATTACTTTTATTCCCCTACAAAAAAGCAACCGATAACATTAAGCAGAATAATGCTGATTGAGGGCTTGAATAAATGCCGGTATTTAATATAAATCAAAACTTTAACAGGTTATTAAAAGCTGAGGATATCGATGGCGATAAAAAAATAACCGTTGATGATAAAGGGCCGAAGAGATTTAATCTCATAAGCATTAACGGAAAATCTTTTGAGGTTTGCGGCACATTTCACTTATCTATACTTCTCCAGGAATTATACCTCGCTAAAAAAGACGGTAAAGACGAATTAGATATTTCCAAAGAAATGATTTTCCAGCTACCGGTAGACAGAGCTTCATCTTTAATAAAAAATTATTTTTGGAAAGGATTAACGAGACGAATTGATGAATCCAATATCAAGGCTTCAGTAACGGATTCAAAAACCCATTCGGAAAAAACGTACATATACATTCCCCCGCGCGATGAATTTGCATTTAAGTACTTTAAAAATATTCAGATAAAGCATAAAGACTTAAACCTTTCGGTAGAAAAGCTTCCGCCAATTATCACAGATAAGTATTTACACGTTCTGAATAAAAAACCAGGGCTTCTTGTTCTTGCACTAAAAAAAGATAAGTCGGGAACTACATCGGGTGTTCCATTTGTAGTGCCCGGCGGAAGATTTAATGAAATGTATGGATGGGATAGTTATTTCGAATCATTGGGATTGATTAATGATGGAAGAATTGATCTTGCAATTGCAATGGCAGAAAATTTTTTCTATCAGATTGAGCACTATGGCAAAATATTAAATGCAAATAGAACTTATTATCTAAATCGGTCACAACCACCCTTCCTTACGTCTTTTATACGTGAAATTTGGGAAAATATAGAAGAAAAAAATAAAGCCTGGCTTAAAAATGCTCTTCAGTATGCAATCAAAGAGTATCATAATGTATGGGTTGGAAAAGATAGATTAACATCTACAGGGCTTAGCAGATATTTTGGATCAGGCTCCGGTATGCCTCCCGAAACAGAGCCTGAACATTTTGATGCTGTATTAAAACCATTTGCTAAAAAATATAAAATGGCTATACCGCAGTTCAGGCAAAAATATTTGAGTTTTGAAATTTCTGTGCCGGAACTTGAAGATTACTTCCTTCACGATAGAGCTGTTAGGGAATCGGGTCACGATACAAGCTACCGGATCGATAGTGTTTGTGCACACTTAAACACAGTCGATCTTAATTCGCTGCTATTTAAATACGAAATGGATATCGCTCATTTTATTAAGCAAGAATTTAGTGACCGCTTTAATTATCAAGGTAAAATTCATAAGAGTTCGGATTGGCTGAAGAGAGCAAAAATTCGAAAAGAATTGATTGATAAATTAATGTGGGATACCAAAAGAGGATTCTTTTTTGATTATAACTTTGTTTTAAAGAAGAAAACAAATTATGAAAGTGCAGTAACTTTTTATCCGTTGTGGGCTAAGCTTGCATCTAAAAAACAGGCTTCAATACTAATTAAAAGAGCATTACCATTACTAGAAGAAGCGGGCGGTATTGCAGCATCAACTAAAAAATCCCGCGGTAAAGTAAGCAAAAATCGGCATGCTAAACAGTGGGATTATCCTAACGGCTGGGCGCCACATCAGATGATACTTTGGCAGGGAATGAAAAATTATGGATATCATAGTCACTCAGCGCGACTTGCATATAAATGGCTTTTCACCATCCTTAAAAATTTTGTCGATTATAGCGGAACAATCCCGGAAAAATATGATGTAGTTTCACGAACTCATAAAGTTTTTGCTGAGTACGGAAATGTTGGGACTGAATTTGAGTACATTACCAAGGAAGGGTTTGGATGGATGAATGCTTCGTTCCAGATCGGCTTAAAATATTTAAGCAAAAAACTGATTGTTAAATTAAATAAATTGATCCCACCCGAGTGGATATTCAATAATAATTTTCAAGGTGAAAAATAAATAACTTCAAACTTCACATTAAAAGAACAGAAATTTTTTAAATTTCTTTTTAATGCTAAAAAGATTTATTTCAATAAAAATGGTCATCGCTAAGATGAATTTGTCAATCATCTTCCGAAGCGTAAAAAAATGTTTGGTAGTAAAAAGCAGATAAAGAAACAGTATCAACAACTAAAGCTGAGAGAGGAAAAAAGATATTATTAAATTTTTTCCCTTTGCATTATTTAGCTCTAAGCTTCATTTAGTTTTTAATCATGATACTCATATCACTTGTGTAATTAGCGATGCGGATTATTTGATGAGTTTATCGGATAAAGAAATAATGAATATGATTTATTCCGAACTTAAGAAGTATATGAACATAACACCGGATGATATTAAAGATTATTTTATCATCAAGGAAAAGCATGCAACATTCATTCCTTCAAGTGAAATTCTGAACAATCGTCCTGACACTGAAACTGAGGTTAAAAATCTTTTTCTTGCCGGGGATTGGGTGAACACTGGTTTGCCATCTACGATTGAGAGTGCTGTGAAGAGTGGGAGGGTTGCAGCGAACCTTGTGGCAAATACCTTCTGATATTTACTTTCGTTTTTGAAAATAAAATACTTTATATCTAAATTTCTGATGTGCTTTGGCTACGGAGAATAAATCGATTTTAAATTAAAGCTGCATTATTGTTCTAGGCAGCTCTTTAGCTGCAACGCTATTTGGGGGTCTAGGTTGAATAAATAGAGGTTAATATGTCACCAAAATATTTGTTTGGCAAAAATATTTTTACCCTGGTTATTCTACTTTTTCCTGTTCTTGCATACGGACAAACTACAATACAAGACAGCATTTGGAAACATTTGCAATTCTTTATAGGTAGCTGGACAGGAGAAGGTGGTGGCGATCCTGGTGAAGGAAACTATGAGCGTAAATATCAATTTATATTTAATAATAATTTTATAGAAGTTAAGAATTAGTCTGTTTTTCCGCCTTCAGATAACAATCCTAAAGGTGAAGTTCATGAAGATATTGGTTATATCAGCTTCGATAAGCTAAGAAACACGTTTGTTCTCAGGCAATTTCACATAGAAGGATTTGTGAACCAATATAAGCTTGATGGCATCTCAACCGATGGAAAAAGAATTGTCTTCATCTCTGAATCTATTGAGAATATAAAGACCGGATGGCGTGCAAAAGAAACATACCAAATACTTGGAGATAAAGAGTTTATGGAAACGTTCGAACTAGCTCCGCCAAATAAGGAATTTGAGGTTTGTTCGAAAGTTACATTGGAAAGAACAGACTAGTGGTCTTTACTAGTAATTACAATTTATCCCGCGACTCAACATGACTGCTTTATTGATGCAGTTACATTGAGTCGCATTTATATATGGTTCATTTGCGCTTGCAAAGTTGATTAGTGACAGATAATAAACTATCCTGCTGCAACCTTAGCGTAATTTGTCTCACTTGAATAATTCTCAAGCTGATTTTCTAAAAACATTTCGTAAGAACCGAGATCTAAAAATCCATGTCCGGATAAGTTAAAAAGAATTGTTTTCCTCTCACCTGTTTCTTTACATCTTAAAGCTTGTTCAATTACTTCTTTTATTGCGTGAGAGCTTTCAGGTGCTGGGACAATGCCTTCCGTTTGTGCAAACAGTTGCGCCGCTTCAAATACTTCTATCTGATCATATGCATTTGCAGTTATAACCCCAAGGTTATATAACAAAGAGATACTTGGTGCTACACCGTGGTAACGCAACCCTCCGGCATGAATCTTGGGCGGAATAAAATCATGTCCAAGTGTGTACATTTTAAGCAGAGGTGTCATTCCAGCTTCATCGCCAAAATCATAATCATATTTGCCTTGTGTCAGTGATGGGCATGATGCAGGTTCAACAGCGATCACCTCAAGATTATTTTTTAAACCGCTTAGCTTATCACGTAGAAATGGAAAAGCAATTCCCGCAAAGTTGCTCCCGCCTCCTACACATCCGATAATAACATCCGGATATTCATCTGACCCTTCCAATTGAATTCTTGCTTCCTCACCAATAATAGTTTGGTGTAAAAGCACGTGATTTAAAACACTTCCTAAGCTGTAATTTGTATCATCGCGCTGAACGGCTGTTTCGATTGCCTCGCTTATTGCAATTCCAAGCGATCCCGGGGAATCGGGGTCATTATTCAAAACATTTCGGCCTGCATTTGTAAGTTCTGAAGGGCTTGCATGAACTTCAGCTCCAAATAACTTCATAAATGTTTTGCGATAAGGTTTTTGGTTGTAGCTTACCTTAACCATAAAAACTTTGCATTCCATTCCAAAGTGCTTACATGCCATTGCAAGCGCGCTGCCCCATTGACCGGCTCCGGTCTCCGTTACAAGTTTTTTGATTCCTGCTTGTTTATTGTAGTACGCCTGCGGGTAAGAGGTATTAGTCTTGTGACTTCCGGTTGGATTTGCACCTTCATACTTGAAAAATATTTTTGCCGGGGTATCTAATGCTTTTTCAAGATTACTCGCACGAATTAATGGAGTAGGTCTGCTTAACTTGTAGAGATCCCTAACTTCATCCGGAATTTCCACAAAGCGTTCTTGTGTTACTTCCTGTTTGATAAGTTCCATCGGAAATATTGCCGAAAGTTCTTGAGGACCTATCGGCTGTTTTGTTGCCGGATGAAGCGGTGTATCCATTTGAACCGGAATATCGGCAAGAACATTGTAGTAATGCGTCGGCATTTGTGATTGATTGAGAAAAACGATTTTGTTGTGTGACATGTGAACCTCCTGTTTTTGATTAATGTTTTTTTACTGAAGACTTAAGCAAAAAAAAACCGCCGATGGTGGTTCACGGCTGGATACAAAAAAGCCGTGAACAGTTCTACCATCCACGGCTTATTGTTAAAACTTATTTAAAGCATCAGGACGGCGGTGAAATTATTCTCCACCACCACCAATTATTTGCAATATTTTGATTTCTCAAATTCACAACCCCAAAGTAACATCTGATACATATATTGTCAAGAGCAAAATAAGATAATCTTGAAAAAAATTTGTCCGGTGAAACCGGATTCGTTCTCTGTTCCTATCTCGATTTTGAGATAAGTTGTATCCCTGAAATAATATCAACAGCCTCTTGAAGTTGGAGCAGGATATTATGAAATTAAGCGAGAAAAAAATTTACTTTTTACTGACGGCTCAATAATTTTCATGCACCCAGAAAAATATGTCAAGAGATTTCGTTTAACAGCCACAATATCCTGGCTGGGATTTGGAATCTTAGCTATTGTTTTAATGCTCCTGTCAGTTATTCCGAGAATTGCAGTTGTACCATTTATTGCTGTTGCCGCAGGCACAATTCCAATATTAATTTTTAAATTATTTAACAAAGTTGAATGCCCCAGATGCAAACACAAAATGAAAATACACTCCGGTTTTCCACATATAATTTATAAATGCACCAAATGCGATCATATAATTAACACAAATGTTTATGCAGATTAATATTTTCTATTAGATCGACGGCACTCGTGAGCTCAATTTCATTTCCATATTTAATGGTTATTGCTCTTCCAATCTCAGTTATACATTAGGAAGTTGATTCTGTTAAAGTGAATGGGCAGGAGAATACTAAATCTTTTATGAAATTTGAGTCTTCTTGACATCCTTTTAGGGATTTGAAAATAAGCAATCATAGAGGCAGCAGATACCAAAAAATAAATTCTCCTCGATGTCGGAGACAAAATAATTATTGTTGACCAGCCAAAATTTTCAAATTAAATACCGTCACTTCGGGTAAACTGTATCTGGTGGATGAACTTGTCAACTTGCGGTATAGTTCTTCTTTATTATTGAATTCCTTCAAATAAAAACACCTGACTTTGTTGCGATTTTTAATCAGCCAGTTCAAAGTAATTTTCATCTTCTCAAGATCTTCTTCGTTTGGCAGCATATCAGTATGTATTGTTTGTGTGAAGTAATCATCAATTGCATCTTCAAAAAAATCTCTTTCTTTCATGCTTTGTTTCTTCACATAAATTTTTCCCGATAATAGTAAAACATAGTCTCTTGTAAATGTCTCATTTATTTCGAAGAGCACATTTGCTCTGTTAACCGGTTCGGCTAACAAGGAGGTCTTATGTGTTTGCGAAAGAATGAGATCGATGATCTCCTTTACTTCTTGGGCATTTTCAAACTTTTGTTTAGCAGAGTACTCTTTCATCTTGTTAATCATGCGATTCAATGCAAACTGGTTTTTTCCATACATGAACTCATAAACTTTTTCAAGTTCGTTGGTGTAAATTTCTTTTTCCTTGCTTACACAGGGTGCCAAGCATCTGTCAATATCAGCGAGAAAGCATCGTTTATTTTTCGCAAAATCTTTATTGCTGCATTCTCTGATTGCAAAAGTTTTGTTTATCATTTCAAACATTGAAAGAGCTTTTTTCTTTGTACCGAATAGCCCAAAGTAATCATTGCCGTCAAAATCAAAGTGATTGCTTATTTCCAAATCTGGGAATTTATGAGCGGTGTTCACTCTCAGAAAATATTTATTGCCGTATTTTTTTAACTGAGTATTCAATCTCGGATTTTTTGTTTTGATAGATTCTGCTTCTTTAAGCAGTGCAGTAAGCTCAGAATTTGTTAATTCAATTTTTAGCTTTGAGGCACTCTTGATAATCTTCTTAGCTTTCCGTGGAGCAGTTTGCGAAAAGTATGATCGAACTCGTTCCTTCAGCGACTTTGCTTTCCCGATATAAATTGTATGACCTTTGGAGTTAATAAAATGATAAACACCCGGGGCATCCGGCAGCGAATCAAACTCACATAGAATTTTGCTTTTAAGATTGGCACCATTTATTCGCGATGCAGTTGTGTATTGAAAATTTACTAATTCGGACAACGTTTCAAAACCAAAATTCTTTTTAACATGCTTAGCAATTTTGATTAATATTTTTGCAGTTGTTTCTGCATCTCCTAGTGCCCTGTGAGAAGAACTGCTTTTTATTTTAAGAAAGGAAGCAACAGAACCAAGTGATTTGCTCTTGAGCAAAGGAAAAATTCTTCTTGCAACCTTAAGTGTGCAAAGATTTGGATTTGCTGGTTCCGATCTTCCGCAATAATTAAATTCACGTTTGAGAAAACTTTTATCGAAAGAAAGATTGTGCCCGGCAATTACGTCATCACCAATAAACTCAGTCACTTCATCTGCAATGTCATCAAAGAAAGGAGCGTTGTACACATCATCGTTTGATATTCCCGTAAATCCAGTTATAAAGTTTGGAATGTCTCTCCCTGGATTAATAAGTGAATGATATTTCTCAACTATTTTATAGTTTTTTACGCGGACAATACCAAGTTCAATTATATTGTTATATTGAGGTGAAAGTCCTGTGGTCTCAACATCAAGCACGCAGAAACTTGCTTGATCAATTGGTAGGGAAAGTATTTCTTCGAAATTCATTTTTGTTAGCAAACCGTTTGCAGAGGCGATTTTCTTTTTATTTAGACACAATGTGAATATATTTCAACACAAAATTACAAAAGATATGAGCTATTTAAATACAATTTTTGTCGGTGATATAATCGGCAAGCCTGGTATGGATTTGGTAAGCATGTGGCTTCCGGGGTTAATTCAAAAATATAAAGCGGACTTTATAATTGCTAACGGTGAAAATGTTTCTGATGGAAAAGGATGCACTGACAAGGAGGGAAGAGAACTTTTTGCACTCGGTGTACATGTTATTACCGGCGGTAATCATACGTGGGATAAACATCAATCTCAGGATTATTTGAAGAATGAGCCGAGATCACTCCGTCCGTTAAATTATCCTAAAGGAACATATGGTAATGGTTATTACGTTGCCGAAACAAAAAAAGGTAAAGTTGCGGTTGTGAATTTGCAGGGCAGATCATTCATGGCGACGATTGATTGTCCCTTTAGAACTGCAGATTATTTCTTACCAAAACTAAAATCGGAAACAAAAACTATCTTCGTTGATTTTCATGCTGAAGCGACAGCAGAAAAAATCGCAATGTCACATCATCTTGATGGAAAAATCAGTGCGCTCATCGGTACTCACACACACGTGCAGACTGCTGATGAACGAATAATGCCGCAAGGTACAGGTTTCATTACAGATGTTGGGATGACAGGTCCATACGATTCCGTGATCGGCATGAAAAAACAAGCTGCATTAAATAGATTCATTCTTCAAACGCCGCAAAAGTATGAAACCGCAAGCGATGATGTTCATCTTTGCGGATTATTTTTGAAGGTTGATCTAGATACAGGTAAGACTTTGGAAATTGAACGAATTCTTTTCCCGGAGTTCGTAAAGAAAATTCAATAATTTCTGATGACCAACTTTCCTTTACCACGGCTTGATAAAGACCCCGAACTAAATAAATTACTCCTGCCTTACTGCCGTCTTAAATTTGGTGAAATGTGGACTGATGAACAAAAGCTTCATCGTGTTGCATGCATTGATGCCTGTGATATTTCGGCGGTTCAAAAAATGTTAGGTGAAGAAAAAGCCGTTCTCGCAATTCAAGATCCTCCATATAATTTTGTAGCATTTGAAGAACATAAGGTCGAACGTTTCATTTCGTGGTGTGAATTGTGGATTGAGAATACTTTCAATGCTTTGTACGAAAATTCCTCACTTTACATTTGGCTGGGTGCAGATCAGAACGATAATTTTCAGCCGTTTCCTCAATTCATTTTGATGATGGCTGATTCCGGATTTAATTCTAAAAGTTTCCTTACTATGCGCAATCAGCGTGGTTACGGAACACAAAAAAATTGGATGGCAATTCGTCAGGAATTACTTTTTTATGTCAAAGGCAATCCGGATTTTTACATCGATGCGGAGTATACTGATATTCCCAAAGTGCTTAAAGGCTACTACAAAAAAGTTAATGGAAAAGTTACAGAGAATTTTGAGCGGAGTAAATCCGAGAATATTCGTGCAGGAAATGTTTGGATTGATATTCAGCAGGTTTTCTATCGTATGGAAGAAAATGTTAATGGATGTTTTGCACAGAAACCGTTGAAAGCAATTGAGAGAATTATACAGGCCAGCAGCCAAAAGGGGGAATTGGTGATGGATTTATTTTCTCACTCTGGCAGTACTTTATTGGCTGCTGAAAAGCTTAACCGCCGTGCATTTGTTAGTGATATTGATCCTATCTTTTGCGAAATTTCCATCAGAAGATTGGAGCGTTATAGAAATAAAGGAAAAACGGGCTGGCAAAATTCAAATCCATTTGCAAATGAAATCTTAAAGGATAAAGAATTGAAAAATTATTTGGTTGATAAATACGATATAAAAATCCCCAATCGGATTTATGCAGATAATGAAGAATTAATCTTTTAAATCGAAAAAATATTATGATAATCATTAACGGTAAAAAAGTAGCAGCCGAAATTCGTGAGGAGCTGAAGAAAAAAATTAATAACCTAAAATTGGAAGGGAAAACGGTTCCCGGATTAGTTGCGATTCTTGTCGGTGATAATCCTGCTTCCGACTCTTATGTGCGGGGTAAAAGCAAAGCTTGTGAAGAAATCAGTATGATAACTAAGACCGAACGGCTTTCCTCTGACATTTCCGAGAAAGATTTACTTGAGTTGATCCAAAAATATAACTCAGATAAAATATTTAACGGCATTCTTGTTCAGCTGCCTTTGCCTAAGCACATCAGTGAAGGAAAAGTTATCGAAACTATTTTGCCAGCTAAAGATGTTGATGGCTTTCATCCAATCAGCGTCGGTAATCTTGTAATTGGGAATGACACATTTCTGCCTTGTACACCTGCTGGAATTCAAGAATTATTGGTGAAGTATAATATTCCGATAAAAGGTAAGCACGTGGTTGTTGTTGGTCGAAGTAATATTGTCGGCAAACCAATATCGAATATTCTTCTGCAGAAAAAAGAAAATGCCAATGCAATTGTAACAATTTGTCATTCAGCAGCAAAAGATATTTCTTATTTCAGTAAGCAAGCAGATATTTTAATTGCGGCAATTGGTCAGCCAAATTTTGTAAAGAGAGAAATGGTAAAAGATGGTGTCGTTGTTATTGATGTTGGGATAAATCGTTTGAAAGATGAAACTCATCCCAAAGGATATCGAATTGTTGGCGATGTAGATTTTGATGAGGTAAGTAAAAAAGCATCATTCATTACTCCAGTGCCCGGCGGTGTTGGACCAATGACGATTGCTATGCTGCTTAAAAATACATTCAAAGCGTATTTAATTCAAAACTAAAAAAATCTCTTTAATAATATTCGCAAATGATTCTTGATATAATCGTAAAAAAAACTGATGATGGATTTACTGCTGAGATTCCTTCGTTAAAAGGCTGTGAATCCTGGGCGCATGATGAGGAAACAGTGTTGGATAAAATATTGGAAATTGCATCATTCTATTTGAAGATAGATACTCTGAAAAAATTAAAGCTCGACAAAGCACGCGTTTCAAAAAATAAATCTGTCTACAAGCTTGTAGTTGAAAAAGAATTTCTGTGAAAGAATTAAAATCAGAACGAAGACTGCAAAAAATAACTAAAATTGTAAATTCACGTCAGTTTACTCTCCGTGTCGTTTTAGAAAATATTCATGATCCCCACAATGTTAGTGCAATATTCCGTACTTGTGATGCAGTTGGTATTCCTAAAGTATCGCTGATTTATTATTTGGAAAAATTTCCGAAGATTGGAAAGAAATCCTCCGCCTCTGCTTTTAAATGGGTGGAGAAAGAAAAATTCAGCAGTGTGAGCGAATGTTTTGAGTCATTAAAGAAGGACGGATTCACAATTTATACTTCTACAATATCAGATGATGCAATCGATCTTTATAAACTAAATTTCAAAAAAAAGATTGCAATTGTTTTAGGTAATGAGCATCGCGGAGTTTCAAATGAAGCCGCAAAATTAGCTGATAAAAAGTTTAAGATTCCAATGTTTGGCATGGTTCAAAGCTTGAATGTTTCGGTAGCTGCTGCAATTGTTTTATACGAAGCGCTCAGACAGCGAAAGAAAAAAAGTTATTATGAAAAAAGTGAATTGAACAAAAGTGATATGGAAGAATTGATTGAAAAATGGTCAAGGAAATAAATGATTCAAGAATTTAATCGCATAGAAAAAGTAAACGGCGAGTTAAGTTTACCTGGAGATAAATCGATTTCCCATCGGGCAGTTATTTTTTCTGCAATGGCTGATGGAGTTTCGGAAATCACTAATCTTTCTGATGGTGAGGATGTGAACTCTACAATTTCTTTCCTTGAATTGGTTGGAACAGAGATCGAAAGAGTAGGCAGATCGGCTAAGATTAGAGGGAGCGGGTTTAAAAATTTTAAAAGACCGATCTCACCATTGAATGCCGGAAATTCCGGAACGACAGCCAGATTACTTAGCGGCTTGTTTGCTGCCCAAAATTTTAATTCAGTAATTATTGGAGATGATTCTCTTTCTAAAAGACCAATGGATAGAGTAATTCATCCGCTGAAATTAATGGGCGCTGAAATTGAAACGACTAGTAGTGGAACATTACCTTTAAAAATCTTTCCTGCTGAGAAGCTGATTCCAATTGATTATCAATTACCCGTTGCAAGTGCACAGGTTAAAAGTGCTGTGCTAATTGCCGCACTTCATTGTGATGAAATCACTTGTGTTACGGATAAGTATCAAACTCGAGATCACACAGAACGAATGCTTAATCTTAGAACTGCATTGTCAGGAAAAGAAAAAGCAATTTATTCATCTAGAGAAAATTACCCGCTCCCAAAATCTTACTTCGTGCCATCGGATATTTCTACGGCATCATTTTTTATTGTATTGACTTTACTGCTGAAGAACTCCGAGTTGAAATTAAATAACGTTTGCTTAAACGAAACAAGAACCGGTATTCTAAAAGTACTTAAGGAAATGGGCGGCGATATTGAAATTCAAAATGAAAAAGAAAGTAATGGGGAATTATTCGGCGATATAATTGTAAGAAGCAGTAAACTGAAAAATGTTGTGATAGAGAATGAAATTATTCCCAATATTATTGATGAGATACCAATACTTTCAGTTGCAGGATTATTTGCAGAAGGTATGTTCAAAATAGAGAGCGCTAAGGAGCTTAGAAAAAAGGAATCGGATAGAATAAAATCGTTGTGCTATAATTATCGATTGTTAGGAGTAATTGTAGATGAATCTCCCGATAGTTTTTCTATTTCCGGAGAAATTAAAAATCATTCTCCGAGCTTTGAAAGCTTTGATGATCATAGGATTGCAATGGCATTCTCCGTTCTTTCTATGCTGTTGAAGGAGGGCGGAAAAATAAATAAGTTTGAATGCGTTAGTATTTCTAATCCGAATTTTATTTCTCAATTAAAAAGAATTGTCAGGTAAATTATGGCAGAAGTAACCTTAAAAAATGTAACCAAAGTCTATGAAGGCGGACAAGTTGCAGCAAAAGACATAAATATAAATGTTCATGACAAAGAGTTCGTAGTATTGGTTGGACCTTCCGGCTGTGGAAAATCAACCACGTTAAGAATGATAGCCGGCCTTGAGGAAATTACATCCGGTGAACTTTTCATCGATAATAAAAAAGTGAATGATGTTTCACCCAAAGACAGAGATATCGCGATGGTATTTCAGAATTATGCACTCTATCCTCACATGACGGTTTATGAAAACATGGCATTTGGATTAAAGCTTAGAAAATTTCCTAAGGAAGAAATCAAGCAGCGTGTGAACGATGCTGCAAAAATTTTGGGTTTGGAAGATTATCTTACACGTAAACCAAAAGCACTTTCAGGCGGGCAAAGACAAAGAGTAGCAGTTGGTCGTGCAATTGTAAGGAAACCAAAAGTATTTCTATTTGATGAACCGCTCAGTAATCTTGATGCAAAGCTTCGTGTGCAGATGAGAACTGAAATTTCAAAGCTTCACCAGAATCTAGGCGCTACAATGATTTATGTTACTCATGACCAAACAGAAGCAATGACGATGGGTGACAGAATAGTGATTATGAAAGACGGAATAATTCATCAAATAGACACTCCGTTGAATCTTTACAATCAGCCAATAAATAAATTTGTTGCTGGTTTTATCGGAAGTCCTTCGATGAATTTTATTGAAGGAACATTAGTTCATGAAAACGGACTAACGTTCAAAAGCAAGGAGAAATTTTTAACACTTAAACTGAATGAATCTTTAGGTGAAAGATTGAAAAATTATCTTGGCAAATCAGTGTGGCTCGGCATTCGTCCGGAGGATATTTACGATTCGGATTCATTCACTGCAAATAATAGCGTTAAGGTTGATGTTCGACTTGAGGTTGTAGAACCAATGGGAAATGAAATATTTCTTTACTTTACAATTGATTCCTCGCAGTTCGTAGCAAGAATTCCGGCACGTAAAAAACCGGAACCGAATACCACTAAAACCTTATCGATTGATTTAAACAAGCTGCACTTTTTTGATGCAGATTCGGAAAAAAGTATTTGATTGGAAGGAATTATTCCAACTCTATTATTTGATGCTCAAATTTATTAATAGCCAGGTCGTCAAATATCTTTTGCAAGACATCCACGCTATACTTATTCGCATAGTGAAAAAAGCTAAGCTCTCTTTCCTGTAAATTCATATTCGGAAAAAGATTTGCAGAAGCTTTATCAATTTGTCTTAATGTTATATCATAACGCTTCTTCTGTGCTTCAGTTGCCTTTCCATTTAACTCATCAATGTAACCTAAAACTTTAAGCCGGTATTTCGAGGTAACATCACCCATTGTTTTGTCAAGCTCAAATAATTTTTCTTTTAGGATATCAAAGGCAAGATCAATTTGATTTTTAGTTTCTTTAAATATTTCTTCGAGATTTTTATCGGAAACATTATTGATGATTTTGTTCTTCAATTTATTTGGATCAGTAAACATGTCTGTTAAGCTCATCTCGTATTTATCTAGAACGGATTTTAATGCTCGTTCTAAAATTGTGATGGAAGATCGAGGATAAATAATTGCAGGATCAATATTGTAAAAATCGTAGAGCGGTAAAATTTGTGCGAAATAAGCTACCTCACTGGGACCACCGATATAAAATCCGGTTGGGAAGAGGAAATCTTGACAGATTGGACGCAATAATACATTTGGACTGAATTTATCCGGTTCGGTTTCAATCAAATTATTTATTTCTTCAAGTGAAAATTTTTTTCTTTTTCCTTTAAGTCTGAATTCATTTTCAATCGGTTCAATAATGTATCTGCCCTCATCGTAATTATAAAATAAATTAATAGGACGAATTTTTACCTGAGCATGATAAAGCTCCTCGAGATTTGCAGAAATGTTCACTAACTTTTCGGTATGATTTCTAAAATCATTTATCTCCTTTTTGAAAACAGGCTTAAGCAGCTCTTTAATTTTTACATCCTGCGGATCAAAGATTATGAGTCCGTACTGATCGAATAGCCAAAACAGTAATTCCTTGAAAGAATCTTTAAATGTTTTCTCTTCCCGGTAAAAGCTTTTTAAATTTTCCATTAGTGGATTTTTGAATTCTGTATTTTGTAACTGGTTTTCAAAATCCTTCAGAAAAAGACTTATCGATTCCTTCAATCTCAGAAAACCTATACTTCCCCGGTTTTTCTCTTCTTCAATTGCTTCATCGTTGTATGAAATTTTAAATATTTCGTTGTTATCGTTTAAAACATTAATTGACCGCACTTCATCAAAATCGTGATCATCACCTTCAAGCCAAAAAACGGGCACAAAATGGTAGTTGTCATATCTTTCAGAAAGATGAGAGCAGAGCTTGATGGCTGTAATGATTTTGTAAAATGTGTAAAGAGGCCCGCCTAAAATTCCAAGCTGTTGTCCGGTAACAACTCCGATGGTTTCTTTACTTTTTAAAAGAGAAATATTTTTAAGAGTTTTTGATGATGGACTTAAAGATTTATACTGATTGTTTATAATAGCGGAAAGTTCGTTTCGAAATTCTTTTGGAGATTCACAAAGCTGCTTAAATTTTACACTGAATTGTTCCTTATCTCGAAAATTGTATTTGTAAAACCCTTTTACTTTATCGAAATCATAAAGATAATCGAGAAAAAGTTTTGTGTTGCCTGGAATCTCTTTGAAGTTAATGAACATTTATGCTCCGAATGGTTTTTATTTCTATGTTAAAACTAAGAAAATCTAATTTCCATCACAAATAATACAGCCTAAACATGGAGTTTATTTGGCAATTCTGGTCACACTGAATTTCTTTCCCGATAAGGAATAAATCAGTATTTTGATTTCAAAAATCAGATAGCATTTGGAAATAAATCCAATCAAATATTTCACACTTAGAAGGTTATTAAATGTGATAAAGATTCTCACATCTTTTAGTTTGTCGAGAATTATTCACAAACCGATTGTTTGGGGAATGCCAATAACGTATTCGGTTGAACCTACGAATTTCTGCAATCTTAAATGTCCGGAATGCCCTTCGGGAACAGGTGAACTTACTCGCCAATTAGGTTTTTTATCAGTGGGCGATTTCAAAAAAATAATCGATGAAATAAGCCAAACAGGATTTTATGTTCAGCTGTTCTTTCAAGGTGAACCCTATTTAAATAAAAAACTCGGGGAAATGATTGAGTACACTCAGAGGAAAAATATTTATGTTTCAGTCAGCACAAATGGAAATTTAATATCAGCAAGAAACATAGATAAGCTGATGGAACATGCTCCTGATAAAATTATTTTTTCACTTGATGGTTTGGATGAAGAGAGCTATCAAAATTATAGAGTTGGCGGAACATTTAAGCAAGCCGATGAAGCATTGCAGCTTCTTGTCAATGCTAAAAAAAAATTAAATCTCAAAAAACCATTTGTTGAGCTTCAGTTTATTGTAATGAAACAGAATGAACATTTGCTCAATGAGGTGAGGACTTATGGCAAAAAAAGGTTTGTGGATCGCCTAGTATTTAAGTCGATGCAAATATCCTCATATAAAAATGCTTTGAAATATTTACCGACAAAGAGTAATCACTCACGGTACATTCTGAAAAATGGAAATTACGAAATAAAGGGTGCTCTAAAAGATCATTGCTTCGCTTTATGGCGAACTGCTGTCATCACCTGGGATAACAAAATGGTACCATGTTGTTTTGATAAAGATGCCAATTATGTTTTTGGAAATCTAAGTGAATATTCTGTCAGAGAAATTTGGCAATCTGAACTTTACCAACTTTTCAGATTGGGAGTTTTAAAGAATCGTAAAGGAAACAGCTTGTGTAATAATTGTACTGAAGGATTAAAAGTAAATATATTTCAGATGAAAAATTAATTTCGTACATAAGTGAATAACAGCAAAGATATTATTGCCGCTAAGTTACCGAATATTAAAACACGAGTGTACTTTACACTTAAGCTTTTAGTTGCAATTTCATTACTAGTTTATCTTTTTTATTTTGTTGAGTTAGGGAATATCGTTTCAACATTTTTAAGCTCTAACGTCCTCCTACTTGCTTTCAGCACGGTACTACTAGTACCCAATCTTTATTTGCAGTATTGGAAATGGAAAATAACCTGTGATAAATTAATCGGTGAAACAAGCAGAAGTAAAATTCTTTTATCATTGTTTTATGGATTTCCAGCGGCAGTATTTACACCCGCAAGGGCAGGAGAGTATTTTGGAAGGGGACTAGCATTTAAAGATTATCGCATTTCTGAAATAATTGTTGCCACAGTTGCTGATAAATTATTTACAATACTGGTCACCTCTGTTATTGGCAGCATCGGGACGATACTTTTTATAAACAGATATTATCAATCGAGTATTTATATTTCTCTCCCACTGATGATTGCATTTTTTGTTTTAGCTGCAATCGCAATTACATTTATCTTCTCCGACAAAGAGTGGTTTTATAAGTTTTTCTCTCCACTCCTTAAGTTTAAACTGTTCTCAAAAATCGGGGAAAGGCTATTAATACTGAAAAACCTCGATCGTGATTTTGCTTTTAAAATGATTTCTATCTCAACATTATTTTTCTTCTGCTATCTTTTACAGTTTGTTATATTGCTCGCCGCATTCGCAAATCATATTGAATTAGGTAAATTCCTTTTGGCAGCAGCAGTAATATTGTTTGCCAAAACAATCTTATCGCCTATTTCATTAAGCGAACTTGGTGTCCGAGAAGGAGCATCAATATTTTTTTTAACGCAAATGGGTGAAACTTCAAGTACCGCATTAAATGCTTCGCTCTCACTTTTTGTCATCAACATTATCGTTCCAGCATTAGTAGGTTTATTTCTTTTATTCGTAAAGAATGATGATTGAAATATTACTGATTCTGGTTTTTGCTCTTCTGCTCCTAAACTACATTTATTTTTTAGCGGATATTATCAGAGGTCTTAATAAATTTTCAAAGAATGATCCAACAATAATTCCAGATGAATTTATAACTATTATTATTCCATTCAGGAATGAGTCTGATAATATTTTGCTTAGCTTAAGCAGTTTAGCTTCCCAGAATTATCCTCAAGAAAAGTTTGAAGTGATCTATGTTAATGATTCATCTACCGATGACTCTTACGAAAAAATTCTCAATGCAGTGAAACCGAAAAGTATTAAATTAATGTCACTTCCTTGTATTTCAATTGATAGAGCATTCAAGAAAAAAGCAGTAAGTTATGGAATCGATCATTCTCAAGGCGAAATAATCGTGACATCAGATGCAGATTGTATTCATAACCGAGATTGGCTGACAAATTTATTATCAGGATTTGATAAGCAAACGGGATTCATTTCCGGACCGGTAAGTTTTAATGAAAAGAGAGATTTGTTTTCAAAAATTCAATCACTTGAATTTGCCGGATTAGTTTTATCCGGTGCCGGGTTAATCGGAATTGGTAAACCAACCATATGCAATGGCGCAAACTTAGCGTTTAGAAAAAAAGTTTACAATGAACTTCATGGATACCGTGATCAAATGCACTTATCATCTGGCGAGGATGAATTGTTTATGCAAAAGATTGCAACTGAGACTGACTATACCGTTAAGTTTTGTTGGAATAAAGGTGCGGTTGTACTCACTCAGCCAAATAAAAATACGCATGATTTCTTTCAACAGCGAAAACGTTGGGCAAGCAAAGGACTATTTTACAAAGACAAATTTCTAATCGTACGATTAGTTTTAATTTATTTCTTCTATCTAAGCATTGTTGTACAGATTCTTTTATCAATCTTCCTTTCTAAGGTATTCATAATCTATTTAATGGTTGGTTTGATTTTAAAATTCTTTTTGGAATATAAAATCATCTCCAAAGGAATAGATTTTCTCTTCAAGTACGACTTAATGAAATATTTTTGGATGAGTGAATTATTTCAAATATTCTACGTTACTATTTCAGGTATTAGCGGGCTATTTGGCAACTTCAAATGGAAAGAGCGTAAGTTTAGAAGATAGAGATATTGCTTGCTCAAGAAATCAGGTCTCATCAATCGTCTACTTTACTATTTTCATTGTTCATAATAATGAACAATCTAGTTAGATAATCTTCCCAAAATCAAATTAAAGATAAATTTCTTCATGGCATATTCATTGCCTCATATGATGTGAGTTTAAACAATGATAAGAGGTGTGAAATGAAACAGTTAATAATAATTTTAATGCTGTTGGTCGGTTTTGCTGCCAACACAGAAGCAAAATCCCCAAAAAACATAAATGCTTATGGGTCATTTTATTCACATCTAGCTCCTCATGGAGTTTGGATGGAATTTGATGACGGGTTAGTTGTTTGGCGTCCTACGATAATGCGAAGAGGTTGGGCTCCTTACAGCATGGGAAGATGGATATGGACTGAGTACGGCTGGTACTGGGATTCGTACGAATCCTTTGGTTATATCACTTACCATTACGGCAGATGGTACTATGACGATTATTACGGATGGATCTGGATTCCCGATTATGATTGGGCTCCTGCTTGGGTTGAATGGAGATATGATGACAGTTACATCGGTTGGGCTCCGTTGCCTCCTTATGCAGTGTTCTCAATCAACATTGGTATACATTTTACATTTGACTATGTGACACCTTACAATCACTGGCATTTTGTAAACTACAATTATTTGTGTGATCCTTATGTTTATAAACATTACGTTGGTGCGAAATACAAATACCGAGTATTTTCTAATACCGAGTACAAAAATGATTACGGATATTCTAATGGAAGAATTATAAACAGAGGAGTTGATGTCGGTGAAGTTCGATCAAGAAGTGGTAAGGATATAAGACAAAGAACCATACAGCAAGTTTCTGATCCAAGAGAATTAACGAGAAAAGATCGAGATAAGAATAACGATATTGTTAGAACATTTATTCCCACGCGGGAAGAATTACGAAAAGACAATGTTAGAGATATAGATGTAAGAAAAATTAAAAGACGCTCGACTCTTGAAACATCAAGACTGCAAATTGGTGATAGGAAAGATAACCGAGAGGAAGTTGATGTCAGAAAACGAAATGATGATTCAAGAAATATTGTTAAGGAAAGAGAAACTATGGAAAGTAAGGTTGAGGAAAAACGAAAAATCACTAATGAGAGTAGAAATTTTAATGATATTAAGAGAGAAAATGTAAACGAGATCGAGAAAAAACGAACCCAGGGAAGAATTGAATCTAGAAGAAAATTTGAAAAAACTAAAGTTATGAACGAACGTCAGAAAAACGAAAGTTCAACTTTTGAGAATCAAAATGGGCGTACTGATATTAACAGCTCGAGAACCGAAGAAAAAGAAGTAAAAAAAGAGCGAAGCATTCAATTTCAACGCGAACAAAATGAGGTAAAAGTTGAAAGAAAGCCTGAATCAAGCAGGCAAGAAAACAAGAATTTCAATCGGAATGAAGAACAGAAACGAAATGATACTCGCAATTCTGATCAAAGAATGAATCAAGAAAGGAAGACATCAGAACGAACTAAAACAAGATAGCTTGTAAACTCTCTCTCCACTAAAAGCGGTGTTGGTGTAAAAGCCGGCACCGTTTTTTATTATGATTTGTGCATCAATTTTACAAAATTGCTGCCAAGTAAAATTTAAACTAATCGGCTGATAATGAAAGACAAAAGTACTCGACTTTTTTATATTCTTGGAGCATTTTTCTTAGCTAATGCAATTCTTGCAGAATTCATCGGGGTTAAAATATTCTCGCTTGAAGGTACACTTGGGCTAAATCCAGTAAATATTAATCTGTTAGGAATCTATAATCTTTCTTTTAATCTAACTGCTGGAGTTTTACTTTGGCCCATGGTATTTATAATGACAGATATTATCAACGAATATTTTGGCAGAAAGGGAGTGAGATTTCTTTCCTTCACTGCTGCCGGATTGATACTTTATGCTTTCCTAATGGTTTATTTCGCCATGTTTTTATCTCCAGCAGATTTCTGGATTGAGCAAACTACTAACCATGGTGTAATCAACATGGATAGGGCCTTTAGAGCAATATTCGGACAGGGATTGTGGATTATTGTCGGGTCACTAGCAGCATTTCTAATCGGTCAATTAGTTGATGTTACTGTTTTTCATTTTGTTAAAGCTAAAACAGGTAGTAATAAAATTTGGCTTCGTGCTACGGGATCAACTTTAGTTTCCCAATTCATCGACAGCTTTGTCGTTCTATTTATTGCATTTTATATTGGTGCCGGATGGGATTTAAAGCTTGTGGTTGCAATCGGAATAATGAATTACACATACAAATTTTTAATTGCGGTTGTCTTGACACCACTTTTGTATATCATTCACTATTTTATTGATCTATACCTGGGGAAGGGAGCTGCTCATAAACTGATGGAAGAGGCAACAGAAAAATAAAATCCAGAACTAAATCATTTCTGTTTTTTTAGTAATATTTCTAAAATCTTAGAAATTTGATAAGGACTTTTATTATCGCCAATTCCTTATAGTTAGAATAAATCTTTTCATAATTAAGAAAATAAAAACTGTCTTAGCTTTCATTCAAAATTTAATCACCATTTCAATTCAAAAACAATTACTTACTTTAACATTTATCTTTGTTAATAAGTTGAACTTATGGCATACTTTATGGAAATTAAGTGTGTCAATTTTTTCTTTTACGGGGATTTATTTAGCAAACGTATGTGATAATAAAAATCATTCTCAATCCTATATGAATGCAAATCTTTTTACCGAAAATTCAAAAAAAACCAAATTTTACTTTTTCAATAATTATTAGGAGACAAAATGAAAATATCAATAGAAGAAGCGCTGAGTTATCATAGTGAAGGGAGAAAGGGAAAGATTGAGGTCATTCCGACCAAACCCTGCCTTACTGCAAGGGATCTTTCACTTGCTTACACCCCTGGAGTAGCTGAACCGTGCAGAGCTATCGAAAAAAATCTTGAGGATGTTTATAAATACACTGCAAAAGGAAATTTGGTTGCTGTCGTTTCCAACGGAACAGCTGTTCTCGGTTTAGGTGATATCGGAGCCGAAGCGGGTAAACCAGTAATGGAAGGAAAGGGCGTTTTATTTAAACGATTTGCTGATATAGATGTTTTTGATATTGAACTAAGGAGTAAGAATCCTCAGGAAATTATTAGGTGTGTTCAGATGTTAGAACCAACCTTTGGCGGAATTAACTTGGAAGATATTAAGGCACCAGAATGTTTTGAAATTGAAGAAACACTTAAAGCAACTATGAACATTCCTGTATTTCACGATGATCAACATGGTACTGCTATTATTTCTTGTGCTGCTCTTATAAATGCTGCCGAAATTGTCGGCAAAAAACTGGCTGATCTGAAAATTGTTGTCAATGGTGCTGGTGCTGCTGCTATTTCATGTTGTAAATTATATATGCGAGCAGGTGTACGCAAAGAAAATATAATTATGTTCGACTCTAAAGGTTGTTTGTCCAAAAGCCGAAAAGACCTTAACAAGTACAAAATGGATTTTGTAACAGATAAAGAATATGCTAGTCTTGGTGATGCTATGAAAGGAGCAGATGTATTTGTTGGTTTATCTGTTGGAGGAATTGTTACCAAGGAAATGGTTAAAGGCATGGCAAAAGATCCAATAGTATTTGCAATGGCGAACCCCGATCCGGAAATAACTTATGAAGATGCAACTTCTGTTCGTAAAGATATAATTATGGCTACAGGCCGAAGCGATTACCCGAATCAAGTGAATAATGTATTAGGATTTCCGTTTATTTTTAGAGGAGCACTTGATGTTCGTGCTACTTCAATAACTGAAGAAATGAAAATGGCTGCGACACGCGCTCTTGCTGCATTAGCTAAAGAAAAAGTTCCTGAAATTGTAATCAATGCTTATGGCGGTGCTGATTTTTCATTTGGAAAGGAGTATATAATTCCCAAACCTTTTGATCCTCGAGTTCTCTGGTATGTTGCTCCTGCTGTAGCGAAGGCTGCAATAGAAGGAGGAGTAGCCAAAAATAAAATTGAGGATTGGCAGGCATATGAGGAAGAACTAAAAGAAAGAATGGGATTTTCCAAAGAAGTGATTCGAGTAATGATTCATAAAGCTCAGAAAAATCCTAAGAAAGTGGTTTACCCAGAAGGTGAAGAAGAAAAAATAATCCGTGCGGCTCATATCGTTAAAGCAGAAAATATTGCTTCACCCATTTTACTTGGTAATGAAAAAATCATTCGCAGCATTATTAGCAATTTGGAATATGATCAAAATGATTATCAAATTATTGATCCCGAATTGTCAAATGATCGTGAATTATACTCTAAAGAACTTTTCAAAAAACGTCAAAGAAAAGGATCTACGCTTCCAGAATCCAAAGAGCTGGTAAAACAACCAATTTATTTTGGCTGTATGATGCTTGATCAAGGAAATGCAGATGCATTAATAAGCGGTTTAACAACTCAATACCCAAGTACAATTAAACCGGCGTTGCAATGCGTTGGAGTAAAAGAAGGACTTAAAGTCGTATCCGGGCTTTACATTGTGATTACTAAAAAGGATGTCTATTTCTTCTCCGACTGTACAGTTAATGTAGATCCCACAGCAGAAGAGCTTGCCCAAATTGCAATCTCAACTGCCGATATGGTCAATGAATTTGATATCATTCCTAAGATTGCGATGTTGTCATTCAGTAATTTTGGCAGTGCAGTCTATCCGCAAACTATCAAAGTTAAAGAAGCAGTGCAGTTAGTTAAACAGCAAAGACCTAATTTAATTATTGATGGAGAAATGCAAGCCGATACTGCCGTAGTTCCAGAAATACGAGAACAGCAATTTCCATTTAGTACGCTTCAAGGAAAATGCAACGTGTTAATATTTCCAAGTTTGGAAGCTGGCAATATTGCTTATAAACTTATGGCGAGAATTGGACAAGCAACTGTTATTGGTCCTGTATTATTAGGAATGAAAAAGCCAATTCATGTTCTTCAAACTGGTGCAACGGTTGATGATATAATAAATATGACTGCAATTGCAGTTGTCGAAGCAGATAAGAAAAAATAATCTTATCTAATATGAATCCTGAAAAGCGGAAGAATAATCCTTCCGCTTTTTTTATTTTAGCCCCACTTTCTAAGGAATAACAACTCATCGCAACAATTCAGTAGATCATTTCACGAAAAGAAAAATGCTAACCTCTTTTATTGAAGGTGTTTTGATTTTTCAGCTAGTCTTATTTTGAATCATCGACTAGGATAAAAAGTCTTAAAAAACAGAATATTCGAACTTTTATTCACGGCATATTAGTTGGCTTTAAGAAGGAGTCGATTTACTATTTCTCATAAACCGAAAAAGAATATGAAAGGCACTGAAGAATTTATACTTGCTGGAAATAACAAGTTGTTAATTGGTGATTACAAAGGAGCAATCTTTGAATTCACTAAAGCGATCATGGCTAGTCCATTGCTTCCGCATGCTTACTCAAGCAGAGGTTATGCTAAACTGGAAATGAGAGATTATGAAGGTGCGATTTACGATTGTCAGCAAGCACTAAATCTTCATTATAGAATGGAAACTCTTTCAAGAGATATGAAAGGTGAAACAAGAAGTTCGAATAATATTGCAAATCCAACTTATGCGCGACTTTATTCTATACTTGGAATTGCAAAACTTTTACAAGGAAATAAAGATGAAGCATTACTGCTTTTGCATAGTGCAAGATTACTCGGCAGCAGTGATGCGGAAGATATAATTAATTCATATTACCGCGATTAAGCTTTTTAACAACTAAAAATAAAGATAAAAATGAAAACATTAGTACAATCTAACCTGGCTCAAGTATCGACTTCAATTTTAGGTTCAAGAAAACTAGCTAATTATTTAATTCAGCCCTTAAAAGCAGGATTCTTGGGATTCTCGACAGTATTAATGATTATCTTTTTCATAAACCTACTTTCACTTGCTATCGGCACGAATGAAAAATTTGGTTTAGATGTTTTAGATTTACTTTTAGCCGGCGTAGGATTTTTCCTTCAGATGACAGGAACTTTACTTAGAAGTTTTTCTAGATAGCTCATATATATTTGAGTAATAATTTATTATTTAATAAACTGTTTAATTTTAAGTAACTTAAATTTATTATTAAAAACATTCACAGAAATTACTTGCGGTTTGCATTTTTAAATTAATTATAGTTGTCAAAACCCCCAACAGTGAGTAACGATTCAAAGCTTTATCTGATCAATTCTATATCTCAATATCTGGATCCATAAATTCTCGCCAAATGAAATTTTTATTAAAAAACTCTTATATGAAGGTAAATTATTCTGCTCAACTTCATAATTATTCCTTTAACTGAAATCTGCTTAAATTATAACCAGGATTTCTTTATTTTTAGAAAAATGTTAAAAATAATTTTAAAGATTACAAAATCTTTATGTGGCGTGATTATTGCTATTTTAATCGAAAATTTGGAGCTTTAAATGACCTTTTGGGCAGCTGATTCCCATGTTCACTTTCATAAGTGCTTCGAGGAAGGACTCTTTTTTGATAACTGTTTTAATAACTTAAGTAATATTACATCTTCATCTATAAAGAATGGTCTTCTATTTTTCACCGAAGGTAAAAATGAGGATTCTTTTAATTATTTAAAAATTAAAACAAAGATCAAAAGTTCTCTTAAAGAAAATACTGAGTACATAATTCATGAAATTGATAACGGAAATGCCATTGATGTAAAATGGATTGAAGCTGGAATGAGAATATTAATTATTCCTGGTTTTCAGATTGTAACGAAAAAAAATCTTGAAGTATTATCTCTTGGAACACATAAAAGATTAAATGATGGTTCACCAATTAATGATACAATTGCTAATGTAATTTCCATTGGAGGTATTCCGGTTCTTCCTTGGGGCTTTGGAAAGTGGTACGGAAACCGCGGTAAAATTATTGATGAGTTAATTGAGAATAAAAATTCTCTTTTGTTTCTTGGTGATAATGGCGGGCGAAGTAATTTGTTACCATGCCCAAAGCAGTTTGTTGCAGCACAAGAGAATGGAATGATGATACTTCCGGGAAGTGATCCCCTTCCTTTCCCTGGTGAAGTAAAGAGACCAATGTCATATGGTTTTATTTTAAATGCAAATGTAATTGAGTCAAATCCTTGGGAGAGTATTAAAGAAGCTTTGCTGAATACCAATTTGAAGATTGAAAAATTCGGTAGATTAATAACACCTTTGTCATTTATTAAGACTCAGATAGCAATGCAAATAAAAAAAAGAAAAAGTAAATGAAAGCATTAGTAATTGCTCCTCAACCATTTTTCTCACCTAGAGGAACTCCCTTTAGTGTGTATTATCGTACGCTTGTTAGTTCTGAACTGGGTGTTAAAATAGATTTCTTAACTTATGGTGAAGGGCAAGATGTTGATGTTCCAAATGTGAATATTATAAGAATCCCTCGATTTAAATTCTTAGGTGATGTAAAAATTGGTCCATCTTCTCTTAAACTTTTTCTTGATCTTTTTATCATTGCAAAAATGTTGTCTCTTCTGATTCGGAATAAATATGATATGGTTCATGCTCACGAAGAATCTGTATTTTTTGCTAGATACATGAAACCTTTATTTAAATTCAAACTTATTTATGACATGCATTCATCACTTCCACAGCAACTGACTAATTTTAATTTCTCGAGTTCAAAGTTTTTGATAAATATTTTTAAGAAGCTTGAGGATTCATGTCTGCGGGCAGCTGATGGCGTAATTACTATTTGTCCAGATCTATACAATTATGTTAATTCAATTATTGAAGATAAGAGTAAACATTTTTTAATTGAAAACTCGATCTTTGAGTCTGTAAAACTCAAAAATCCCTCAACAGAAAAAATCAGTGATGTTAAAACAGAAGAATCTCAAGAATTATTTAAAAAAGATATTGTTGTTTATGCTGGGACATTAGAGAAATACCAGGGAATTGATATCTTAATTAAAGGGTTTAAATATACTGTACAGGAAAACTCGGATGCATTTTTAGTAATTGTCGGTGGTTCTCCGGATCAAGTGAAAGAATATTCTGCTCTGGCTGCAGAGAATCAAGTCAGTAATAAGATAATGTTCACAGGACGCGTTGCTCAACCAATAGCAAAATATTACGTCGGAATTGCTAATGTCCTTGTCTCTCCTAGAAGTGAAGGAACTAACACTCCTCTAAAAGTTTATGAACAACTTGCATCTGGAATACCGCTTGTAGCAACAAATATTTATTCCCATACACAAGTATTAACACCGGAAGTAGCTTTTCTCGTTGATCCAACTCCTGAATCCATTGGCAAAGGAATAGTGCAAGCACTAAAACAGCGCGATGAAGTTGAAAGAAAAGTTTCAACGGCTAAAAAAATGTATGAAGACAAATATTCAAGAGCTATATATACTCAGAAACTAAAAAAATTGTTGGAGCTTCTTAAGTAATGTGTGGAATTACGGGTTATGCCGCATTCAATGGAGCCAAAACTATAGACCGTGAGGTCTTAGGTAAAATGGTCAACATCATTTTCCACCGGGGTCCAGACGAGTCTGGAATGGATATTCGCAGTAGTGTGGCTATGGGAATGAGGCGCCTCTCAATTATTGATTTGAGCGGTGGTCATCAGCCAATTTACAATGAAGACAAAACCGTTTGGACTGTCTTTAATGGTGAAATTTATAACTTCAAAGAATTTCGAAGCCAGCTTCAAGCTAAAGGACATGTGTTCAAAACAAATACTGATACAGAAGTGATTGTTCACGGTTATGAAGAATACGGAAGTGATTTCCTGAAATACTTAAATGGCATGTTCGCAATTGCAGTTCATGACACAGTAAAGAATAAGCTCTTACTTGCAAGAGATCATATCGGGATCAAACCACTTTATTACACATTCAATAACAACAGAATTATTTTTGGTTCAGAGATAAAATCAATACTGACAAGTGGACAAGCCAATGCTCAGCTTGATGTTGATGCACTTGGTGAATATCTTTCATGGGAATATGTTCCTGGAAGAGCAACCTTAATTAAAGAAATTAAAAAGCTTGAACCGGGATATTTTTTAGAAATTGATTTGAACAATCCGGTTTGCGAACCGAAAATGTACTGGGATATTCCATTTTTTGAACCGCACAATGATCATTCCACAATGGATGAGTGGCTTGAAAAAATAGATTGGCAGCTTAAAAAATCAACTCAAATGCAGTTGATAAGTGATGTACCGCTTGGGGCTTTCCTTTCAGGGGGAGTAGATTCTTCACTCATCGTATCTGCTATGGGAGATGCGAAGACGTTTAGTATTGGCTTCGATGATCCAACATACAACGAATTAAAATGGGCTAGACGAGTTGCGGATCACTTACATGTAAATCATAAAGATGAAATTATCAAACCGGATGTTTTAGAATTGTTTGAACATCTAATGTTTTTTCTTGATGATCCCATAGGGGATTTTTCTATCTTTCCAACTTATTTAGTTTCTCGTTTGGCTCGTAAGCATGTTACCGTTGCTTTAAGCGGAGATGGTGGAGATGAATTATTTGGAGGTTATGAAACTTATCTTGCACAATACAAAGCAAGAATTTTTAATAAGATTCCTTATTTCATTCGCAAAGGAATAATCGAACGAGGTATTAATACCCTAAAACCAACAGCAAAGAAAAAGGGTATGGTCAATAAAGCAAAAAGATTTATTGAAGGAACCTCTTATGATGATCAGCTTTCCCATGCAAGGTGGCGAATATTTGTTGGTGAAGAACTTAGAAATAGTCTTTTCTCGGCTGATTCATTGAAGGAAATTGTTTCACCTCCATCACAGCACATTGAGAGGCTTTTTGATCAAGCAGGTAACCGAGGTGACTTAAATAGAAGTCTTTATGTTGACGTTAAAAGTTATCTTTGTGATAACATTTTAACGAAGGTTGATCGTATGTCCATGGCAGTTTCACTTGAAGCAAGAGTACCCTATCTAGATCCCGATCTTGTCTCACTTGCTTTTCAAGTACCGGAGAAATTCAAGGTTACATCAAATAACACTAAAATCATTCTTAAAAAGCTTGCCAGTAAATACGTGCCTTATGAATGTGTTTACAGAGCCAAAGAAGGATTCAGCATTCCAATTAAAAACTGGTTAGTGAATGAATTCCGACCTCTTATGGAGGAACTCCTTGATTATAACAAAATAAAACAAGAGGGAATTTTTAATACGAATACTGTAGAGAAACTTAAAAAAGAGCATATTAACGGAACCGCAAATCACAGCCATATTCTCTGGTCATTGATTGTGTTTCAAGACTGGAAAAGAAGATGGCTCGAAGGTAATGCACTAAAATGATTAAAAGAGATTTCGTAGAAGCATCCAAAAATCAATATGACTTGATAATTATTGGCGGAGGAATTTATGGTGCTTGTTTACTTCTAACTGCTTCACAGGCAGGTAAGAAAGCTTTACTTTTGGAAAAGGATGATTTTGGTGCAGCTACAAGTTTTAATAATCTAAGAACTGTTCATGGTGGACTTCGTTATCTTCAGTCTTTAGACTTGAAGCGCATATTTGAATCAGTTTCGGAAAGACGTTGGTTTTTCAGAAATTTTCCTGATCTCGTTAAACCACTGCCTTGCCTTATGCCATTGTATGGTAGAGGAGTATATAGACCTTCTATCTTCAGATTTGCACTTTTATTAAACGATTTATTTTCAAGCAATCGAAATGATGGTGTTGTAAGCGATAAGAAACTTCCGAATGGGAAAATCGTTAGTAAAATTGAGGTTATGGAAATTTATCCTCAAGTTGACGGCAAGAATTTAAAAGGCGGGGCTGTTTGGTATGATGGAGCAATGCCCGATTCTCAGAAGGTATTAATCGAAATTGTAAAATGGGGATGCGACCTTGACGGTTCAGCATTAAATTATACTGAGGCAACGGATCTTCTAATCAAAGAAGGTAAAGTGACTGGAGTGCGTGCAGTTGATAAAACAAATAATAAAGTTTATGAGTTTAATGCTACAAAGGTTATTAACTCTGCGGGACCTTGGTGTAGAATGCTCGCAGCAAAATTTGATAAAGATTATCCTGCACTATTTAAAGACTCTTTTGCATGGAATGTTCTTTTTAATCGTCCAGCACTTTCATCCTATGCATTAGCAATCACACCAAAAAATCATGGTGCCCGAACTTATTTTATACATCAATGGAAAGGATTACTTTTTGCCGGCACAGTTCATTCTCCTTGGAAGGATGCATCGAGAATACCTATTCCGGATAGTAGCTCCGTCAGTAATTTTATCGGTGAGTTGAATAGCAGCATTAAGAATCTTAATCTTGAGCAATCAGATGTTCTTCAAATATTCCCAGGACTTCTTCCGGCTAAAGAAGAGGGAAGTGAAAAACTTGCAGTGAGAGAAGTTATAATTGATCATGGTGAAAATGGAGGACCTAAGGGATTTTTCAGTATCTCAGGTGTGAAATTTACGACTGCAAGATTAGTAGCTGAAAAAACAATTAAAAAGATTTTTAGAGAAGAAATAAAAAGTTCATCACGTGATGGTAGAAAACCATCAAATTCTAAAGAGCTTGGTATTTTTGATAATCAATGGGTTCCTAAAGAACCGAACGGTTGGGAAAATACATTAAAAAATATCATTCAAAATGAATCTGTTGTTCACCTTGATGATCTTATGATAAGAAGAACTACGTTGGGAGATGATCCTGCAAGAGCTTTGGAGAATTCACAAAAAATATGTGCCCTATTTAACTGGAATGATGCTAGAAGATCAAGCGAAATCTCCCGGCTTGAATCATTTTATCAATCAAGAAAAATAAACGAAACAAATTCACTCTAAGAATGGAGATACTAAGTTGCCAACAGCGTTAGTAACAGGTGCAAATGGTTTTACTGCCAGTTACGTTTGCCGTCAATTAGTTGAAAAAGGATATAAAGTCCGAGGATTAGTCAGGAAAAATGCGGACATGAAGCTGATTGATGGAGTACCTCTCGAGCTTCATTATGCTGATCTTGCTGTCGATACAGATTTTTCATCAGTGATGGATGGAGTCGATGTAGTGTATCATATAGCAGCGGCATATCGTACAGAAAATGTTCCAAGAAAATATTTTTGGGATGTAAATGTAGATGGCACTCGTAAAATGCTTGAAGCTGCAAAAAAAGCCAGAGTTAAAAAATTTGTTCATTCAAGTACAGTTGGAGTTCAGGGTGATATACAAAACCCTCCCGCAAAAGAAGATGATGCCTACAATCCGGGAGATTATTACCAGGAATCGAAAGTTGATGGCGAAAAGCTGGTACTTGAATTTTACAAAAAGGAAAAATTGCCAATAACAATCATTCGACCTGTTGGAATTTATGGACCTGGAGATACTCGATTTCTAAAGTTGTTCAAACATATTTATAATGGTAAATTTAGAATGATAGGAAGTGGAAAAGTTCTCTATCACATGACTTATGTTGAGGACTTAGCACGTGGATTCATACTTGCAGGTGAAAAAGATGAATCAATTGGGGAGGTATTCACTATTGGTGGTGAAGGATTCCTAACTTTAAGTGAATTGGTTAGTAAAATAGCTTCAGTTTTAAATAAACCAGTCCCAAAATTAAATATTCCGGTTTGGCCGGTGTGGTTCGGAGGACTGCTTTGTGAAATAATTTGTAAACCATTAGGGATATCACCTCCTATCTATAGACGACGAGTAGATTTTTTCGTCAAAGACAGAGCATTCGATATTTCAAAAGCAAAACGAATACTTGGATATTCTCCTAAGGTTTCGCTTGATGAGGGATTGAAAAAAACGGCTGATTGGTATATCAAAAATAAATGGCTCAATAATTCCTATGAAATTAATTATGAAAATTCATAATATATAACTTCTTAAAAACCACTCAAATTTATATAAAATTAATAGAATTAGAGGACCAAGGTAAAAGCTAAAAATAAATGAAGCAAAACTGAGTATTCGGAGAGGATTTATTTTAAGCCAAGCGAATAAACAATTATATTGCTACCCCAAATAATGAGAGGGGTTCATAGTAGAGGGAAGGGATTGATTCAGAGGCACGGAGTGTAGCGGAGCGGAACGAAGTGCCTCTGAATCTGGCGAAAAATTTTGTGGCATTTTTTC
>Ga0208373_1000591_pt1 | contig 60503 bp, 60 predicted proteins | sample RifOxyC2_FD_184036 | JGI IMG/M metagenome (GOLD analysis project Ga0208373, IMG submission 184036) | Soil microbial communities from Rifle, Colorado - Rifle Oxygen_injection C2 (SPAdes) | ecosystem: Environmental > Terrestrial > Deep subsurface > Rock core/Sediment | place: Rifle, Colorado...
ATCGAAAAAAAACAACTTGCGCTTTGTGCTGTGGGTAACACTTGCGGCATTATTTCACAAATCGGCTGTTATTTTAATTCCGTTGACCATTTTAGTTGCGACACGTAGACGCTGGTGGACGGTACTGTGGGTAGGGGTGAGTGCTGTGTTACTTTTTGGCGCAGTCTTACAAGAGCACTTATATACACTGGACATTGGTTATTTGGCAAGTCACATGAGTTCAGAGGGCGGCGCAGTCCGCGTGGCTATGAACGCGATAGCGGCGCTGATATTTATGGTTTTTCGCAGGCGGTTTATCTTGGAAAAACAAGACCGGAGATTGTGGACATGGATGTCGCTGATTGCTCTGCTTTTTGTTGCGCTTCTCATTGTGTCGCCGTCTTCCACCGCTGTGGATAGGGTGGCGCTTTATATGATTCCATTACAGTTATTTGTATTTTCCAGGCTTCCTGATATATGGGGAGGCAGGCAGGCTGTTTTCGGAACAGTGCTGGCGGTGGTGATGTATTATGCAATAGTGCAATTTGTTTGGCTGAACTTTGCCATACATGCCTTTAGCTGGCTACCTTATCGTTTTTATCCTATGGAGTTATTATTAAACTATATAGATTAATAAGTCCGATCATTTTAAATAAAGCATGAAATACTGCCCAGATAGCAACCATAGTTGAGTTTTCTTTTAAAAAATCCTGATGCCTCTTAGAAAAAATATCATTGCCAATTATATCGGGCAAGGCTATGCAGTGGTTATTGTAATTCTTTGTCTGCCCCTGTATCTTCAGAGTCTTGGAGCTGAAGCGTTCGGGTTGGTCGGTTTCTTTGTGGTAATGCAATCATGGCTGAGTCTGCTGGATATGGGACTCTCCCCGGCCTTGGGCAGAGAGGTCGCGCGAACACGCGGAGTTGCGGCGGATTATGACGATCTCAGACGGTTGTTGCGCAGCCTGGAAGTTGTTTTTTTAGTCTTTGCCGCAGTAATCGGGTTTTGCGTAGTGATGGGCAGCTACTGGATAGCCCAAAACTGGTTAAAGCTTGAAATTTTGACCACTTCGGATGTGGCTTACTGTGTGGCGTTGATGGGGTTAATGGCCGGTCTCCGCTGGTTTACCACACTTTATTGCAGTGGAATTAAAGGGATGGAATACCAGCTCTGGTTCAATGCCGCAAGCATGTTTTTTGCTACCCTGCGGTTTGTCGGAGGTTTTTTATTGCTCCGATGGCTCACTAGGGAGCCTGTACATTTTTTTGAATATCAGTTGTCTGTTGGGGTAATTGAACTACTCGTTATGAGGTTGAAGTTTTATAGTTTGTTGCCGGTAAAAGGCGGACATTTCAGTTTTTCATGGAGATCTATAAATGGGATTTTGCCTTTTGCAGGTGGTATTGCTTATTCGGCTATGATATGGGTTTTGCTCACCCAGTTTGACAAGCTTCTCCTTTCTCACCTGTTGCCACTAAAGGAATATGGCTATTTTGCGTTGGTTGTTGTCGTTGCCAACGGTGTCTTGCAGATGACTGTCCCTATCAGCCAGGCGCTTTTACCCAGAATGACCTATCTGTTAGCGCAAGGCAAAGAACAGGAGATGCTTAGGCTTTACAGGAAGGCCACTCAATTTATGGCTGTTGCTATGCTTCCTCTTACGGGCATGATGGCGGTATTTTCTACAGAAATATTGTCCTTATGGACAGGAGACACTACTGCAGCCGGGTGGGCCGGGCCTGTACTATTCTGGTATGTGTTGGGCATTGGGATACTCTCGTTGGGAGGGTTTCAATATTACTTACAGTACACCTACGGGAGGCTTAAACTACATGTAATCTTTAATACCTTTTTCAGTATAATTTCTGTTCCAATTATAGTTTTTGCCGTATTTAACTATGGCGCTATGGGCGCCGCGTTGGCATGGTTTGGGTTAAGGGTTATTTCTTTTTTAATCTGGCCGCCTATTGTACACCACTACCTTGCGCCGGGCATTCACAGCAAATGGTTGTTAAAAGATATTGCCCCTATTTTTGGCACCACAGCTTTGCTTCTGCTTTTGATAGGCAGGATAGGGATACCTTTTGAATCTCTAAATAGAATGGAAGTTTTTATCTTGCTTATCGGGATTGGACTACTCTTACTGGTAATTAATGCGTTTGTTTCAGGAGAATGTCGTGCAATGCTGTTGAAGAGGCAAGCTTGAACGACCAGCTTAAACCACTTTTTATTTTTTCTTTGCCGCGGTCAGGCTCTACTCTCCTACAGCGCATCTTAGCTGCTCATCATGATATTGAGACTGTGTCTGAGCCATGCTTTTTGTTGCCCCTGATTTATACGATGAGAAAAGATTCTGTATATGCAGAGTATGGACACAAGTTAGTGACTACGGGAATAGAAGATTTATGCCGCGAATTGCCTCGCGGTGAAAATGATTATCATGAGGCGATTCACGATTTTGCTATGAGTTTATACGGGAAGGCCTCGCAGCGAAGTGTAAAATATTTTTTGGACAAAACCCCGCGTTATTCTCTTATAGTGGATGATATTATCCGTATATTTCCCGAGGGTAAATTTATAGTCTTGGTGCGTAATCCTCTGGCGATAATCTCTTCGATTTTAGAAACTTTTAAAGGCGGCAGATGGTGTCTCTATGCTTACAATGCAGATCTTTTTATAGGACTATCCAAGCTTATTTCAGCGTGCAAAGAATATGCGGACAGAATCCATTTAGTTCGTTATGAAGATTTGATCACCGAAGCTGAAACTGTATGGCAGCCATTGTTCGAATATATGGGTTTGTCTTTTGACAAGGAATTGTTTGTTAAGTTTAACTCCATAGAGTTAAAGGGGCTTGGAGATCCGGTAGGTGCTAAGCAATATAAATTCATAAGTGAAGAGCCTTTGTTAAAATGGAAACGCAGTTTATCCAATCCTTTGCGAAAGGCTTGGTGCAGGCGTTATCTGTGTTGGGTTGGAAAGGAACGGCTGAAGATTATCGGATATGATCTGGATAATTTGTTGTCGGAACTCGATAGTATTCCTTCTACAATGCACATGTTTTGTTCTGATTTTGTCAGGATTCCCTACGGTGTCGTCTCCCGTGTTATGGAGCCTGAATTGGTAATGCATAAGGTGCGTCTTTTCCCTGATTGGCATAAGATTAATTTGCATTATTAGACTGCGTAATGTTTCAGATTAAACTTAATTCGTTGCCAGATTATTTTGATGAGTATAATCAACCTTGTTATCTACTTAAACAGAAGAAGGGGTTAGTAGAAGACAGAAATGATTACCTACATATAGATGCTTTAGCCGACGGCTATGTTACAGCAGTATCTACCACTCTTCGCTTATGGGTTAGTCAACAGGTATCATTAGCCGCTGCAGGAAGGAAGGTTGATATGCTTGAAGTCGGAGGCGCTACTGGGGTATTTTTCGACTGGGTGAAGGAAACTGCTTGTACTTACATAAATATAGAGCCATGTCCAATGCTTTTAGATGAAAAAGCATTGGAGAGGCTAAAAGATTCTAGGTATATGTGCATTAAATGCTCGGGAGAGGATATTCCACTTCAAGATGAGTCGGTTGATATTATTTTAGCGATTTCATCGTTCGATCACATTCCTGACCACCGCAAGGCACTTAGAGAGATAAAAAGACTTTTAAGGAAAAACGGTCTTTTTATATTGACACTTAATAATCGTCGGTCGTGGTGGAAGTCGCTTCTATCTGGAAGCGATTATTTAAAGAAAAGAGAAGAGTTGATAGCAAAGGATCACTATATTCAGTGGTCATTCTCAGAGTGTGAGTCTAATCTGTCTCAGTTTTTTACAATAGAAAATATGTGTACTACGACATTCTTCACATTTGTGCCTCAGGTTTGGAGGTATGTCTTGCCTATCACTAATAGCATTGGAGAATCGCTGTTTCCTAAGTACGGATCAAATATACTTGTTGTCTGCCGAAATGCCGACTAAATCAGTTTTTTGCCTGAGTTTAATAAGATTAATTTGCATTATTAGGGCTCCTGACCTTTGGATAAAAACAAGCGATGAATATTTTATTTGTTTATTCCTACTATGACATTCAATCATACGGAAAACCTTTAAAGGTGCAAAGTCAGGCTCAATTGGGGATTTCCTATATATCGTCATTGTTAAAGAAAAACGGTCACAATACAGAGTTGATTGTATTAAGCAAAAAGTTTGGTAGGGACAATAAAAGACTTATATCGGGGCATGTAGAGAGATTCAATCCGCAGGTGGTTTGTTTTACGGCGGTATTTACGGAATATAGTTTTATTGCAGGCAACGCCGAATATTTATCATGGTTCGCATCAGATAGTCGGACGTTGGAAAGCATGAAAAAAGATAAATTCAATGCTGCATAGACTTCTTACCTTTTTCAAACGCGGTGACCACAGGAAATTCCTTTTATATAAATTGCCAAAGGAATCGGCAGGGTGCGAAGTTGGCGTGTGGAAAGGAGATTTCTCTGAAGAGATACTGAGCATCGTAAGGCCTCAAAAACTATATCTTGTAGATCCGTGGTTATACCTGCCAACTTACCCTGACAGATGGTACGGCGGAAACTCAGCCAAGAGTCAAAAAGATATGGACGACATATATGAATCAGTTAATAATAGATATAAACATTATGAGAATGTTTATATTGTCAAAAAGAAAACAGAAGATTTGACCGGTAAAATACCTGATAGTTGTCTTGATTGGGTCTATATAGATGGCAATCATCAGTATGAGTACGTATTAAAAGACCTTGAGACCTTTCTGGTAAAGGTAAAAGAAAATGGAATAATTTGTGGTGACGATTATGCCAGAGTGGAAAAGGGGAGACGTCAAGTCGCAGAAGCAGTCAACGACTTTCTAAAACAAGGGACTTGTAAACTGCTCTGGATAAAAAACGGCCAATTCTTTCTAAAAAAAGCCTTATAACAAATCTTATTGAATACTGTAAATCTAATGTCCTATGTAGATTGCAACTTTGTCATTCCGGCTTGTCCGGAATCTTTCTTACGGAAGGACTCCCGACAAGCCCCGCACCAGACGGTGCATGGATAGTGAAGGGCAGACAAAAATATAATTCTCATTTATGATAGATTTAAATAAGTTCGCCAATTTTGATATTAGTGTAGTTATTCCGGCGCTTAATGCAGAAGCCTATATTTCTGCTCTCTTGAAGGGTATTGAAGCCCAGACATTGCTGCCCAAAGAAATAGTCATAGTTGATTCCAGCCCAACGAACAGAACTGCAGAGATCGTGCAAAGCTGGAGCGGGAGTGTGCCTATACGGTATCATAAAGTGAATTTTGCGTACCCCGGGGATGCACGCAATATAGGCGTAAAGGCCGCGCAATGCAGATGGATTGCTTTCATAGACTGCAGAACATTACCTACGACTGATTGGCTTGAAAAGTGCTCCAATGCCGCCTATGAATGCAATGCAGATGTTGTTATTGCATCACGCGTTAGTGAGGCGGATTCCTATTTCAAGCATATACTGTGTGCCGCAACTACCGGCTATGCGGCTCATAAATCTTTGGCTGGCTCTCTTATCCTGAAGGATTTTTTTGAGAGATCGCGTGGATTCATATCCAATCTTCGCAATGGTGAAGATATTGAATGGATGCAAAGATTGGAATCTTTAGAGGGAAGGATAATTCAACTTCCGGTTTCGGTAATCAAATATCGCGGATTTCCTGATAAATTAACTGCAGCGATGAGAAAATGGTATCAATATTCTATGTTTATAATGCACCATGAGATAAGAAATGACCAAAAACAACTCTATTTTATGATCTTGATATTTTTGTTGTTTTTGTTGTCCGTTATTGTTTTTAAATGGAATGCTGTTATGGCTCACTGGGATAGCAGTAGTATTTATTTCGTACCAAACATAACGAAGAAGTTTGTGTTAATCGTTTTAATTACATATATTTTATTTAATGGTGTTATTAGGCCGCTTAAACGTGGAGTTAAATTGTTTTTTTTATTGCCGTGGAACTGGATTGTGATAGCTTTTGTCCGTTTTTGTCTCGACCTTGCAAAAGCGCCTGGTCTAATCTGGGGGAACATTCTCCTATTTAAAAGAAAATTATCGAGGGCACTGAGTTAAGCTAAGTGATTAAGATAAAAAGTAACAGCAAAGGCTGCGTTCTTAATAAGCAATACGGCTTTGCCGTCTGGCTGACAGGTTTGCCAGCTTCGGGAAAGACTACGCTATCAAAAAACCTGAAGAAAAAACTTACTGACTTAGGATTATTTTCAATTGTCCTTGATGGTGATAATCTGCGAAAGGGATTGAATTGTGATTTAGGTTTCAGTGGTAGAGACCGGCAGGAAAACGTGCGCAGGACAGCAGAGGTTGTAAAAATGCTGACTTCAAACGGTTTTATTTGCATAGTTGCGGTAATCTCGCCTTTTGAAAAAGATCGCAACTATGTTCGCAATTTGATAGGAAAGGACAGGCTTATTGAGGTATTTGTGAGTTGCCCGCTGGAAATATGCGAACAAAGGGATCCAAAGGGTCTGTACAAGAGGGCAAGAAGTGGAAAGTTGGCTGACTTTACCGGATTAGACTCGTGCTATGAAATTCCACAATCTCCTGACGTTATTGTTCAAACGGATATGGAAACGATAGATGCATGTCTGAAAAAGATACTTAACTACACTGCCAAAATATTTAACGTAAGCTATTCATTAGGACATAAATCCAGACATTTATCAAGGAAGATAAAATAAAACAATGTGTGGTATTGCCGGGTTTGTAAGTTTTAAAAAAGGAGATGTGCAGTGGAATCATTGCTTGCTAAGGATGACTGCGGCTCTTACACACCGTGGTCCGGACGATGAAGGTGAATGGTTTGATGCCGATAATGGCGTTGCATTAGGACACCGTCGCTTATCCATTATTGACCTGTCAAACCAAGGTCATCAACCAATGCACTCCGCTTGTGGAAGATATGTAGTAGTTTTTAACGGTGAGATTTATAATTTTCATGACATTCGCAAGGAACTGGAGGATTCGGGGGCGACCCCTGTATGGCGCGGCCATTCTGATACCGAGATAGTGCTCTCGGCTATTGCTTGCTGGGGTTTGGAAACCGCGGTCAAGCGCTTTGTAGGGATGTTTGCTTTCGCATTATGGGATCGGCGGGAGCGGACATTGTATCTTGTGCGTGACCGGCTCGGTGAAAAGCCGATCTACTACGGATGGATGGGAAATACTTTTTTGTTTGCTTCGGAGTTAAAGGCACTGAGGGCGCATCCGGAATGGCGGGGAGAAATTGATCGTAATGTGTTATCGCTTTTTCTCCGATACAGTTATGTCCCTGCGCCGTATTCCATATACAAGAGCATATATAAGCTCCTGCCGGGTACAATAGCCAAACTGGAGGTTGGAAGAGGAGATCCCACCATTGGCCAGGTGCCGGCTCCGGAGCCCTATTGGCATGCCAGGCAGACAGTAGAGAATAGAGTTGCAACCTCTTTTGATAACAACGATGCAGAAGCAATAGAGTCCATGGACAGCTTGCTCAGGGATGCTGTTGCCCATCAGATGATATCGGATGTCCCGCTTGGGGCATTTCTCTCCGGTGGGGTCGATTCGTCCACTATTGTAGCCTTAATGCAGGCGCAGAGCAGTCGGCCGGTCAAGACCTTTACCATTGGATTCAAAGAAGAAGGTTACAACGAGGCAGAATATGCGAAAAATATAGCACGACATCTTGGAACCGATCATACAGAACTGTATGTTACTTCAGCCGATGCTCTAAATGTTATTCCAAGCCTTCCGTACATATATGATGAACCATTTGCTGACTCATCTCAAATTCCTACATTTCTTATTTCACAGCTTGCTCGCCGATATGTAAAAGTAAGCCTTTCAGGGGATGGGGGGGATGAATTATTTGGAGGTTACAATCGTTATTTGGGGTTGAAAAATATAAGGCATGCTACTGAATGGATGCCTGATGGAGTGAGAGATTTTATAGCCCGTTTGATAAAAGGCGTGTCTCCTCAATCATGGGATATGTTGTTTAATAAAATTAGTCCGATATTGCCAAATAAGATTAAACAGAGGACTCCAGGTGACAAATTGCATAAACTGGCAAAAATTCTTCATTACAAAAATCCGATGGATATATATTTCAGCCTTATTTCACAATGGGAAGATCCTACTTATATAGTTAATGATTCGTTAGAGCCTGAACTATTATTAACTGATAAAAGTCAGTGGCCTCTCTTTAAAGATTCCATTCAGTTAATGATGTATCTGGATATGATTACTTATTTACCGGATGATATCATGGTAAAAGTAGACCGTGCCAGTATGGGGGTAGGATTAGAGTCCAGAGCTCCGTTTTTAGATCATCGTGTAGTTGAGTTTTCTTGTCAGATTCCCATGGATATGAAGATCCGAAATGGACAGGGCAAGTGGCTTCTTAGGCAGGTCCTTTATAAATATGTTCCTATTAAACTTATTGAGAGACCTAAGAGCGGATTTGCCGTTCCGATTGATACATGGCTGCGCGGACCGTTAAAGGAGTGGGCGGAAGATCTTCTTAATGAAAAGCGGCTGATAGATGAAGGTTTTTTAAATCCAGAGCCCATTTATAAAAAATGGACTGAGCATCTTAGCGGAAGATGCAATTGGCAGCATAAATTATGGAATATACTTATGTTCCAGGCATGGTTAGAGAAGACAAAGTGATTAAAATTGTATTTTTTTCAAATTCAGCCTGGTCTTTATTGAATTACAGATATGGGCTTATGAAAACCCTGAAAAACATGGGGTTTGAAGTTATTGGGATTGCCCCCTATGACGAATCAGTTCCGGACATTAAGAAGGAATTTCCCTTTGTAACGCTGATAAATTTCTACAGAAAGAGTTTAAATCCTTTTGTTGATTTCAAAGCGATTGTAGAGTTGTACCAAGTATATAAAAGAATAAAACCTGACATTGTTTTTCATTACACGATAAAGCCAAATATTTATGGTTCACTAGTAAGCAGGTTGCTGAATATTAACTGTTGTAATGTAATAACCGGCCTGACTTACTCATTGCTGAATGAAAACTCTTTAAATATTCTCGGAAGAATACTATATAAATTTGTTCTATGTTCGGGGAAGAAAGCCGTTTTCCAGAACTATGACGATTTAAATGTCTGCTTGCTTGCCGGAATTGTCGAAAATAATAAAGCAATAGTGATTAAAAGCTCGGGAGTAAATACCGATTATTTTTCTGCGCGTTATTGTAAAAACACAAGGGCAAAAGATGAGGGGTTTTTTTTTCTGTTCATTGCGAGAATCCTTTGGGATAAAGGCGCTGGTGAGTTTGTAGAGGCATGCAGAACAGTCAGAAAACTTTTTCCTATGGCTGAAGGCTGGATGGTAGGCGCAGTGGATGAAGGAAAGAAATCGGCCGTGAATAGAGAACAGATTAACGAATGGGAAGCCGAGGGTATTATAAGATATTTTGGTATTACTGAAGATGTTAGGTCGTTTATATGTAAATGTGATGTTATGGTGCTGCCCTCCTATAGGGAGGGCACTCCGCGTACTTTGTTAGAAGCTATGGCGATGGAAAGGCCGATTATCACTACTGACACGGCGGGATGCAGGCAAACCGTGGATGATGGGATAAACGGTTTTTTAGTTCCAGTTAAGGACAGCAAATCTCTATCAGATGCTATGATCAAATGTGTAAATATGTCTGAAGATGCGAGAACAAGAATGGGCGTTTTGGGTAGAGAAAAGGTTTTGCGGGAATTTGACGAAAGGTTGGTTATAGAGAGTTACATTAGGCTTACAGATGAGCTATTGAGCATATGAAGCAGGCCGGTTTATAATTTTTAGGGACAAAATATGAAAAACATTTTTTCCATTGACGTGGAGGATTGGTTTAATATATTGGGGTTCCCCGGTTCCCTATCTATTTCCGAATGGGATGCCCTTCCGTCACGGATAGAGGCGAACTTTATCAGGTTGCTTGATGTTGTGGGCGAGAAGGACATCAAGGTAACATGTTTTTTTGTAGGGTATTTCGCTGAAAGGTTCCCAGCTTTGTTAAAGGAGGCGGTTAAGAGAGGACACGAGATAGCGTCGCACGGCTATGTTCACAATCTTGTTTATGAAATGACGCCGGATGAATTTTTCATGGACGCTGAAAAGAGCCGTAAAATTATTGAGGATATTGGCGGCAGAGCCGTAAAAGGATACAGGGCGGCCGGTTTTTCGGTTACTGAAGAAACTCCATGGTATTTTGAAAAGCTGGTTGAAGCAGGGTATAGATACGATTCCTCCGTTTTCCCTGCGGACAGGCAACACGGAGGATTGAAAACAGGCATATTCCATCCGTATGTTATTAATACCGGCGGAGGGGAAATAATCGAGTTCCCCATGACGATAACAAAAATTTTCAATGCATCGATGTGTTTTTTCGGCGGCGGGTATTTGAGATTTTTCCCGTATCAGATCACGAAGTTTATGTCCCAAAAAGTGATGAAAGAAGGCAGGCCTGTTATTTTCTATGTTCACCCGAGAGAGATAGACCCGGAGCATCCGCGTTTGAACATGGGAACGATGAAGCGTTTTAAATCTTATGTTAATCTGAAATCCACGGAAGCCAAGGTGAGGAAAATACTGAGCGATTTTGAAATAACGACATTCGAGGATTTTATAAAAGAAAACAATTTACACGGAGGGAAGTAAATGCCTGCAAATAATAGCACAAAAGTTTTTTTTGATTCTTATGCTCATGGCTTTGATTCCATATACGGAAAGAACACACCTCTCTTTAAAAGGATAATAAACGACGTGTTTCGAAGAACCATAAAAATCAGATACGAAAAAACCCTTATGGGATGCGAGCCTTTAGATGGCAAGTCGATAATAGATATAGGCTGCGGCCCCGGTCGCTATAGTATAGCATTGGCTCATAAGGGGGCAGGGTCAGTATTGGGGATTGATTTTTCGGAAGAGATGCTTAATATTGCTAAACAGAATGCGCTTGCGATGTCCGTTTCTGAAAAGTGCAGGTTTGAATGCTGTGATTTTGTGACACAACCTATTCTTGGCATGTTTGATTATGCTATCGTTATGGGGGTCATGGATTACATAAAAGAACCTTTAGAACTGATGGAAAAAGTTATTTCCGCAACTTCGGACAAGGCCTTTTTCAGTTTTCCAGCTGACGGCGGTTTTTTTGCATGGCAGCGCAAATTGAAATATAAATTTCGCTGCGACTTATATATGTATACAGAAGAACGATTAAAAAATCTTTTTGAAAGAATACCTAATAAAAAAATAGAATGTGAAAGAATCGACAGGGATTTTTTTATATCAATCCATCTGAAATAAAATATGGCTGGAATAGGCATTACTTGAAAAGGTTTAATGAAGCAATTATCTAATATAAATTATCAAAGAACGGAGAAAAATGAAAGTTTTATTATTAATTCCCCCTGAACTGTATTTAATTGAATCATATACATCGGAAAAAATAACAAAAACTCGTGAGTTCCGTCCAAAACTGGGCATATTGTGTATTGCCGGGTATTTGAGGGATAAGACTGGTGTGGTTCCCGTAATTATTGATTGTCCAACTGATGGATTTACAATCGATCAAATCGAAGGTATTATTGAGAAATGTAATCCTGATATTGTAGGCATGAGTGTTTTAACATTTAACCTTCTCGACTGCCTGGAAGCGGCAAATAGAATTAAACATAAGAATAAAAACATTAAAATCTGTTTTGGTGGATTTCATCCAACGCTATACCCACGAGAAACCTGTGAGCTTGAACCTGTAGATTTTGTAGTCATTGGTGAGGGCGAAGAGACTTTTTCTGAATTGATTATGCATTTGAGCTCTGAGCGGATGTTAAGTAATATTGGGGAAATAGATGGTCTTGCATGGAAAGATTCTGACGGGACTGTAATTATCAACAGTCCAAGAAACTTGATAGACGATTTGGATAAGTTAGGATTGCCTGCACATGACTTAATCGATATCTCCAAATATTCTCATGCCCTATCTAGCGGGGCATATACTGCTTATATTCAGACTTCGAGGGGATGTCCGTTTAACTGTCGGTTCTGTGATATGAGGATGACCAAGTTTCGTAGCAGGAGCGTTGAGCATGTTTTTCATGAGATAAGGGTACTATTGGAAAGAGGGGTAAAGGAGATTTTTTTCCTCGATGATACGATAACTGTAAATAAAAAAAGACTGATTAGTTTATGCCAGATGTTACTACATGAAAAGATCAAGATAAAGTATAAAATAAGTTCAAGAGTTAACACGATTGACGAGGAGATGCTTTATTATTTAAAAAAGTCCGGCTGTGTCAGGATCCATTTCGGTGTGGAAAGCGGCTCGCAGAGAATCCTAAATACTTTGCAGAAGGGGATTACTATTGAACAGATCATTCATGCCTTTGATATAACTAAACGTTCAGGGATGGCAACCTATGCATATCTAATGATCGGCATTCCAACGGAGACAGCAGATGACTTGACAGAGACACTTTCACTTGTGCGGCGAATACGCCCTGACTATGTAACATACTCAATATGTACTCCTTTCCCTAAAACGCAGATGTATCAAGACTTGCTCCATGAAGGCTATTACAGATCTGATTACTGGTTAGAGTTTGCACAAAACCCTACGCCTTCGTTTAAGACACAGTATGCGAATGAATTCTTTTTGCCCGAGCAATTGAGGAAAATTCAAGACGATGTAATGGCACAGTTTTATTCCAGAAGCGATTTTCTCTTTAAAGAGCTGATACGTACAAGATCTCTAAAACAGCTGGCGAGAAAAATTAAATTAGGCTATCAACTTTTATTTGGTTATAGTAGAGTTCGGTCAGGGAATAGATACCCTCTCAAAAGACAATGAGAGATAACCATTTTCTATTGTGCCATGCAGTGGTTTAAAGTAAATTACAAATGATGTCATCAATAATTTTTTCATTGTTTATCTCTTCATTAACCTGTTTTCTTATTATTCGCTATGGCCGTTTGCATAGTAATCTGATATCCGACCCTGTAAAGGGAGGACCGCAGAAGTTTCATGCCTATCCTGTTCCACGTATAGGCGGAGTGGCAATTATGGGAGGGATGCTTGCAGGGGGCATTACTGCATGGCTTATAGGGCAAGAAGCATGCAGCAAGAAATATCTGCTGATTCTTATATGTTCCATCCCTGCCTTTGCGGGAGGCATATTTGAGGATTTTACAAAAAAGGTTAGCGTTAAGGAGCGGCTGCTGTTAAGCATGTTAGCGGCTGGTCTGGGATTTTTTCTTCTTGATGCTAGGTTGACGAGGTTTTCCCTGCCGCTGGTTGATAACTGGCTTGAGTTTTTACCTTTTTCACTGCTTTTAACATTAGTTGCAGTTAGTGGCATTGCCAATGCAGTAAATATAATTGATGGCTTTAATGGCCTGGCTGCAATGGTTTCCAGTTTTATCGCGGTTGCCCTTGCCTATATTTCATATCAGGTTGGGGATGCATCGCTTTTTTTTGTATGTCTTTCATTAATTGGAGCTATAATTGGTTTTTTTGTATGGAATTATCCAAATGGCTTTATTTTTTTAGGGGATGGAGGCGCATATCTGATTGGATTTATGATAGCCGAGGTGTCTGTGCTGCTGGTAAACCGTCATCCTGAGGTATCGCCATGGTTTCCTATGCTGCTGGTGATATATCCTGTATGGGAAACATTATTTTCAATATATAGGAAGAAATTTCTAAGAGGACAATCTCCTGGTAAGCCTGACGGCCTGCATTTTCATATGATGGTATATAAACGCTTGCTTCGCTCGGAGGTAGGGCATAGAGAAGCGAGGCGTTTCACAAGGCGCAATGCCATAACCTCACCATATTTATGGGGCATGTCATTGGTTGGCGTAATTCCGGCTGTGTTATTCTGGCGAAATACATTACTCCTGATATGTTTTGTAATGATATTTATATTGCTATATGTATGGCTTTACTGGAAGATAGTGAGGTTCAAATCTCCTATGTGGCTAGTCATGAAAAACCGATAGAAAGATAGTGAGGTAAGATAGAAAAAGTGGACACCAAAGTTGAGTAAAATACAGATACGGAGGTGTTAACATGAGAAGCAAAGGTATTCCGCAGGGAAGGTACACAAAGGAGCTACGAGAGGAAGCAGTGAAGCTGGTAACTGAAGGGCAGATGTCGGTAGATCAGGCAGCGGCACAATTATCGTTGCCGAAGTCGACATTAGGGAACTGGGTAAAAGCGGATAAAGCTGGCAAGCTTGGCAAGATAGGGAAAACATATAGGCCTTTAACAGAAATTGAGATGGATTTGGCCCGAACGAAGAAGGAATTAGCAGAAGTGAAGATGGAGCGTGAGATATTTAAAAAAGCAGCCGCGTACTTTGCGAAGGAGTCGCTGCCCGGTACGCGTGGATGAAAGATAAGCGACTTCAATATCCGGTGCCACTAATGAGCAGAGTGAGGTCGGATGTCAATAGTGGACTCCAATTGACTCAAGCCGCAATCTTCCTTTGATAAAATTTTTTCTCATAAGCAACCGGGGATAAATATCCCAGCCGTGCCTGTCTCCTCTGCCGATTGTAAAAGACTTCTATGTATTCGCTAATCTCCTGCATTGCCTCTTTTCTGCTTCCGTATTTATTGTGGTGGACAAGTTCCTGTTTGAGAGAGCCCCAGAAACTCTCCATCGGTGCATTGTCATAACAATTGCCTTTTCTGCTCATTGATGCTGTCATTCCGAATTGCTCAAGCAGTTTTCTATACTGAAGCGCACAATACTGGCTTCCACGGTCAGAGTGATGTATCAGTCCCTTCGTGGGCCGCTTGGTTGCCACTGCCCGAAACAATGATTCGCTGACAAGGCTCTTTGTTATCCTTTCTCCCATAGCATAACCGACTATCTCACCATTGAAAATATCCTTATGGCCGGCAAGGTATAGCCAACCTTCTTCTGTAGGTATATATGTTATATCCGATACCCATACTTTGTTAGGCGTCTCTGCCTTGAATTCCTGGTTTAATAAGTTTGCTGCCACAGGCAGTTTATGATCCGAGTCGGTCGTTGCTTTGTATTTCTTTGTCTGTTTGCAATAAAGTCCTTGCTCTCTTTTTATCCGCTTTATGCGGCATATGCCGACATATGTGCCGAAGGCTTCCAACTCTTTCTGAAGTTTCTCTGCTCCGCAGACCCCACGGGTGCGCTTATGCGCTGCTTTTATCTCTACCGTCAGACGAGCATTTTCCTGCTGTCTCTTTGTAGGCTTCCTGTTAAGCCATGCGTAATATCCGCTCTCTGATACCTTTAAATACCTGCATAATGCCAGTACTGAATACTTGAGCCGCAGTCCCTTTATCATCGCGCACCTCGCTGCGACTCCTTTGCAAAATACGCTGCCGCTTTTTTTAATATATCCCGCTCCATCTTTACTTCTGCCAGTTCTTTTTTAAGCCTGTAATTTTCCAGCTCTACCTCTGTCAGCGGTCTTTGGTTTTTCCCTATCTCCCCAAGCTTCCCATCCTTATATGCTTTGACCCAGTTGCTTAAGGTCGTCGGAGCCAACGATAACCTGTTGGCTGCCTCATGCACTGATAAACCGTCCTCTAACACCTGCTTTGCTGCCTCTTGCCGAAATTCCTTCGTGTACCTTCCATACGGTAATCTCTCCATCTGAACACCTCCGTTAAGTTATTTTACCTCAACTTTTGGTGTCCACTTTTCCTATCCTATCTCATTCGCATTTCTTTCCTCCTTTCGTTTTTCTAAATCTTAGCAAATTTTTGCTTTATTTTAAATGACCTGAAATAATTAAGCAGTCTCACTCTGCTTAAAGGGGAATGACAAGATAATTTTCATGTCCCTTTGTGAGCCGAAGGCTCATGAGGGTTTAGGAGTATATTTTATCATTACAGGGGGAAAAATCAAATCAGAAAAATAAAATTTGCCTTTATGATTTAAATCATAGCTTGAACTTCTGCATTCCTTTAAACTAAAGACAATGAAGGCATTTAACGGTCATTGGCCGGGAAAATATTAACCAAAAGGAGTGCAATCGTATGTTTTGTAATCAATGTGAACAAGTTGCAAAAGGCGGTGCATGCCGCACCATAGGAGTCTGCGGAAAGCAGCCTGATACAGCAGCGCTTCAGGACTTGCTTATTTATGCGCTCAAGGGGCTTTCCTGCTATGTAGCAGCAGGGAGAAAAGCAGGCATTGTTGACCGAGATGTGAATGTGTTTACAGTGAGGGCTCTTTTCTCAACCCTTACCAATGTGAGCTTTGACGCCGAAACCATCAGCAATCTCATTTACCGCTGTGTAGAATTGAGGGAGCAGTTAAAGGAAAAGGTAAAGGCTGCAGGGGTTGATATAAAAGAAACAGAGCCCGCATTGTTCAAACCTGCAAAGACCATTTCAGAGCTTGTGAAGCAGGGAGAGGAGATAACAGGCATTAGGGCAAAGAGTTCTGTTAATCCTGATATTCAGTCCCTGCAAGAAATCCTGCTTTATGGATTAAAAGGCATTGCTGCATATGCAGACCATGCCCAAATATTAGGACAGGAAGATGATAAGGTTTACTCCTTCATTCATGAAAGCCTTGATGCACTGGCAAGGAATGAGTCTTCACTTGGAGATTGGCTTAACAGTGTGCTTAAGGCAGGAGAGATAAACCTGAAGGTCATGGAGCTTCTTGATACAGCGAATACAGGGAAATACGGACATCCTGTGCCTACAAAGGTTCCTCTCGGCGTTAAAAAAGGAAAGGCGATACTCGTTTCAGGCCATGACCTGAAAGACCTTGAGGATATCTTGAAACAAAGTGAAGGCAGGGGTATCTATGTATATACCCACGGCGAGATGCTTTCATGCCACGGCTATCCTGAATTGAAAAAATATAAGCGCTTCTACGGCCACTACGGAACAGCATGGCAGAACCAGCAAAAGGCGTTCGCAGAGTTTCCGGGCGCTATTGTCATGACAACAAACTGCATCCAAAAACCTGTGGAATCATATTCAGACAGGATATTCACGAGTGGGGTTGTGAGCTGGACAGGAATTCAGCACATATCTAATGGTGACTTCACATCTGTTGTAGAAAAGGCGCTTGCACTGCCAGGATTCCCTGAAGACATGGAAGGAAAGACAGTAATGACAGGCTTTGCAAGGAATGCAGTATTGTCTGTCGCAGACAAGATAATAGAGGCTGTGAAGAGCAAGGATATACGCCACTTCTTCCTTGTTGCAGGCTGTGACGGAGCAAAACCGGGAAGGAACTACTACACCGAATTTGTGGAAAAGGTTCCCAAAGACTGTGTTGTCATGACACTGGCATGCGGTAAGTTCAGATTCTTTGATAAAGACCTCGGAGACATCGGGGGAATCCCTCGCCTTCTTGATATAGGACAGTGCAATGATGCATACTCGGCAATACAGATAGCGGTTGCCCTCTCAAAGGCATTTAATGTGAATGTGAATGACCTGCCGCTCTCGATTGTGCTTTCGTGGTATGAACAAAAGGCAGTAGCTATATTGCTCACACTCTTATATCTCGGGATTAAGGACATAAGGCTTGGGCCATCACTCCCTGCATTTGTAACGCCTAATGTGCTGGATGTGCTTGTAGAGAAGTTTAATATCAAGCCGATTACAACACCCAGCGAAGATTTGGCAGAGATCCTCGGCAATGATGCAGAAACCTGTTAAGATTAAAAAAAAATCTGTTCGCTGTTAGCCGTCCGCTGCGGGTAAATCGTTTTCTCATTTCAAGTGGGTAAATCTTCCCTTCCTTGATGGTCTATGACTCGTAGAGGAGGGAATTAAGGGGACAGTTACTCCTTATTATTTCTAAAACCCCTTGCATATTGGTTTGAGAAAGAGACGAAAAAATCCATATTGAAATTAAAAGAAAGAATCATCCCTTTTCCCTCTTCTTTCTGATAAATACCAAAGCCAACAAAAGCAAAACAGCCAATATAATAAGAAGCAGGATGCAGTTAAACGGCAGTATGCTTTCTTCGTAAACAACGGTTTTATGGACTTGTTCCTGTATGATTATTTTTTCGGGTTCGGCAGTTTCCGGCGCTTTGTTTTCTTCAGCAGGCAAAGCCTTGTTTATCTCATCCGGCTGTGCCGGCTCTGTCCGGTCTTTCGGAACGGCAGCGGGAGTTTGTTCAGGCCGGATTTGTTTAATTGGATTCCCTTTTTCATCAAGCCGAATCGGCTTCCAGTCTTTATCATGCAGGTGATACTCGCCGGTTCTCAATTCCCATTCCGTGCAGTTCTTCCAGCACTTATGCCCGCCCCTGTAATCGGTCCTGCCCGGATGGGCATAGGAAGAAAATGGGAATAAAAGAAAGAAAATAATTATAACGATGTTTCTCATTTTCTAACAATTGCTGTCCCTATTTATTTCCTTCGTTGTTATCGTTGAATACTATTTTCATGCCATTTGTGAGCCAAAGGCCTGTCTGTGTTTCATGCCAAAATTTTAGATGCTTCCAAATCTATTTCTTGCTTGAAATAAATACGCCGTCCCAATCAGGAGGAGGCGGTGTTTGAATATATTCACGGCATCTTTCAGCATAAAGTTTTGCCACGGGGTCGCTGTATTCGCCTAAAAGCCCTGTAAAAATATCAAGCGCATTCTGAAAACCCTTTGCCCTGTAAACCTTCAGCGCCCCGGAAAATCCCTCGGCCAGCTTGACATTGCCGTCTGTAATTAACTCAAAAATCGCAACGGGTTTTTCCTTTCCCACAACTCTCATAAGATCTATTTCCCTTAACATAAATTTGCCCTTTACCTTTGAAGCAGTAAACTCGCTCAGGATTATATGGGTGCCGTAATACTTGTTCTGCCCCTCAAGCCTTGAAGCCAGGTTTACCGTGTCGCCAATCGCCGTATAATCAAATCTCATATCCGCTCCCATATTGCCGACAACAGCATATCCGGTATTTATGCCTATTCCTATATCAACAGGAGGAAGCCCTTTCTGTTTAAAACTGCTGTTTATTTCCTTCAATTTATCAATCATTTCTTTTGCTGTCCTGCATGCCTTTTCAGGGTGATCCGTTACATCCAGAGGTGCGTTATAAATTGCCATCACCGCGTCTCCGATATACTTATCCAACGTCCCTTTATTTTTCAGGACAACCTCTGTCATAGGGCCAAGATATTCGTTAAGGAGCGAGACAAGCACATCAGGAGCAAGCTTTTCCGAGATGCCCGTAAACCCTCTTATGTCTGAAAACAGAACCGTTATCTCTTTCTTTGCGCCTCCGAGCGCGAGCCTGTCAGGATTCTTTATTATCTCAGCAACAAGCTCTGGCGAAACATAACTCGAAAACGCCTTTTTAAGGTAGCGGTTTTTTCTCTCCACCACAAGGTTCCTGTATGCCTCAGAGCTTATAAATGCCATCGCTGTTGAGGAAAGCGGGTACAGCAAACTCATGTCTATGGAATAATTTCTGAACAACAGATAATTGAAAACAGCATATATGCCAGACACAAACATAAAAGCAACAAGCCCCAAAAAGCTGTTCCTCAATACGCCGAGAAGCAATGTAAGGATTACGGGGAATAACGCCAAACATAAAATCTCAATCGCAATTATCCTTCCATCCCTTAATATGAATCTGCCCTGAAGAGCATTGGACGCTACAGTTGCATGTATCTCAACTCCGGGGAATGCGGACTCAACAGGAGTTGCCCTCATGTCATAGATGCCGACCTCTGTCGCGCCCACAAATACAATGCTGTCCTTGAGTTCTTCTTTTTTGATCCTCTTTTTAATAACGTCAACTGCTGACAGCGTGGTGATAGTCCCGCCTTTGCCGTAGTAATTCACGGTAAGCCTTCCGCTTTCATCAGAAGGAATAGACATATCTCCAAGCCTGAGCAATGAAACGCCAAAAGGTTCCACTTCAAGCATGACCTCCTTGCCTGTGTAATGCCGCAAGGCCTTTAATGCCAGCGAGGGATAAATTTCTCCGTTATAAAGCATAAGAAGCGTGGATTTTCTTACAGGGCCGTCAGAATCAGGGTCTGTATTGAAAAAGCCAAAATCCAGAGCGCCGCGTCCGAGCAAGGGGATATTTGTCTCCACAAAAGGACGCTGATATACTGGAACCTCAGTCACACCTTCTGCAATCTTCAGAAGCTTTATTTTTGAAGACTCTATCTGGGATATAGCCCTTGGGTTTGACTCTTCTTTTTCATCTCTGAAAAAATAACCGAGGATTACACTGCCGTTTTTTTCTATGGCTTTGGAAAGGACTGCGTCTTCTCTGCCCTCCGAAGGTTCGGAGAAAACAATATCCAGCGCTGTTACCTTTACCCCGTATTCTTTCAAGCTATTCAGAAGCCCTGCAAACACAGACCTCTTCCAAGGCCATCTGCCGAGTTCATTGATACTCTTTGAATCTATGGCAACTATCACAACCCTTTTGTCAGGCTGAATATTTTTCCGGATTTTAAATCTTGCGTCCTTGAGCTTCAGGTCTACCGCATCAAGGAAATGAAAATTCTGTCTGTAAATGAAAAAGGTCAGAACTGAAGCAAGAAGACCAATTACAATAAAGGTCAGCAGTTTGGAGTATTTCATAGTTGCCCCTTCTCCATGAGTCTAATACAAACCGATTTCCTGCTTATTAATCTTTAATTCTCTGGAGATAAGTCTCTACATTGCCTATATGTTTGCCGTTAGGGAATTCGCTTTTATACTGAAGCAGCCTTTCCTTGGCCCGTTTTGCAAATCCCATTTCATCAAGAAGTATGCCTGTAAGATAGAGCGCCGTCTCACGCTGCGGGCTTACCGGATATTCCTCAAGGATTAGCAAATATTCTGCGAGCGCAGCCTCCTGATTTCTAAGGAACCTTGAATAAACAGCTCCCCTTTCAAGCCTGGCATCGCCTCTGATTTCGAGCTTATCGCTAAGGTCAAGAGCTATCTGAAAAACATAGAGCGCTTCTTCATATTTCCCCGAATCTGCAAGATAATGACCGTGCTGTATGTTCCATCTGGCTATAATATGAGGGAGATTTCCTGACGCCTCCCACTCTTCCGGCGGCTGGGCTGCCGTGATTTTCTCGAAGCCCTCCTTTGCGGTATATAAAGGCGTGTTCTGTTCAACATTTACAGGGTCTGTAGGAGTTATCCCCCTTGTGTTCTGAACCATTGTATCAGCAGTCAGCGGTTTGTTTGAAGCCGAGTCGCCTCCAATCTCCGCAGTTCCTTCATTGCCAAACAGCACGTTTGCATAACCCTGCGTCATCATCATAAATTCAGTCCCTTTGATGCCGGCAACTGCCGTGGGGCTTTTCACCTTGAAATTTGTCTGCTGTCCTGCAAGCCTTGTAACAGTAGCTCTGAGTTTGCCCTGATTTAATTTAAAGACACCTTCCTTTTTATCGGTTGAAACCAGAAACTTGTCTATTTCAAGTTCTGTGTTATTGGCGAGGGTAAAAGCGCTGCCGTCGGACAGAGACAGTTTGGCCCATCCATTTTTGCCGGTTTTTATCCAGTATCCTTCTTTAAATTCCAAGCCTTCCTTTGCTTTTTTATAGGGCACATTGGCTTTGTCTCTCCAGGATACCTCACCGCTGAGCTTTGCAATTTTCCCCGCAGCAGCATACACAGTGGAAACGAACATAAAGAAACACACATGGACCAGAATCATTGTAAATATCTTTTTCATAACCGTCCCCCCTAAAAAGGTTTTCAGGCTGCAATCATTTTTTATCAGGGATTCCCCATACAAAGCATAGAGTCGCCCTCCAGTAAAAATTAATATCAAATATTGCCTTTACTGTCAAGGTAAAAATACCATGCCTGCACCCAAACCGCTTCTCAATATGCCCTGATGATATTTTTTCCCTTAACTATTAACTACGGAAAGAAGGTTCAGTTCTTCATAGATTTCTTCGGGCGTCATTATTGCGCCGCCCGTTCTTCCGTAAAAAAGAACTTCCGATTTGCCGTTAACGGCAAGCCTTACATCCTCAACCATCTGGCCTGCATTAAGTTCAATCGTGATAAACCTCCTCTTGGGATTTGCAAGAGATGCAAGTTCCTTTTCAGGGAAAGGGAAAAGACTGATGGGACGGAAAAATCCTAATCTGGAACCTTCATTCCTCAACTTCTTGACAGCAGAAAACGCTATGCGCGCTGCAGTTCCGAACGCAACAACTATTGTATCGGCGTCTTCTGTGCCGAACATCTCAAATCTCACTTCATCTTCTTTCATCTTCCTGTATTTTTCCTGAAGAATACTGTTTCTGAATTCAAGCTGGCCTTCGCCCATATAGAGGGACCTGATTACATTGGGCTCTCTCATGCATGACCCCTCTCCTGATTTGATCACATTCGGGCTTCTCCCTCCGCACCCTGTCAGCGCCCATGTCTTTTCAGGAAGGCCGGGCATTATATAAGGCGTCTGATAAAAAGGCTCCATCATCTGGCCCAGTATCCCGTCGCCGAGAATCATTGCAGGATTCCGGTATTCATCCGCCTTATCAAAGGCAAGCATGGTCAGATCCCAGAGTTCCTGAAGATTATAAGGAGCATATACAAGAAGTTTATAATCGCCGTGCCCGCCGCCTTTTACCGTCTGAAAATAATCCGCCTGGCTGCCTGATATGTTTCCAAGTCCTGGCCCTCCCCTCTGCATATTTACAATCACAGAAGGAAGCTCTGCTCCGCACAGATAGGAAACAGTCTCCTGCATCAGGCTTATGCCGGGGCTGCTTGAGGATGTCATAGCCCTCGCGCCCGCAGCAGAGGCGCCGTACACCATATTTATTGCAGCTAATTCGCTTTCAGCCTGAATAAATACTCCGCCCTCATCTTCCATACGCCACGACATATATTCAGGGATTTCATTTTGCGGGGTTATAGGATAGCCTGCATAAAAACGGCAGCCTGCCTTAATCGCCGCCTCTGCAATGACCTCATTGCCCCTCATGAAAATCTTTTTAGCCATCAAAAACATTATATCACATTTGACAAAACTCTTACCCTTACATTATGATTTTTTCACAATGCCGGGGAGACGTTAATGTATTTTCAAGAACTGATTTTAAAGCTTCATGAATTCTGGTCAAGGCAGGGCTGTGTCCTGCTCCAGCCTTATGACATTGAAGTCGGCGCAGGGACCTTCCATCCTGCAACCTTCTTCAAAGTCCTTGGGCCCGAGCCGTGGAAAACAGCTTATGTCGAACCTTCAAGAAGGCCTACAGACGGCAGATACGGCGAGAACCCGAACAGGCTTCAGCATTATTACCAGTATCAGGTAGTCCTTAAGCCCTCGCCAAGTGAAAGTCAGGAAATTTATCTTGAAAGCCTCACATATCTCGGCATAGAGCCTCAAAAACATGACATACGCTTTGTGGAAGATGACTGGGAATCCCCGACACTCGGCGCATGGGGGCTCGGGTGGGAGGTCTGGCTGGACGGGATGGAGATAACCCAGTTCACATATTTCCAGCAGGTTGGAAGCATTGACCTAAAGCCTGTGTCGCTTGAGATAACATACGGGCTTGAAAGAATTGCCATGTACCTTCAGAACGTAGACAATGTATTCAACCTTGAGTGGTCACATGGCATAAAATACGGCGACATTCACCATATTGATGAAGTAGAATTTTCAAAATATAATTTTGACCATGCAGACACGGAACTTCTCATAAAGCAATTTGAAGCTTATGAAAAAGAATCCATAAGGCTAAATAAACTCGGACTCGTTCTTCCGTCATACGAGTTCTGCCTTAAGTGTTCTCACACGTTCAATCTTCTGGACGCCAGGGGAGCTATCTCTGTAACAGAGAGGACAGGCTATATTGCGCGGGTGCGTAACCTTGCAAGGCTGTGCGCGCATGCGTATCTAAAACAGAGAGAAGAAATGGGCTTCCCGCTGCTGAAGAGTTCAATTTAACAAGCCAAAATTGTCCGGATGCTTAGTGATTTTTCTTGACGAAACCTGCGATTTCTCCTAAAATCATCCCAAAAGACTCATGCGACATAAAAATAATATGTTAAGCCAAATATGACACACACGCAAGAACGGAGGCAAACGGCGGATGTTAGTTTTTCTAAGTTGGTCGGGACCAAAGAGTAAAATAATAGCTGAAACGCTGAAGCAGTGGCTTGTTCAGGTAATTCAGGCAGTTGATCCTTGGATGTCCTCTGATATAGCGAAGGGTAGCCGTTGGAATTCTGAAGTCGCCGCAAAACTCGAAGACTCAAAGTTTGCCATCATCTGCCTCACCCGCGAAAACTTAGATGCACGATGGATACTATTTGAAGCAGGTGCCGTTTCCAAACTTAATGATTCCTCAGTTTGCACTTTTTTACTTGATATTACACCCGCCGAGGTGGAACAACCGTTGAGCCAGTTTCAGCATACTACAATTGAAAAAAGCGATTTCCGTAAACTAGCGCATACGATTAATGATGCTGTTTTGCGTGCAGGTGAGAGAAGTCTTCCGGCACAAACGTTGGATGGTATTTTTGAAACCTTCTGGCCACAGTTGCAAGAGGCGTTGGTAGATATTAGTGAAATGCAATACGCAGAAGAACGGAAGCCACGAACTGACCGGGCAATCCTTGAGGAAATTGTTGAAATACTTAGGAATCAGGAGCGTAGACAAAGTGGTAAGACAGAAGAAGTCCATCTCCGGCCTTCTGACAATACACAGGCTTTCCCCGGAAAAGACATCATCAAAGCGTGGCTAACAATGAGATTACACGCATTTGAGACGGCAATCTTTGCCGGACATCTTCGATATATGCTGTTCGATATGAAAAAAAAGAAATATGTCTTTGATAAATCTCTTGCAATTAGGAACAGGGAAGGTATCTGGGTTGTAAACAGACGGCACGCACAGATAGCCATTATCGATGACGCAGGCAAGGTTTTAGAGGAGATTCGAGTTGGCTATGGAGATAGGATTATGCTTCCTGACGGTAGTGCTGCAGCCGCCAACCAAAAACTCATCCAGAGAGATCCTCTTTCAACACCGATAATAACGGAGGTTGGCGGAAAAGTTGCCTTTGGTGATTTGATCGAAAATGTTAGTTTCGTAGAAGAGGTGGACACATTTACAGGACAAAAATTCAAAGTCATAATCGATTGGCCGAGCAGTCTCAGACCCCGTATCGCATTAAAAGACAATAAAGGGCGAACAGTGAAACTGCCGGGAACAGATTATCCAGCCCGTTATCTTCTTCCCGCTGGCACCATTATATTAGTTGAAAAGGGGGATGATTTAGTCGCTGGCGATGTATTGGGAAGGATTCCGATTGAAATCACTGCGGCTTAACACCCGGCTCGATCCGACCGGGATTAAGCCCGGTCGGTTTTTGCAAAGGCTGGTTGCCCGCGCGGGGTATTTCGGGCATTGATATAATTAAGATTGCGGCATGAGGGAATTGGTGTTCACTGTTGACATCCTGCCTCATAGCATATTTGTGTTTTGACTTTTTACTCTAAAATATTTAAAAATATACACACATGCTTTAATAAAAAAATGCGAGGTGAAAATATATGGTATTACAACTCGACCAAATGACAACAAGGGATAAAATTCGGGCTATGGAATTATTGTGGGATGATTTATGTAAACATGCAAATGCAGTCGCTTCACCATCATGGCATAAAGATATTTTAGCTCAGCGTGAAAAATCTGTGGCCAAGGGCAAAGAAAAATTTAATGATTGGGACGGAGAAAAAGAAAGAATTAGAAAATCCTGCAAATGAAAATTCGTATTCTTGAATCCGCGTCGCAAGACTTGATAGATGGATTTCATTTCTATGATAAACAATCAGTCGGCCTCGGGAGTTATTTTATAGACGCTCTATTTTCTGACATTGATTCCTTACAAATTTACGCCGGAATCCATTCCATATACTTCGGTTATCATCGCATGCTTTCAAAACGTTTTCCGTTTGCCATCTATTATAAATTATCTGATACTGAAGCATTGGTTTATGCGATTCTTGATTGTCGTAGAAATCCTGTCTGGATAAAAAAACAATTAAGATAATTTTAACAAAGCGCTGCGCTGAACGGCGAGTATGCCGCCAGTGAGCTTTAGCGGTTAGACTATGAGTGAGACCGCGCGGTACGCTTCCCTCACATTTTCCATTACTTAATCTAAAACCTTTAAGCGAACCCGCACATATACGCACTACCACTCAATTTTCTGCGTCTTTAAAAAATTCTGAGCCGACTTGTCTCCTAACCTTGCAGCTTTCCTGATGTCTTCCACTGCCTTGTAAGTGTCGCCGAGCAGCCCATATACCCTGCCCCTGTTGAAATAAGCCTCAGAATCGCCGGGATTCAGCTCCACAGCCTTGTTAAAATCCTCAAGCGCCTTGTGATAATTTCCCGATTCGGCATAAGCAAGCCCCCTGTAAAAATAAGCCTTCTCATATTCGGGATTTATCTTTATTGCATGGCTGAAATCTTCAAGCGCCTGCTGCTCTTTTCCCAGCGCTCCATAGGCAACTCCGCGATAGCAATAAGCCTCTTCATGTTTGGGACTCAATTTTACAGCCATGGAGTAGTCCTTAACAGCCTGCTGATAACTGCCTGACCTTAGATGGGCATTTCCGCGGGAAACATAAGCCTTAGCATATTTAGGATTTAGCTTTATAGCCTTTGTAATGTCCCTAACAGCATATTGATTGTTGCCGGCTTCCCCATAGGCATTCCCTCTAAAGACATAAAACTTCTCATTATTAGGATTTAATTTTATGGCCTTTGTAAACGCCTCTACTGCTTTCTGCGGGTTGCCGGAATTCACAAGCACACACCCATTTTCAAACCAGTCAATTGCGCCTAAAATCTTTACTGCCTCATTATACTGTCCTACTGTCTTTCCACCTGCATTGCCTGCTTCCTGCCGTTCTTTTAATTTTTCAATTCTTCTTAAAAACCCTGATGCTTTCTTCCTTACCTCTTCTATCTCTCTTATATATCCCTTATTCCTATTGAGAACGGCAATAGACTTAACTATTTCATCAGGATTAACAGAAACCCCTGCTTTAACATAAAAGGTATTCTTATCCCATTTCTGTTCTATCACCTCAGTCTTTACAATTACCGAGATAAGAGCCGTAGCCTGATTTTTAGTGAGTTGAAGGTTTTTTATCACTGCCTTGCTCTCAAGATACGCTTCTACTTCCCCGAATAAAAGCCGCTTCGCATTCTCCATGGCAATTACACGGGCAGAACCCTTGTTGTCAAGCTCTCCTGCCTGATAGGTATATTCCTTCTGGAAAGAAACCGTTTCAGCAAAAGCAGTCCCTGCCGTCAGAAATGTAAAAGCAATGAGCATCAGGATAAAGGCCCTCTTTATAGAAATGCCACAAAGAACCTGCCAGTTGAAGATTTTTTTCATATTTGAATACCCATGCTCCGTCATTGCTAATGCTTCATAGACAATCTATCAGACCATGCTTCTCTTGTCAATAATCTCTCATAAGGTTATAATGTTCTCAAAAAAACAGAGGGAATATTTAATGACAAGAAATGAGACCCTGAGCTCATCGCTGCTTTTAGAAATAGGCACAGAAGACATCCCTGCAAGGTTTCTGCCCTCTGCCATACGGCAATTAAAGGAGAATACAGAGACGATATTCAAAGAGAATCATATAAGGTTCTCAGAAGTAAAAACATTGGGCTCTCCGCGAAGACTCGCAGTGATTGCAAACGGAATCCCGCCGATGCAGGAAGACAGAACAAAAGAAATATTCGGGCCTTCCAAAAAAGCGGCTTTTGATGCTGACGGCAGGCATACAAAGGCAGCAACAGGATTTGCCAACTCTCAGGGCATAAGAGTGGAAAAGCTTGTTGTAAAAAAGAAAGATAAAGGAGAATATGTTGTTGCAGTCATAGAAGAAAAAGGCATTTTTGTCAGAGAACTCCTGCCTGACATACTCAAAAAAATTGTGCTTTCAGTGCATCTTCCGAAATCAATGAGATGGGGCGGCAATGACATGAGATTTATACGGCCTATCAGATGGCTGCTGTCTCTGTTTGATAACGAAACAATAAGTTTTGAGATAGAAGGAATAAAAAGCAGCAATATGACCCGCGGGCACAGATTCCTATCGCCTGCCGCTTTTCAGATAAAAGAAATACCGGCTTACACAAAATTGCTTGCAAATAACCATGTGATAGTTGACCCCCAGGAAAGGAAAAAGATTATAACAGAAAAAGCTGAGAAGCTCTCATCTTCCATAAATGGGAAAATCATCAAAGATGAAGAACTCATTGAGACTGTCTCAAATCTCGTAGAATATCCAGTTCCTGTGTTGGGCAGCTTTTCAGAAGAATATCTTAAACTTCCAAAGGAACTGCTTATAACGGTAATGAGAGAACATCAGAAATACTTTGCAATTGAAGATATTAAAGGCGTGCTTACGAATTACTTTATCATTATAAGCAACACCACTGAAGAAAACTCTGAGACTGTCAAGATTGGAGCGGAACGTGTTATCAGGGCCAGATTTGAGGATGCAAAATTCTATTTTGAAGAAGACTGCAGGAAAAAACTTGAAGACAGAATAAACGGCCTTAAAAATGTGGTGTATCAGGAAAAACTCGGGAACCTCTACGAGAAAGCATTGAGGGTCAAAACCCTTGCGTCATATCTTGCGTCAAAAATAAATGCCTCTCTAACGCAAAAGGCCGAAAGAGCAGCGCTTCTCTCCAAAACAGACCTCCTGACAGGAGTCGTAAGGGAATTCCCAGAACTTCAGGGAATTATTGGGAAATACTATGCGGGCAATGACAAGGAAGACACAGAAGTCGCAGCCGCTTTGATGGAACAGTATCTGCCCGCATATCAAGGCGGCAGAATGCCTGAAACAGAGACAGGCGCTATTCTCAGCCTTGCAGACAAACTGGATAATATAACCTCATTCTTCTCTGTCGGACTTACGCCGACAGGCTCGGAAGACCCTTTTGCATTAAGGAGACAGACGCTTGCAGTCATAGCAATACTGCTGAACAATGGCTATGCATTATCGCTCAACGATCTTGTTGCTGCTTCTCTGAAAAATCTAAAAGATACTAAGCAATCGGGAGAAATTGCAGAAACAGTGCTCAGATTTTTTGAACAGAGGCTTGAGCCTTTGTTTTTATCAGAAGGGCATGGTTCCGATATAATCCAATCTGTACTCCATCTCTCTGCAGAAATCCCGTTAAAAGAAATGCGAAGAAGGCTTCAGGCTGTTAAGGAATTTAAGGAAACAGAGGACTACAGTAATTTTCTCAGTGCCATAAAAAGGGTGAAAAATATTACCCCCGCCACTGCGCTTCCTTCGTTAAAGGTGAAACTGCTCCATGCAGATCCGGAGAAAAAACTCTACGAGATATTCACCTCGATAAAAACCAAACTCGGAAGCCTGATAGATGGACACAAATATTCCGAAGCGCTGAGAATTCTTTCGGGATTGACTGCGCCGATAAACCATTTTTTCGATAATGTACTTGTAATGGACAAACAGGAAGAAATCAAACTCAACAGGCTTGCGCTGCTGAAAGATATCTGGACACTCGCATCATCAATAGCGGATTTTTCAAAACTGCAGTAAAGATTTACCGATAATTATTCCCTGAACAGCAGGAATTTTTAGCATTAAATCATATCCAAACAACTTTCTGAAAGTCCTTAATCCCCTCTACAATATGATTTGTGGTGCCGCGGTATCCAACCTTCAATTCCGATTCAATATCATAGTATTTCAGGCATGTGCCGCATGAAAATATCTCAACTCCCATTCCTTCGATTTCCTTGAGTATTGGAATAACATCTTCATTGCCGGTGGTCAATTTCACTCCCGCATTTAAAAAAAATATTGTGTGAGGAATTTCTTTAGTTGCCTTCATTGTCTCAAAAAAACCCTTGATTAATACCTTGCCAAGCGATTCCTCTTTTCCCATCGTATCTGTACCGATGATAAGCAGGAGATCTTTCTTTTTTTCTTCTGACTCTAAACTCTGACCCTCAAACCCTGCACTCTCTTTCTCGCACGAATGACCCTTCACTATTTTTACACGCCAGCAGCCATCTTGTTTTTCTACCTCGGAGTAACAACCGCTTTTGGCTGCAAATCTTGAAAGATTCTCTACGGAAGCCTCATTGTCAACAAGTACCTCAACAATACCTTCCTGGATTATAGAAAGGGCTTCTTCCGCCATCATGAGAGGCTTCGGGCATCCAAGGCCTCTCGCATCTATGAGCATGACTTATCTCCTTTCTGACACTCGTTCATAATAAAAACTCTTACTAAATCTCCTGTTTTTTGCCGATAACTTTGTGCCATTGGAGAGGAGTAGTGGGAATCGAACCCACCACGGCAAATCTTGTTACCGTAATACTGGTTTTGCAGACCAGACGGGGCACCAGCCCCATACCCCTCGTTCCTAAAGCTCTTTAAAGCTTATCTTGTATCCAAGATTGAATCCGAACAGATCCTCATTTAATGCCTTTCCATCAACCTCTGCATAAGGATACATAAAGTAATTCAGCTTCCCATCTTTCTGCGCCGGATTAAGTATTAGGTCTCTGCCGGACTGATATGCAATTCTGCTCTCATCGACCGCGCCAAAGAAATACTCAACAAGCGATTTAACATCATTTAAATTGTCTGTTTTTTTCTCAAGCATTGCCTTTCTGACATCGGAGGGGTCAACGGGAACCCATCCGTATCCCGGCACATAAAACTCTGCCCAGCAGTGCTGGTTCTTTGTCATATCTCCTGTCTTGCCTTTGGGCATGCGTATACCGAATATCTCTCTTGCCGGAACCCCGGCGCTTCTTGAAAGGGCAACAAACACAGAACTAATATCTCCACACTTGCCTCCAAGTGAAACAATGAGCTTTTCGACCTCGCCGAAGCCGCAGCCCTTTACATCCGGGTCACGATGCATGTTATTCACGATCCAGTCGTAAACTGCCCTTGCCTTTGCTAAATTGGAGCTTTTGCCTTTTGTAATCTGTGCTGCAAGATATTTAACCTTTCCGTCGGTAGGGCCAAGCCTTGTTGCTTTTAAATAGCCTTTGAATTCTTCCTTTGAAAAAGACAATTCCCTTTCAGGGAAATCCGCCTTAACCGCCTCATTTCTTTTAACCTTAAAGGAATACGTCAAAACTCTTTCTTTTAAAGCTCCATTCCATTCAGCATAGAGCGCCATATTGCCGTATCTGCCTTCCCTGTAAATGCCGCTTTTTGAAAAATTACCGGTAATATTTACATCTTCAATTGTCTGGTTCTCGTCCGATACCGGATAGGGAATCCACAAACTCACCCTCTTTGATTCTGCCTTAGCCTGCAGGTTTACATTAATAGTAACCTCTGCTCTTCGTTCTTTAACCTTGACACCTGCCGCAAAAGTAATTGCTGCAAGAGAAAAGGCCACTATCGCTGCAAAGACAAATCCACGCGCTTTCACTCAGCTTCCTCCTGTAATTAAATGATAAAAAATTTTAAATAATACCGAACTGCATGTCCAATAGATAATATTGATAAGTTGAATGGAATCTATAGATTTTTTAGATAAGAACTATGCTTTGCCTTTGAGGTAAAGGTAATCGATGAAAAGCCGGTAACTTTTCGGAAACGTGCGCTTTCTGTGGGTGATAATATAAAAACTTCTCTTCATATTAAGCCCCTTTACTTTTACCTCCCTGAGTATTCCCAGCTTAAGGTCGTCTCTTACGGCCACTCTGGAAAGAATGGAAGCGCCAAGCCCTGATTTTACGGCTTCCTTTACAGCATCCGTAGAGCCTAAGACAGCAACAACATTTAGGTCTTTTACATCAATGCCCCTCCCTGAGAGATGCCTTTCCATTGTCTTTCTTGTACCGGAACCTTCTTCTCTCAGCAAAAAAGGCATACCGGTTATGTTTTTCATAGAAATGGTTTTCCTGCCCAAAGCCTTAGCAGATGAAACTAATATAAGCTCATCCTCAACAAGAGGGCGGTATTCCAGCTTTCTGTTCTCCATCTTTGCTCCTACAATACCAAGAAGCAATTGATCACATGCCACCATATCAGTTATCTTTTTTGAGTCTTCTATAATCACCTGAAAAGATATTTCCTTATATTTCTTTTTGAATTCTGAAACAATGGATGGAATTATATATGTTCCCGGTATGGTGCTTGCGCCAATTATAATTTCTCCTCCTATGTCGTCTTTGATCCGGCAGATGCCGGATTTGATTTCTTCAAGGTTTTCTATTATCTCGGAGGCGCGAGAATAAAGAAGTTCGGCTTCTTTTGTCGGGATTATTGTCCTCCCTACCCTGTCAAAAAGTTTGCAGCCGAGTTCATCTTCAACAGCCTTTATATGACTGCTTATGGTAGGCTGCGTCAGGCTAAGCTGTTCCGAGGCTTTTGAGAAGCTCCTGTTTTTAAATACGGCTGTAAAAACTTTAAGGTGATGTATATCCATGAGTCAGTTAGTAATTACTTTTCAAGCACAATGCAGGCAATGCCGTATTCTTTTTCATGGCTCAGGCTGAGCGCAGTCTGTTTTATTTTCTTTTCCTCAAAAAACTTCTCCAGCCTGCCTGCCGTCTTTATGACGGGCCTGCCATTTGCAGCATTTATAACCTCAATATCAGTCAGCGACACAGAAACCTCAGAGCCTATCGCTTTAATCAGCGCCTCTTTTGCCGCAAAACGGACTGCAAGGGAGAAATAAGGGTTCTTTTTTTCATAACAGTATGAAATCTCATTTTTCGTAAAAACCCTCTCAAGAAATTTCCTGCCCCACCTGTCAACAACATCCTTCATCCGCTCAATCTTAACAAGGTCTATGCCGACACCGTAAATCATTATTTTTTCCCCCGTCTATTAGCCACAGATAAGCTCCTTCATCTCCCTAACAGCCCTTTCAATCCCTACAAGCACTGCCCTGGCTATAATACTGTGCCCTATATATAATCCTCTCAGTCCCTCTATGGCAGCTATATTTTTAACATTAAAATAATTAAGGCCGTGTCCTGCATTAGCGCCAAGACCCAGACCCAATGCATCTTTGACAGACCGCGCGACCTTTATAAGTTCTTTTTCCCGTCTGCCGCTCCTTGCATTTGCATAAAGGCCTGTATGTATCTCCACCATATCAGCGCCCGTTTCTTTAGATATGGCAATTTCATCGGTTGACGGATTTATAAAAAGGCTGACCGGTATCCCTGCGCCATGAATCCTCCTGATTGCATTTTCAAGATTTGATCTCTGCCGTTTCACATCAAGCCCGCCTTCTGTCGTAAGCTCTTCACGTTTCTCGGGAACCAGTGTTACCATGTCAGGCTTTACCTTCAAGGCGATGCCTATCATCTCTTTTGTAGCTGCCATCTCCAGATTTAACTCAACAGGGATGACTTCCCTTAATATCCTTAAATCCCTGTCATGTATGTGCCTCCTGTCCTCCCTGAGATGGACTGTAATGCCGTCAGCACCGCCCAATACTGCAAGAGTCGCTGCCATAACAGGATCAGGCTCTATGCCTTTCCTTGCCTCTCTCACAGTAGCAATATGGTCAACGTTAACTCCGAGAATCATCAAACCTCCTAATATGCAAATCTATAAAACATTAATCCCAAATATTCACGCAGGGCTACCGTTACATCCTCAAAGTTTCCAGGCAGATAACTTTCCCATCCATATTTTTTGTTCTTCCAAGTTCTGAAGTTAGCAGGCACAGGAAGAACTTCAACGCCAACTTTTCCAAAACTCATTATAGCACGTTTCATGTGACAGGCAGATGTTACAAGAATCGGCTTTTTATACTTTAACTTCTTACAAATTTCCATGGTGTATTTAGCATTCTCAATTGTATCCCTGCTTTTGTCTTCCGCAATAATCTTATCGGAGGGTGCTCCAAGATCAACCAGAAACCGCTTAACGATGATTGCCTCTGCCTTTCTTCCCTTGAATACATTTCCCCCAGACACGATTATCGGAATGCCAAGTTTCTTTTGCAGTCTGACAGCAGTCATAATTCTTCCCATCATCTCTCCTGACGGAGCGCCTGTGCCCGATAAATCGGGCGCTTCATCGGAAACACCGCCTCCAAGAAGTATGATTACATCACCTCTGGGATCTTCCGGTATTTTAAAATCAGATTCTAAACCCCTGAGCATTGGATCTGAAACAGGCGATATCGAAAGAGCCCACATAAAAATACCTATCGAGCAATTAAGAAACCCTGTCTTCCAGTATTTCCTTAAAAAAAGACATAGCCCTGAGAACATCAATAAAAAAATAAATATCCCGGGCGGCATAAGAAATGGAGTCAATATTTTCTTAAACATGAACATTTTCAATCAGAATCTCTGAATCTAACAAGAGTCCCTATTTTTTTAATGCCGTATCTGAAAATAGTGATGCCTTTGCACCCCTTCTCATAAGCAAGCAGAAAAGCCCTCTCAACATCTTCTCTTTTTGCCTTATGCGGCATGTTTATGGTCTTTGAAACCGCATTGTCCGTAAATTCCTGAAAACATGCCTGCATCTCTATGTGATCTTCAAATGGAATCTCATGAGTAGTCTTAAACAGTTTCCTGACATCATTAGGGACTTCTTTAATGCTGTAAAGATTCCCCTTGTTTATGACCTTTTCTTTTAATTCCTTTGAATAAAAACCGCGTCTCTTTGCAATATTTAAAAAATACCTGTTAATCTCAAATAGTTCGGTGTCAAGAATAAGCCTCTTGTATGCAAGTGCAAACAGCGGCTCTATCCCGCTTGAGCAATCCGCAACTATGGAGAGAGTCCCTGTAGGCGCTATCGTGGTTGTGGTCGCATTCCTCACTCGGGGCATGCCGGGCGCATCATAGACAGAGCCTTTGAAATTCAGAAAGACACCGCGCTGCTGCGCCAGTCCTACAGATGCATTCTTTGACTCATCGCTTATAAACTTCATTATTTTTCTCCCAAATTCAAACGCCTTTTTGTGATTGTAAGGCAACCCAAGGAGTATTAACATATCAGCCCATCCCATAACACCGAGGCCTATCTTTCTGTTTCCTTTATGCATTGTCTCTATGGCAGGCAGAGGATATTTATTCACATCTATGGAATTATCCAGAAATCTTACTGCAGTTCTTATGTCATTTGACAGGGAATCGTAATCTATCAGGGGTTTTGCCTGCCCGTCCGCCGGCTCTTTTACATATTTTGAAAGGTTCAGCGACCCCAGAATACATGCCTCGTATGGAAGCAGAGGCTGCTCGCCGCAGGGATTTGTTGACTCAATAATGCCGATATGTGGAGTCGGATTATCCCTGTTAATCCTGTCAATGAATACAAGTCCAGGATCTCCTGTCTCCCATGCGCTCTCAACAAGTTCCTTAAAAACATCGCGCGCCTTCAGCCTCCCGGCAGATGCCTTGTTCCTAGGATTTACAAGCTCATATTCACCGTCATTTTTAAGGGCATCCATAAACGCATCTGTCGCTGAAACAGAGATATTAAAGTTTGTAAGCTCTCCCTCAGCCCTTTTTATGCGGATGAAATCAAGAATATCAGGGTGGTCAATGCGCAGTATTCCCATATTAGCTCCGCGCCTTGCTCCGCCTTGTTTTATGACGTCTGTTGCAGTGTTATATATCTTCATAAAAGAGACAGGGCCGCTTGCAATGCCTCCCGTTGAACGCACAATATCAGACTTGGGCCTTAACCGCGTAAAAGAAAAACCTGTGCCGCCGCCGCTTTGAAGTATCAATGCGGCATTTTTCAGGGTATCAAATATGGAATGTATTGAGTCATCCACAGGAAGCACAAAACATGCGGCAAGCTGTCCTATCTCTTTTCCCGCATTCATCAGTGTCGGAGAATTCGGAAGGAATTTAAGAGATGCCATCAACTCGTAAAATTTCTCTTCCCACTCAGCGGCATTACCACCGTGCTGAGTCTCGGCAGCCGCAATAGTCCTTGCAACCCTCCTGAACATTCCTTCAGGAGTTTCTATAACCTTCCCTCTTTCGTCCTTAAGGAGATACCTTGCCTTAAGCGCCTTAAGAGCATTTTCAGTCAAATTCATAAGAACATTATATCAGAAAAATTTCTGCAGTAGAGTTGGTGGAATGTCTAATTGTTAAGTTGAATCTTTATATACGCCTTTGACCTTAAATCCTCAATATGCTTTTTCAGCCTTATATTGACCTCTTTTTCAACCAGATATTCCTCAATCTTTTCCCTTGAATCGTCAAACTCAGCCTTGCCGAATTCCTTTCTGTTTTTATCGTAGAATTCCCTCAGATCGTCCTCTGTGATCTTTATGAACGTCCTGAGCTTTAACTCGATATACTCCCTGATAGACTCATCCGGATTAGCTCCCTCTATACGCAGCTTCTTTGCCTCGCGCAAAAGGAGCATCCTGTTTATCTTCGTGTTCAACACCTCTTCTTTTTTTATATCAGGCCTCAGTTTTGCCGCAGCCTTATAATTATCCTCAAGGTCGCTCAAGGTTATTGCCTTGTCATCAACAAAAGCAACCACCCTATCAACTACCTCTGCGAAAACAAACGGCAGATTGATGGCCAGCAAAACTGCACAGCCTAAAAATAGAGAGACTTTAGTTCCTTTCATTTTATACTCTTAATCTTACATCAAAAAATTGAATATTTTCCATGCCCTCATGTATTATATGGGTCAGAATATGAAGATAAGTCGAGGAGAAAACTTATTATGAGCAAAATCCTAAAACTCGGGATCCCCAAGGGAAGCCTTCAGGAGTCAACATTAAAACTTTTCAGAAAGGCAGGATACCACATCTCGGTATCAAGCCGTTCCTACTATCCGTCCTTTGACGACATTGAAGTTGAGGCGATGCTGATAAGGGCGCAGGAAATGGCAAGATATGTTGAGGACGGAATACTTGACTGCGGACTTACAGGCAAAGACTGGATACTGGAGCAGAATGCCGACGTGCATGAGGTTGCAGAACTCACCTATGCAAAGGAAGGCCTAAGGCCTGTAAAATGGGTCATTGCCGTGCCGAATGACTCAAAGATAAAAAGCGTAAAAGGCTTGAACGGCAAACGGATTGCAACAGAGCTTGTAGGGTTTACGAAGAGATACCTCAAGGCAAAAGGGATAAAGGCAGAGGTTGATTTTTCATGGGGCGCAACAGAGGTAAAACCGCCCTACCTTGCTGATGCCATAGTTGAGCTTACAGAGACAGGCACGTCTTTAAGGGAAAATAACCTGCGAATCGTTGAAACTATTCTTGAGTCAAGCACAAGATTCATTGCCAATAAAAAGGCGTGGCAGGACAAGTGGAAAAAACAAAAGATGCAAAATATTGTCATGCTCCTGAAAGGCGCATTGTCTGCCGAGGAGAAAGTCGGGCTTAAGATGAATGTCTCTGAGAGGTCATTTAAACGCGTGATGAGCCTTCTTTCTGCCATGCACTCGCCGACCATATCTGCGCTTTCGGATAAGGGGTGGTATGCCCTTGAAGTGATAATTGACGAGAAAGTTGTGCGGGATATTATCCCGAAACTGAAAACTGCGGGAGCGTCAGGCATAGTGGAGTATCAGTTAAATAAAGTGATACCGTAAGTATGAGAAGGACAGGATATAATTTTTCGCTCAAATACTATCCTGTCCTTTTTAAGTTATGGGCTAAGAGAAAGAATTAAATGAAGATAAACATAAAGAGCCTTGTCAGACCGAACATCCGCAATCTCACGGCTTATAGCTCAAAAGAGATTCCATGCAGGGTGAAGCTTGATGCGAATGAAAGCCCTTATGGTTTTGATATTACTGATGAAATCTTAAAATCAATTAAAACCAACCGCTATCCTGACCCTGAAGCAAAAACTCTAAAAAAAATTATCGCAAAAAATCTGAGGCTGAATCCCGAGAATATCCTTTTTGGAAACGGCTCCGATGAGCTGATATATTATCTCACAACAGTTTTCGGCGGGCCTGTCCTGTATCCTGTTCCCACGTTTTCAATGTACGGCATTATCTCTCAGGCGCTTGGAGAGAAAAGAATAGAAGTTCCTCTCGATGATGAATTTGACCTTGATACAGACAGAATACTGTATTTAATTAAAAAAGAAAAACCGGGGATTGTCTTCCTTAGCAGTCCCAATAACCCCACAGGCAATTGTTTTTCGGCAGACAGGATTTTAAAGATAGTTGAATCAACCTCACTCGTAGTTATTGATGAGGCATATCAGCCTTTCTCAAGTGAAAAAGGTTTTCTGCCGATGTTAAACGACTATAAAAATCTTGCGATTCTCAGAACCCTGAGCAAGATAGGCTTTGCAGGACTGCGTATAGGATTTCTGATTGCCGGCAAAGAGATAATAAATGAGGTTAATAAGGTAAGGCTGCCGTTTAACTTAAATTCTATTTCTCAGGCGGTTGCAACGGAATTGCTTAAAAACCCCAATACAATAAAATTACACATAGGGCTTATTACCTCTGAGAGGGAGAGGCTTCTTAATGAACTGTGGAAGACAAGGGGAATAAAACCCTATCCGTCCGAGGCTAATTTTATATTATTCAAAGTTAAGAATTCTGATAAAATCTATTACAGGCTTCTTAAAAAAAGCGTGCTTGTAAGGGATATGAAAGGCGTTGTGAATGGATGTCTCAGGGTAACGGTAGGAACAAAAAAAGAAAACAATATTTTTATCAAAGCGCTTAAAGAGGTGATGAAATGAGAAAGGCGGCAATTAAGAGAAAGACAAAGGAAACAAATATCTCGTTGGACTTGAATCTTGACGGCAGAGGAAGTTATTCAATAAACACCTCTATCCAGTTTCTTGACCATATGCTTTCCCTGATGTGCAAACACGGACTCTTTGATATTAAACTTAAAGCAAAAGGCGATATAGATATTGACGACCATCATACGGTGGAAGACATCGGGATAGTGCTCGGCAAGGCCATTAAGCAGGCAGTCGGAGACATGAAAGGAATAGCGAGATACGGACAGGCGTCTGTGCCTATGGATGAAGCGCTCGCCTCGGTAAGCCTTGATATCAGCGGAAGGCCCTATTTTGTTTATAAAGTGGAATTCCCGAAAAAGAGCAAACTGAAGGACTTTGACCCTGACCTTATAGAAGACTTCCTTCAGGCTTTCGTAAGCAACAGCAGCATAACGCTCCATATCAACGCTCTTTACGGAAGGAACATACATCATATAATTGAAGCAATTTTTAAAGGTCTTGGCAAGGCGCTCAGAGAAGCAGTTACTATTAATCCAAGGATGAAAGGTATCCCTTCCACAAAGGGAAAACTTTAGCAGAAATATCTCTGATGTCATTCCTGCCCCGTATCTGTGTACGGGATAAACTCCGGCAGGAATCCAGTATTTATGTTTCTGGATTCCGCATCAAGTGCGGAATGACAAAACCATATCCAGCATGACAGACTAAGAGGTAGTTAGATGAACCTGAAAAATAAGATTCCTCTCGGTAAAATTAAATATGTCCTCCTTGATATGGACGGAACTCTTCTTGATAAGTATTTTGACGATTACTTCTGGGAGCATCTTGTGCCTGAAAAATATGCCGAGAAAAACAGCATCACATTCGGAAAGGCAAGGGAAGCGCTTCTCATAAAATACAAACGCCATGAAGGCACTTTGAACTGGACTGACATAGATTTCTGGTCAAGGGAACTCAATCTCGACATTCCTGCCCTCAAAGAACAGATACGGCACCTGATAGAGATCCATCCTCATGTGGAAGATTTTCTGAGGATGCTGAAGAAACAAAAGAAAAAAGTTTTTCTTGTTACGAATGCGCATTATAAAGTTTTGGATTTAAAATTTAAGAAAACTGAACTCGGAAAGTATTTTGATGCCGCAATTACATCTTTTGAAATGGGATACCCCAAAGAGATGCTTGAATTCTGGAAAAAGGCTGAAAAGAAGCTCGGTTTTGAGAAGGAAAAGACACTCTTTGTTGATGACACAGAGGAGATACTGAAAACAGCAAGGAAATACGGGATAAAATACATTATTCACAAGGCAAAGGCAAATTCAAAAATCAAGCCTAAGCTGTCAAAGGATTTCCAGCATATTTTTGATTTTAGCGAACTGATATGAGAGATTATTTTAAGCATATTGATAAGCAAATAATGTATGGACATAGAAACCACTGATTTTTTAATTATCGGAAGCGGGGTTGCCGGACTGAGGGCTGCAATAGAGCTTGCGCCTCACGGGAACGTCCTTGTCGCAACAAAGGACATGCCCAAAGAAAGCAGCACAGAATACGCGCAGGGAGGCATAGCTGTTGCGCTGAGCGATGAAGATAAAGTCGGGATACATTTTGAAGATACGCTAAAGGCCGGTGACGGCCTCTGCAATGAGGACGCGGTAAAGATTCTTGTTGAGGAAGGCCCTGAAAGAATTCTTGAGCTCATATCATGGGGCGCTGCATTTGACAAGGAAGGGACAAAACTTGATTTCACAATAGAAGGAGCACATTCAAGGAAAAGAGTGCTGCATGCGCATGGAGATTCCACAGGCAAGGAACTGGAGCGCGTGCTTTTGAACAAAGTGCGTTCTTATCCGTCGGTAAAAAAATATCCCTTTGCATTTACAGTGGACCTGATCATAAAAGATGGTGAATGCTGCGGAGCGTATATCCTGAAGGACAGAAAGATTACTGCAATCATTGCAAAGGCAACCATCCTTTGCACAGGAGGCGCAGGACAGATATTCGCAAGAACAACCAATCCCATGGTGGCAACAGGAGACGGCATGGCGATAGCCTTCCGCGCAGGCGCTCAGCTTGAAGATATGGAATTTATCCAGTTTCATCCCACAAGCCTCTACTCTCAGTATGCCCCGCAGTTTCTGCTCAGCGAGGCAATGAGAGGCGAAGGCGCAATTTTAAGGAATATAAACAAAGAACCTTTTATGAAAAATTATCACTGCGATGCGGAACTTGCGTCGAGAGATATTGTATCAAGGGCGATAATCTCAGAAATGGTTAAAACTGAAAGCAGCCATGTGTATCTTGACATGACCCATCTCGAAAAAGATTTTGTCAGAAAACGGTTTCCTCAAATTTATTCTACATGCCTTCGATACAACGTAGACATAACAAGCGACCTGATACCTGTATCCCCGGCTGCCCATTACATCATGGGAGGAGTAAAAACTGACTTAAACGGCGTTACAAGCATGAAAAGACTCTCTGCGGCAGGCGAAGTAGCATGCACAGGCGTACACGGCGCAAACAGGCTTGCAAGCAACAGCCTCCTTGAAGGGCTTGTTTACGGCGCACGCACAGGCAGCACAGCATATCAATCATCTTCTGACATAAAAAATCTGACGGCTGTGAAAGAGCATGTATCAGAGTATACTGCCGCATATCATTCCATTCCGGAACATGACGAGATACGAATGACTCTGAGAAAGCTCATGTGGGACAGGGTTGGAATAATAAGGTGCGGCGAGTCTCTTGAAAAGGCAAGGAAAAAACTTTCAGAATGGGCCTTCATCCTTGATAAAGTCTTTTACACAAGGCGCGAACTTGAATTAAAAAACATGCTTACTGTTGCAATGATGATCACTGAGGCCGCCTCTCTCAGAAAAGGAAGCGTGGGAGCGCATTACAGATCTGATTTTCCGGAAAAGGGCCAAGACTGGCAGAAACATATTGCACTGTCCAGAGAAGATGATAGAATAAAATATAGTCCGGCATAAGAGATGCCTCAGAAGAGGTGATAATGAATACCAGAAAAACCAAGATTGTCTGCACAATAGGCCCGGCTTCATCAAGCCGCGAGGCAATACGCTCTCTTATAAGAAAGGGAATGGATGTTGCAAGACTGAACTTCTCTCACGGTGACCATATCACTTACAAAAAGATTTCAAAACTTATAAGAGATGAATCCGGAAACCTTAAAAAAGCAGTGGCAATCCTGCAGGATCTGCAAGGCATAAAGATCAGGGTCGCACTTGTCAGCAACGGTTCAGTAGAGCTTAAAAAAGGCGCAGAGATATTTCTGCACAGCGGCAAAGAGGTCAGCAATGACAAGCATATATTCATTTCATATCCTGCGCTCAGAAAAGATATAAAGACAGGCGACAGGATACTTTTTGATGATGGTTTGATTCAGGCAAATGTAACAGACAAAACCCGTGACGGATTACGGGCGAAAATTATTGAGGGCGGTGTTTTAAGAGATAAAAAAGGAGTCAACCTCCCTCATGTAAAAACAACCCTGCCGTCCTTCACGGACAAAGACAAAAACGACCTCAGCTTCGGGTTAACAATCGGTGTTGATTACGCAGCGCTGTCATTTGTAAGAACCGCAAGTGACGTAAGAGTTGTGAAGGAATGGCTTAAAAAAAGGCACGCCTCGCTGCCTCTCATAGCAAAGATCGAAAAGCCTGAGGCAATTGATGATATTGACGGCATACTTGATGAGGCGGACGGAATAATGATTGCAAGAGGAGACCTCGGAGTTGAGATATCGCCTGAAGAGGTTCCCATAATACAGAAGATGCTTATCAGCAAAGCCAATGATAAAGGAAAGCTTGTTATAACAGCAACACAGATGCTTGAATCAATGACAGAACATTCAAGGCCGACAAGAGCAGAGGCAACAGATGTTGCAAACGCTGTAATAGACGGCAGTGATGCGCTCATGCTCTCCGCAGAGACAGCGACAGGGAAATACCCTGTAATTGCAGTAAAGATGATGGACAGGATTATAAGATATACAGAGTCTCAATCCTTAGCCAGACATGATTATTCCGGCTTTGCCATGCTCTTCTCTGACTTTTCAGGCGCTGTTGCCGAAGCTGCGTGCACCGCAGCCGGAGATATTCACGCAAAGGCCATTGTTGCATTTACTCAATCGGGGTTTACGGCCAGGCTTGTATCCAAGTTCAGGCCCGAAGTTCCGATAATAGGCGTTACTCCTTATCACAATATTAAGCGTAGGATGTCTCTTTACTGGGGAGTTACGCCGATGCTCATATCTCACGTATCTAATACGGATAATATGATTCAGAAAGTAGAAAAATTACTGATTGCCTCCCAAATAGCAAAAAAAGGTGATAATATAGTCATAACTGCAGGCTCGCCACTCATGAAACGCGGTACAACAAATCTCATAAAACTGCACAAAATTTCGTAGCTAAGGAACTTTTATCTCATACGCCTTAATCTTGCGGTGCAGATTGCTTCTTTCCACATCCAGAATCTCAGCCGTCCTTGATATATTCCAGTTATTTTCCTCAAGTTTCTTCGTGATATAGTCCTTCTCAAAGGCGTCTCTTGCATCCTTAAGCGTTTTGTATTGGAAATAGCCAGATCCCTCGTGTTCAACTGGGATAAAGAGATTCCTGGCGTCTATTATATTTGAAGGCGTCATTATAACAAGCCTCTCTATGACATTCTTAAGTTCCCTTACATTCCCGGGCCAGCCGTATGACTGCAGATATTTCAATGCTTCGGGCAGTATCTTTCTGGGAGGCTTGCCGTATTCTGCGGCAAGGGAATCAAGGAAGTATTCAACAAGAAGTGGAATGTCTTCTTTTCTTTCCCTCAAAGGCGGGATAAATAAAGGTATAACATTCAGCCTGAAGAAGAGGTCTTCCCTGAAACTGCTTTTCCTTACTTCTTCCCTGAGGTCTTTATTAGTGGCTGCAATTATCCTGACGTCAACATTTATATTCTTATTTCCCCCTACCCGCTGAAACTCCTGAGTCTCAATTACGCGCAGAACCTTTGCCTGTGTCTGAAGTGACATGTCGCCTATCTCGTCAAGAAATAACGTCCCTCCGTCAGCAAGTTCAAACTTCCCGTTTTTCTTCTCAAATGCTCCTGTGAAAGAACCTTTCTCATGCCCGAAAAGCTCGCTCTCTATGAGTTCCTGCGGAATGGCAGCGCAATTTACCTCAATAAAAGGCTTCCCTGCCCTCGGGCTTTTTTCATGCATCAGCCTCGCGGCAACTTCTTTACCGGTGCCGCTTTCTCCAAATATCAGCACACGGCTGTTGCTCCGGGCAGCCATCTCCATCTGTTCCCGCAATTCTCTTATTTTCTGTGATTCGCCGACAAGCTTCCACTTCCTTGTAAGGTTTTCCTTAAGCGCAATGTTTTCTCTCTCAAGCGTCCTCTTTTCAATAGCCCTCTTTGACACAAGAAGCACCCTCTCAAGTGAAAGCGGCTTCTCAAGAAAATCATATGCGCCTGTCTGTGTGGCTTTCACAGCAAGTTCAATACTACCGTGCCCTGATATCATTATTACAGGGACCTCAGGCTTCATCGCCTTTATCTCCTGCAGTGTCTTAATTCCATCCATGCCGGTAAGCCATATATCCAGAAAAATAAGGTCGGGAGAAGCCTCCCTGAGTATCCTCACTGCTTCTTCACCTGAGTCTGCAGTCAGAATATCATAGCCTTCATCTTCCAGTATGCCTGAAAGGCTTTCTCTTATTCCTTCTTCATCGTCAACTATAAGAATTACAGGTTTTGACACTTTGCCTCTCCTTCCAAGCCTATATATCTCTTATTGGCAGTTCTATAGTAAAGATTGTGCCCTTGGGGCTATTGTCTCTTACCCTGATATATCCCCTGTGTTCCATAACAATTTTGTTTGCAATAGCCAGCCCCAGCCCTGTGCCGTCTTTTTTTGTAGAGAAATAAGGAAGAAATATTTTGTCTTTATCATCTTCCTTCATTCCTGGGCCGTCGTCTGCAATGTCCATAAAAATCCTGTTTGCCGGCTTATCCATATAAACTTTAAGTTCTATATTACCACTATTCCCCATTGCCTGAAACGCATTGTCAAAAATATTAATCATCACCCGCTTGAACTGCTCGCCATCCATTTCAACAGGCGGCATATCATCCGGCAGCGGCAGTACCACTTTTATATTAAATCCCTTATAATCCTTATAGAGTTCCAGCACTTCTTTGATTATGCCTGCGAGGTTTGCCGGCATCTTTTTTATCTCGGGCATCTTGCCAAATCTTGAGAACTCATCAACAAGCCTCTTAAGGCTGTCAACCTCATTTACTATGGTCTTTGTAGAGCGTTCAAATATCTGGCCAAAATCCTTATCCTTCTGTTCCCACTTCTTCATCATTCTTTCTGTTGAAAGCTTTATAGGCGTAAGCGGATTCTTTATCTCATGCGCTATTCTCCTTGCAACTTCTTCCCATGCAATTGCCTTCTGAGCTTTTATGAGATCGGTAAGGTCGTCAAAGACTACCAGCAGTCCTATCGGTGTTGATGCCTTGTCCCTGAGAGTGGTAACAAAGACTCTCAGCATAAGCCTTTTGTCTCCGACTGTCACCCTTACATCTTTCTCTATGCCTTTGAGGTCTTTAATTATTATCCCGCTGATAAGAGCGTTAAGCTCTTCCGATGCAATTATTGCCGTCAGTTCCCTGTAGTTTTTATTAATCACGTTTTCAACTGTTACATTCAATGTAGAACATGCAGCAACATTGATTGTCAGTATCCTGCCATGCACATCAAGGAACACAACACCGGAATTAATATTCGCAAGTATGTTCTCCATCCAGAGCCTTTCCCTGTCGGATTTCACATAAGCCTTCTGGAGCGTCTCTTTCCCTTCCTTCAATCCGGACACCATATGATTGAAAGAATTTATCAGCAGCCCTATCTCATCATCCCTTCTGAGATTAAGGCGGACATCAAGATTTCCTGATGCAACTTCCTCTGTGGCCTGCGCAAGGCTCTGTATGGGGTCCGTAATGCCTCTTGCAATCCTCAACGCCACCCATAGGGCCATGAACACAACAATCAAAGTAAAGAAGGCAAGGATTAAAATATAGTTCATTTTTAAGGGCACTTTCCATGATTCCATGTTCAAATAGTCTTCGTATGCGCTTTTTACCTTTTCAACATTGACCGCAATATCTTTTGGCAAAGTGGTTTCAATAACTACAATTCCAGTCATTTTCCCCCCGGAATATTCCGGAATGGCTGCCCTGATTGTATCTCCGTTTTCGCCGGATATGACCTCTGTCCCCTCTTTACCGTCAAATGCGGCCTTAATCGTCTCTGTCGGATTTTCAGGGCTCCTGTTCATACGAACTGTTCTATAGCCCGAAGCAGATTTTTCACCTGACACAACTGCCCTTGCAAATTCCATAGCCCTCTGCCTTTCCATCTCATAAACAGACTTAGCGACATTAAGTGAACTTGTAAGAGGCTGCCTGAACTGGGGGGTCAGAAATTTGTCTATGTAATTCGTAACAAGCCCGCTTGCCACAAAGAACAGAAGCACTGCAGGTATAGACGTAAGCACAACAAATATCACGACAATCTTTGTCTTGAATTTATAACCAAGAATCTTCTGCTTTCTCTCTATGTAGAGCTTTATAAGGTTCTTGCTGACAAAAAATATCAGGGTCAGAAGCGCAATTATATTCAGGTTCAGAAGAACCAGAAGGATTACTATTGTCAAAACCGACACCGTTTCAAGCCTGATGTAATACAGCTCAACCGCTGAAGCGGCAATTATAAAAATAAAAAAACCTAAGAATAGCAGTCCGTTTCTAAGATTTTTCATTTCCCCTGCCCCACACTGAATTTTGAAGAGTCCTTGACTTTGGTGAACTCCTTTTCCGGCACAAAGAAAAACAGATAACTTATAACAGGAGGGAGTTTTCTTAATCTGGACTCAACTGTTATTCTGACAAAATAGCCGTCGGGATCAAGTTCTCTTGTATTTGTAAGCTTAAGATCTCTGATACTTAATGACCACTTCAATAATGAATCAAGCTCATTGAATCGTTTTTCTATTACTGTCATGCCATCTGATGATGTCGCTACATACTCCTTCTTGACAGGATCTGCCCGCAGCGTTTTAACAATAGGTTTTCCCAGAACAAACTCGTCAGGCCAGATTTTCCATACCCTGAAAAGGTCTATATGAAATGTAATCTCTTTTGCTATCCCGTTTTTCAGATCCCGCAGTTGTTTTTCATCAAGGATAAGCCCTGTTGTAACATATATTTCGTTGTTTACGATCTTCGTTTCCGGACCGATTATCTCAGCGCACCTTGTTATAGAAGGGAAAAACAACAAACACCCCCAAAAAAGCAAAAAACAAAAAGCAAAACTACATCTCCTGCCTATCAATTTAGACTTGACATCTCCCTTGAAAAAATTTATTTTCATTATAGCATAATAAAGACAGTGAAGAGTGAATAGTAGCAGTGGAACGTGTCGGTGAACAAACACAGAAAACTGACACTGAGAAAAGGAGGAGACGTGGAACTCAAAACCGTAAAGATAGATATTCCAGAAAACTGCAATGTCATACTTGGACAGACACATTTTATAAAAACAGCGGAAGACCTTTATGAAATTGTAATGACAACCGTTCCGCATGCAATTTTTGGAATCGCATTCACTGAAGCGTCAGGCCCGTGCCTGATAAGGACAGAGGGGAACGACGACGGGCTTATAGATGCCTGCGTAAAAAACCTTCAGGCGCTCGGCGCAGGACATGTATTCTGCATGCTGATGCGCGGAGCCTATCCTATAAATGTGCTCAACCAGATTAAGAACTGTCCTGAAGTATGCAGGATATTCTGTGCAACAGCAAATCCCGTTGAAGTTGTTGTAGCCGCTCTATCCCACGGGAACGGGGTGCTGGGAGTCGTTGACGGTTTAGGACCGAAAGGCATAGAGACGCCTGAAGATAAGGCTCACAGAAAAGAATTTCTAAGAAAGATCGGATACAAACTGTAAAACCATGCGAATCAGCGGCAGAGTCAAAAAACCATTATGTCCATTCTGCGGTGAGCCGTTTAAAAAGCCTGAGGATATAAAGGCCGGGCTTGGAAATGTTTTTACAGGCGGGAAATGTAAATGCGGAACAGCATACGTCTTCGACCGCTCAGGCCACAATCTCGGTGAGGCTTATGTTGATGCCCTTGTATTTGCCTGCAACGGTGATTGGGAAAAAGCATGGACGCTAACGCCTGATGCGGACTATAAAATAGAATCTTTCCACTATAATCAGGGAAGCCATCAATTAATAGAGAGCATAAAGAAAGGCTTACGGACAAGCGAAAACCTCCTGTTCATTAAAGTGGAGAACAAGGCGCAAAGCGGTAAGGAAAACAGCAAGAGACGATAAATAAATATAATTTGCAAATATTTTTTTATTTGACCGAATATGTTAAGATATTTTACTGTTTATAGTCCAATTGGGAATCTGATTGCCTTCAAATAATACTTTTTATCCTGTAAGAAGGGGTTATTTAGAAGTTAAGGCAAATATTGAGCGGGAGATTTCTCCCCTACTTATATTGAACAAGGAAAATTTTCGGCCAAAAGGAGGGACGTAAAAATGCCAACGATGGAAGTTAAGGGGAAACAGATTGAGGTTGATGATGACGGATATATTATTAATCTTGACGACTGGAGCAAGGAACTCGCCATACAAGTGGCGGCACAGGACGGCATCACACTGACGGATGCTCACTGGGAAGTCATTAACTTCCTCAGAGACTACTACAAGCAGTATCAGATTGCGCCCATGATAAAAATTCTCGTTAAAGAGATCGGAAAGGCTATGGGGACTGAAAAAGGCAACACAAAGTACCTTTACGAACTTTATCCGGGCGGGCCTGCAAAGCAGGCATGTAAGTACGCAGGGCTTCCAAAACCAACAGGTTGCGTATAAAGAATTAAAGAAGTAAGGGGGTTTCCGCCTCTTACTTCTCATTTTTATCTCTTTAAGAAAACAGTTAGTTTGTGCGGGAGTTTATCTCCACCGAGCCAAAGAGTTACCGGGAGGGAACAAAGCCGGACATGAGACTGAACAGCCTCTTAACAGATAAAAAGGCTTCCATTCTGGAGAAATGGTTTGATGTAATAATAGAGACATACCCTCCTGACACCGCAAGTTTTTTAAAGAATCGAAATAACAGCTTTGCCAATCCGACAGGGTCCACTATCTCTCAGGGGATAGAAGATATATTTGATGAACTCCTCAGAGGGCTCAACAGGGAAAAGACTTCTCAGTTCCTTGATGACATTGTGAGAATAAGGGCAGTTCAGGATTTCACACCCTCTCAGGCGCTCTCTTTTATCTTCCCCTTGAAGAGAATCATCAGAGAAGAACTCGCCGCTGAAATAGCCGGGAAGCATCTTTCGGATGAAATCCTCGCCCTTGAATCTGAAATCGACGGCCTCGCACTTTCATCATTTGATATTTACATGAAGTGCAGGGAAAAGATTTACGACATAAAGGCTAATGAAGTTAAAAGGAGCACCTTCAGGCTCTTGCAAATGGCTAACCTGATAAATGACACCAATGGAGAGGAACCTGATCTCGAAGGAAGCAATAATCTCAAAATAAAAAGAGGAGAGGTAAAGAAATGAGTATCCTATTTTCCTTCTTTGCTGTTATTGCGCTTGTTGTGGCTGCCTACGCAGGGGTGAAGATAGCAAACCTTCAATTCCTTTTTGGAGTTATCATTCCCTATATTGCAATCGCACTATTTATTCTGGGATTCATCTACCGCGTGCTGAAGTGGGGAAGCTCTCCTGTGCCGTTCCGCATACCTACAACCTGCGGACAGCAGAAATCCCTGCCGTGGCTAAAACAGAACAAGATTGAAAATCCGTCAAGCACCGCAGGCGTCATCATCAGGATGGCGCTTGAAGTGCTGCTGTTCCGCTCGCTCTTCAGAAATTTAAAGACACAACTCAGGGATGGCAAGCTTGTATATGGAGAGGCTAAATGGCTCTGGCTGGCAGGTTTGGCGTTTCACTGGTCTTTCCTCATTATTTTTGTCAGGCACTTCAGGCTGTTCCTCCAGAATACTCCTTCGTTTATAAAAACGATTGAGGGACTTGACAGTTTTCTGCAGGTGGGTGTTCCCCTGCTTTACATGACAGATGTTGTTCTTCTCGGGACTGTAACATATCTTTTTCTTAGGAGAGTTTTCATACCACAGGTAAAATATATGTCTCTCGCAGCCGACTACTTCCCGCTTTTTCTAATACTTGGCATAACTGCATCAGGCGTGTTGATGAGATACTTTTACAAGGTGCATATTGTGGGTGTGAAGGAACTCGCTATGGGGCTTGTAAGCTTAAACCCTGTGATACCTCAGGGTATCGGTGTAATTTTTTATATTCATCTTTTTTTGATAAGCATACTGCTTGCCTACTTCCCGTTGAGCAAACTGATGCATATGGGCGGGGTCTTCCTCAGCCCTACGCGAAATATGGCAAACAACAGCCGCATGGTAAGACATATAAATCCATGGAATTATCCCGTGCATGTCCACACATATGAGGAATATGAGAATGATTTCAGGAAAAAAATGAAAAAAGCCGGAATACCTGTAGAAAAGGAGTAACGCATGGCAACAAAATTTACTGCAAAACCAGACGAGCTTTCAAAGATAGACTACAAGCCGCCTAAAAAAGGATGGCTGGACACGCCTGCTGAATTCAAGGAACACACCTTCTGCTGGGGTGCAAAAGCTAAAAACCTCAATATTGTTGAGTTCCCTAATGCGCGTGACTGGTCCCCCGCAGAGGAAGACTGGAAGCTCCCGGAAAACTGGCAGGAGATTGTCCTTGAAGGCATAAAAGACAGATTAGGCAAGTACCGTTCTTTCAAACTGTTTATGGACATTTGCGTCAGGTGCGGCGCCTGCGCTGATAAATGTCACTTCTTCATAGGCGGAGGAGACCCGAAGAATATGCCGGTATTAAGGGCAGAACTTCTCAGGTCAATTTACAGAAAATATTTCACTGCATCAGGCAAAATGCTTGGCAAGATTGCCGGCGCAAGGGAGTTAACCTTAGATGTCTTAAAAGAGATATGGTATTACTATTACCAGTGTACGGAATGCAGGCGCTGTTCGGTCTTTTGCCCATACGGAATTGATCAGGCTGAGATAACGATGGTGGGAAGAGAACTTATGAATCTGCTTGGATTGAACACAGACTGGATTTCAGCGCCTGTTGCCAATTGCTACATGAAAGGCAACCACCTCGGTCTTGAGCCGCACACAATAATAAACAGCATGGAATTCTTTCTTGACGACATAGAGACAATAACAGGCATAAAGATTAAGCCGACCTTCAACAGAAAAGGCGCAGAGATCCTTTTTGTGACCCCATCAGGCGATCTCTTTGCCGACCCCGGCACTTATACTGCGATGGGCTACCTGATGCTTTTCCATGAGCTCGGTCTTGACTACACATGGAGCACATATGCATCAGAAGGAGGAAACTTCGGATTATTTACGTCCAATGAGATGGCCAAAAGGCTCAATGCAAAGATTTATGCGGAAGCAAAGAGGCTCGGCGTGAAATGGATCATTGGAGGAGAATGCGGCCATATGTGGAGAGTTGTAAATCAATACATGGATACATGGAACGGCCCTGCTGATTTCCTTGAGGAGCCTGTTTCTCCTATAACAGGCACAATTTTTGAGAATGCAAAATCCACAAAAATGGTTCATATAGCAGAATTCACCGCTGACCTTATCAAGAACGGGAAGTTAAAGCTTGACCCGGGCAGGAATAACCATCTAAAAGTCACATGGCACGATTCGTGTAATACAGCAAGAGGGATGGGGATTCTTGACGAACCAAGATATGTTCTGCGTAATGTATGCAACCACTTCCATGAAATGCCTGAAGACACCATCAGGGAAAAGACCTTCTGCTGCGGCAGCGGCACAGGCCTGAACGCCTCCGAAAATATGGACCTCAGGATGAGGGGCGGTTTCCCCAGAGCCAATGCCGTTAAATACGTCCGGAATAATTATGGCGTAAACATGCTGGCAAACATCTGCGCAATTGACAGGGCAACTCTAAAGGCATCAATGGAATACTGGGTGCCCGATGTGAGCGTGTGTGGTCTTCATGAGCTTGTCGGAAACGCCCTCGTAATGACAGGTGAAAAGGAAAGGACACAGGATTTGCGTCTTGAACCATTACCTGAAAAGGAGGCTAAAGAATAATGAAGATTTACAACGGAGGGAAAATACTTTTAGGCTTGATTATCTTTGGCGCCCTTTTCGCATCCCCATTCTATCTCAACATGGGCAAGGTCAGCGCTAAACCTGAACTTAAAATTGACACGCCTGAAATCCAGAAACTTGAAGATAAGAAATGCGTTGAGCCCAAGGAGTTCATGAGGGCGGAACACATGCAGATACTTAATAGCTGGAGAGATGCTGTTGTGCGTAATGGAGACAGGGAACAGATAATCATCAGCGGACATAAATACGAAAAGAGCCTTCAGAATGGATGCATGAAATGCCACTCTAACAAAAAGGATTTCTGTGATAAATGTCATAACTACATGGCTGTAAAACCATACTGCTGGGATTGCCATATAGCGCCAAAGGAGAAGAAGTCGTGAGCATGAACAGAAGAGAATTTTTAAAGATAGCTGGAATTTCTACGATAGCCGGTATTGGAGGCACAGCGCTTGCGGGCGGATTGCGGAAAGGCGTGCTCGAGGCTGCTCAGGCCGCGCCGAATACCGATGCCCTCACAGAAAAGAGATGGGGAATAGCTATTGACATGAGTAAACTCAAATCAGAGGAAAGCATCAAGAGAGTTACAGAAGCCTGTCACCGCATTCACAATGTTCCGGACTTCAGCAATACAAAAGACGAGGTGAAGTGGATATGGACTGAAACCTTTGAGCATTCTTTCCCCGGGCAGGAACATAAATTTATGGCTGAGGATATGAAACACAAGCCTTTTCTGCTGCTCTGCAACCACTGTGATAATCCTGCGTGCGTAAGGGTCTGCCCGACAAAGGCAACATTTAAAAGAAGCGACGGAATAGTGATGCAGGATATGCACAGGTGTATCGGATGCAGGTTCTGCATGGCGGCGTGTCCTTTCGGCGCAAGGAGCTTTAACTACAAAAACCCAAGACTTGCCAAAAACCTGCAGGAATACATGAATCCTGAATTCCCAACAAGGACTATAGGTGTTGTGGAAAAATGCACTTTCTGTTATGAAAGGCTTGCAAAAGGGCTAAAACCTGCATGCGTGGAAGAATCTAACGGCGCATTGGTATTTGGCGATCTTGATGATCCCGCATCCGAAATCAGAAAGATTCTCGCTTCGAAACATACCATCAGGCGCAAACCTGAACTCGGAACAGAGCCGAACATTTACTACATAACAGGAGGAAATGACTATGCTGTTGTACCTGAAATCAGGTGAATATTATGTCCTGTTCGGAATAGGAGGTAACTTATAATGCTTGAAAAAGCTCTAAGCGGAAGCAAAAAATACTGGACATGGATTTTTATCCTGCTCGTTTTCATAGGCATAGGAACCGTCAACTATCTCAGGCAGTTTCAGACAGGCCTTACAATAACAGGGCTAAGCAGGGATGTCTCGTGGGGTCTTTACATAGGGCAATTCACATTCCTTGTCGGTGTCGCTGCATCAGGCGTCATGCTTGTTCTACCATACTACCTGCACAATTTCAAGCAGTTCGCAAAAATCACGATACTCGGCGAGTTTCTGGCTGTATCTGCAGTCATAATGTGTATGCTGTTCATTTTCGTTGATATGGGCCAGCCGATGAGGGTTATGAATATCTTGCTTTATCCGACTCCGAACTCTGTCATGTTCTGGGATGCAATGGTTTTAAGCGGTTATCTTGCCTTGAATATAATTATCGGCTGGGTAGTTCTCGGCTCTGATAGGAAAGGCATTGCTCCTCCGAAATGGGTTAAACCCATTATATACCTTTCAATAGCATGGGCGCCCTTAATCCACACAGTCACCGCATTTCTCTATGCTGGAATTCCGGGAAGGCACTTCTGGCTGACTGCAATCATGGCTGCACGATTCCTTGCATCGGCATTTTCAGGAGGCCCGGCTCTGCTGATAATCCTTGCTCTCATTATCAGGAAGACAACCAAATTTGACCCCGGAAAAGAAGCTATACAGACGCTCGGGAAGATTGTCACATACTTCATGATAACAAACGTATTTTTCTTAGGGCTTGAGTTCTTCACTGCGTTCTACAGCAATATACCCGGACACATGCATCCGTTTAAATACCTCTTTGCCGGATTAGACGGCCACGCAAAACTTGTTCCGCTTATGTGGACATCAGTGATACTGGCGATTGCCTCAATTGCTCTTCTTATATTCCCTGCGGTAAGGAGGAATGAGTCAACCCTTGCCATAGCCAGCGCTATGGTCTTTATATCACTGTGGATTGACAAGGGATTCGGCCTCATCATCGGCGGATTTGTGCCTAATATGTTTGAGAAGGTAACTGAGTACTGGCCTACAATGCCTGAGACTCTTATAACAATCGGCGTCTGGGCAGCTGGATTTTTGGTGCTTACTATCCTCTATAAGATTGCAATAACAGTGAGGGAAGAGACAGCAGGCGTTGAGATAGAACACTGAAAAGGGTTCTCACAATGATTTTTCCCAAGGGCTTCTTTGAATAAAAGAAGCCCTTTTATTTTGACATACATATAAAAATTTGGTGGATTTTTTACCCGATTTTATTTTATTATTATAAGGGTTCTCTCAATTCAAGAAGGCCAATAAAAGAAAATTTTGAACAACCAAAATTTATTAAGGAGGTGAACGTTTAAATGTGGTTGGTATCAGTTGATGCAGACAAGTGTGAGGGCTGCGAAGAATGCGCTAACAACTGTCCTGTCGAAGTTTTCAAGATGGAGGGCGGAAAGGCAAACCCTTATCAGGCAGACCTGTGCGAGGGTTGCGAGACATGTGTAAGCGTCTGTTCAACAGGGGCAGTTACACTTAAAGAAATGTAGGGTCTTCCCTAAAATAATAAATAAAAAAGGGGAACACAGAATCTCTGGTTCCCTTTTTTATTTATTGAGTCTCTCTGTGAACCCCGTTAAAAAGGCGAAGTTTTTCTAACGGGGTGAAGTTTCAAAAACGCTTCCAGTTTATTGACTGTAACCGTATAATTCTTGTATATTATTCACTGATTTTCACAATAGACTTTTAAAAAATTTTAAAGGAGATTAAGATTAAAACTAACGCAGTAAACTTTGCTTCACCCGAAGGCAGGGAGATTTACAGGCACAGCGCCTCACACATCATGGCGCATGCTGTCAAAGAGATATTTCCTGCCGTTAAACTTGCAATAGGCCCGGCAACAGACGAGGGTTTTTATTACGATTTTGATATGGACCGGCCGTTTACGCCTGAAGACCTTGGTTTGATAGAAAACAAAATGAAAGAACTAATAAAAAGAAATAACCCGTTTACAAAAAAAATCATGACAAGGAAAGATGCGATAGCGTTGTTTAAAAAAACGGGTGAGGATTATAAGGCGGAGATTCTCTCGGAGATTACAGATGATGAGGTGTCTATTTATGAAGAGGGAGGGTTTGTTGACCTGTGCAGGGGGTCCCACGTCCCCTCAACCGGCTCTATCAAGGCATTCAAGCTCCTCAGCATTGCAGGCGCATACTGGCGCGGAAGCGAAAAAAATAAAATGCTCCAGCGGATTTATGGAACAGCCTTCGATAAAGAAAAAGACTTAAAAAACTATCTTGCTTTTCTTGAAGAGGTCAAAAAAAGAGACCATAGAAAACTCGGCAAGGAACTTGACCTTTTCAGCATCAGCGAAGATATCGGCCCCGGATTAATCCTCTGGCATCCTAACGGCGCAATTATAAGAAAAACCATAGAAGATTTCTGGAGAGATGAGCATTACAAGGCTGGTTATAACCTCCTCTATTCGCCTCACATAGCAAAACTTAACCTCTGGCAGAGGAGCGGCCATCTTGATTTCTACAGAGAAAATATGTATTCACCGATGGAGATAGACGGCATAGAATATGAACTCAAGCCTATGAACTGCCCGTTTCATATAAACATCTACAAAAGTTCTCTCAGGAGTTACCGTGAACTCCCAATCAGGTATGCAGAGCTTGGAACAGTTTACAGATATGAGCGATCAGGTGTGCTCCACGGACTTCTGAGGGTCAGGGGTTTTACACAGGATGACGCACACATATTCTGCAGGGAAGACCAGATAGAAAGCGAGATATTAAGCATCCTTGACTTCACGCTTTTTATTCTTAAGACATTCGGCTTTGATTTATATGATGTTTACCTTTCAACCATGCCCGATAAATATGTCGGGACACTTGAAAACTGGGAAAACTCAACAAACGCCCTGAAACAGGCACTTGAGAAAAAAGGGCTGTCATACCAGGTAGATCCGGGCGAAGGCGTTTTCTACGGCCCGAAAATAGACATAAAGATAAAAGACTCATTGAACAGGTCATGGCAGTGCAGTACAATCCAGGTTGACTTTAACAACCCTGAGAGGTTTGATGTTACTTACAGGGGAAGCGATGGAAAAGACCACAGGCCTATAATGATCCACCGCGCCCTTATGGGCTCCCTTGAAAGGTTTTTCGGAATTCTCATAGAGCATTATGCCGGTGCCTTCCCATTATGGCTTGCGCCTGTTCAGATTGGAATACTCACAATTTCAGAAAGACATTCCGATTATGCGCTCAAAACTGCTGACACCTTAAAGCTTAATGGGGTCAGGATTGAGGCCAATCTTGAAAACGAAAAAATCGGACATAAAATCAGAGAAGCCACTATCAGAAAAATGCCCTATTTGGTTATAATAGGCGACAAAGAATTAGCTGAGAACAAACTGACGCTCAGAAAACGCAATGGTGAAAACATGGGCTCGTTTACAACAGGCGAGCTTATACAGATGATAAAGACTGAGGTAGAAAGCAAGTATTAAATATTTAATGTATATAATTCGGTACGCATAAGGCGTTATGTTTCACAAATAAAAACGGAGGTGAAAGTATAAGCAAACACATAAGGGTAAACGAACAGATAAGGGCAAAGGAAGTCAGACTTATTGACGCTGACGGTAATCAGGCAGGGATTGTTTCTGTCAGAGAGGCTTTAGAACTTGCTGACCAAAGAGAACTTGATCTGGTGGAGGTATCGCCTGAGGCAAATCCTCCGGTATGCAAACTGCTTGATTTTGGTAAATATAAATACCAGATGAGCAAAAAACAGGCTCCGAGCAAAAAGATTGACATAAAAGAGATAAAGATACGGCCTCAAATAGGCATACACGACTTGGAGTTGAAAGTAAGGAATATAAGGCGTTTTCTGGATGAAGGGCATAAGGCTAAGGTGGTGATGTTCTTCAGGGGAAGAGAGATGGCAAGACCGGAGCTTGGATTGATGGTTTTCGAAAGGTTGACCCAGATGCTGCCCGGCAAGTTTAATATAGAGATGAAGCAAAAACTTGAAGGTAATCATATTACCATGGTAATTGGGCCAAGCAGTAAATAGAAATCGTATAAGTCATATAAGACCGATTTGACATATGATAATTGAATTTATTTTGGAGGAATAGATGCCAAAGATGAAAACACATAGAGGGGCGGCAAAGAGATTTAAGGTTACAGGCACAGGGAAAATAAAGAGGAGCAAGGCTTATAAGAGCCACATCCTTACAGGCAAACCCTCAAAAAGAACAAGAAAGCTTAGGACTGCGACTCTCGTTTCAAAAGCAGAGCACAGCAAAGTAAAAAAACTTTTACCATATATGTAAATAAAAAAGATACAAGATACAGGATGCAAGATGCAGGATCTGGTAAAGAAAAAACATCGTGAATCATGCATCATGAATCGTGCATCGTTTATAGAGGAGGATTAAAATGCCAAGGGCTAAAGGTGGATTTAAAACAAGACAGAGAAGAAAGAAAGTTCTTGAACAGGCAAAGGGCTATTATAGCGCAAAGAGCCGCCTGTTCAGGATAGCAACAGAAGCGGTTGACAAGGCGCTGCAATATGCTTACAGAGACCGCAAGGTAAAAAAACGCGAGTTCAGGTCTCTCTGGATTATAAGGATCAATGCTGCCGTCAGGGCGGCAGGTTTGACTTACAGCCAATTTATTACAGGGGCCAAAAAAGCAAAGATTGCCCTGAACAGGAAGGCATTGGCTGATATGGCTTACAGTGATCCAAAGGCATTCAGCGAACTTGCAGAGTCCGTTAAGAAAAAACTTGCCGCATAAAAGAGGCGGCAGTTCACTAAATGCTTGACACAGACTCTTTCAAAAAAGCGTTTCTCATTGAATTAGATAAGGCTGCGTCTATAGCTGAGCTTCAGCGGGTGCGGATTAAATACCTCGGGAAAAAGGGACTGCTGACAGCTCTGCTTAAAAACCTTTCTACGATACCCACTGAAGAAAAACGGCCTTTTGGAAAAGCGGTAAATGAGCTTAAGGGATTCGTTGAAAATGATATTGCCTCAAAAGAATCTGATGTGGGTAATGCAGACCTTAAGAAAAGACTCTCATCAGAGACTATAGATGTAACGCTTCCTGGCAAATACACGCCTGTAGGCAGGGAACATCCGATAAATAAAGTCCTGAAGGAAATTGAAGATATTTTTGTTTCAATGGGTTTCGGCATTGAAGAAGGGCCGCAGGTTGAGCTTGATTATTATAATTTTGAAGCATTGAATGTACCGAAAGACCACCCCGCGCGGGACATGCAGGATACATTTTATATCACGGATGATGTGCTGCTTAGGACCCACACCTCTCCCGTTCAGATAAGGACGATGGAAAAAAAGAAACCACCCCTGAGATTCATTGCTCCGGGCAAGGTTTACAGGTGCGATGCTGATATTTCCCATACACCCATGTTTCATCAGGTTGAAGGCCTGATGGTTGATACAGATGTTTCATTCAGCGACCTCAAGGGCGTGCTTGAGACATTCATCCACAGGATGTTCAGCCCTGAGACTCCAGTTCGGTTCAGGCCCAGCTTTTTCCCGTTCACAGAGCCCTCGGCAGAAGTGGACATAGGCTGCATATTCTGCAAAGGCAGTGGCTGTCAGGTCTGCAAGAAAACGGGGTGGCTTGAGATACTCGGAGCCGGCATGGTTAACCCGCGAGTATTTGAAATGGTAGGATATAATCCTGAAATCTATACCGGCTTTGCATTTGGCATGGGCGTTGAAAGGATAACCATGCTCAAATACGGGATTGACGACATCAGGCTCTTCTTTGAAAATGACCTGCGGTTTTTAAGGCAGTTTTAGAGACTCATTTCCGCAATCCTCATTCTTCCGAATTGCCGCTAAATACTCACAGTAACAAGCATTTCTAAGAAGACGACATGTCTGAATGTTTCAATTGGGAACGAGATGCATCAGCCGACGCGCCACAAAGACAAAATGAAAATAGCACCACGCTTACACACGGTCGGCTGGATGCCGGTGTTCGGTGTCCGTTAGTCATCTTTTCATATTCTTTTTTGCTGTCTTAATGAAGCGTCCAAATGCCCTGTCCTTTCTACGTTTATCCACATACGACATTTCGTGGTACTCAGATTCCTTCTTAAGCTTCATATAGATAGAATAACGCTCTTGACTCAACTCACCGTTTGTAATTGCAGTAAGAACTGCGCAGCCTGATTCCTGAGTATGGCTGCAATCAGCATAGCGACACGCCATGGAAAGCTCAATCATATCTTCAAACCCTTTGTTTACACCGTCACTGGCACCCAGAAGGCCTAGTTCTCTCATTCCAGGTGTATCAATGAACATCATTCCTTTGTCAAGAACAATGAGTTGCCTACGCGCTGTTGTGTGTGTGCCTTCTCCTGTTCCACTGACAGCTTTAGTATCAAGAGCATCCCGTCCAATCAGGTGGTTGATCAGTGTAGTTTTGCCGACTCCAGATGATCCAAGCAGACAATATGTGCGCCCCGACATTAATACCTGCTGGAATTCATCAAATCCGGAGCCAGTTATGTTGCTAAGTGCAATAACTCTGGTCGTGATGCCAGCATGTCTAATAGCCGCAAGCTTCTGTTGCAGCTCATCGTGGGAGATCAAGTCCGTCTTGGCAAGAATGACAATCGGCTCAACATGACCGTCAGCTGCCATTACTAAATAGCGAGTCATTCTATGTAGATTAAAGTCAAAGTGACATGACTGAACAATGAAAGCAATGTCGATGTTAGCTGCAATCATCTGATAGTCTACTTCTACGCCGGCACATTTTCGGCGTAAAAACGTTTTTCGTGGAAAGACCCCACGGATGATTGCCGAAGTGTCATCATTGTGATACTGCACGGTGACCCAATCGCCGACACACGGCAGCTCAAACGATGACTCAACATGGAAATAGAACTTTCCTGCAAGTTCAGCAGGAATCTCTCTAAGTTCATTTCTGATAATGTAGGAATTGCGGTCAACTGCTGACACGCGAGCAATGCCTTGATCTTCGTGGCGTATATCATCTAAATGTGCTTCAAACCAAGGATCAAAACCCAGGTCAATCAATTTCATCATATCTTATCACCGAACAATTGCTATGCGAACTGTCGTATTTTCCCCTAAATGTCTAAACTGTAGCATATCCGGAGGATTTTTCAAATGAAAAAATCACGTAAAATCAATTGCATGG
>Ga0208373_1000592_pt1 | contig 60496 bp, 60 predicted proteins | sample RifOxyC2_FD_184036 | JGI IMG/M metagenome (GOLD analysis project Ga0208373, IMG submission 184036) | Soil microbial communities from Rifle, Colorado - Rifle Oxygen_injection C2 (SPAdes) | ecosystem: Environmental > Terrestrial > Deep subsurface > Rock core/Sediment | place: Rifle, Colorado...
TGGTATCTGTACATCGTATCCCTAATGCCGTTGCCTGCAATATCTTCTCTGTCATGGAAAAGATCAATGATGTCAAAGGAAAGCCCGGAATTCATGTTATATTGGAAAAGCCCTTCTGCCCTGTGATTCACATGATCCAGCGATGAATGGTCTGAATAGAGCAAAAATTCAGGTGAATACAGGAAATAGGATTGATAGCGCCGGGTAGCTTCCGGCTTGATGCGGCTTAATTGAAGCCCTCCGGGAGAAGTGGTTTCCGTATCAATATTTAGGAGTTTTTCCCGGTTGGCAGGGAAAGCAAGCCAAACTCCCGGGGCGATGGTGGTAATAAAATCGCTTTTTGTATGGGTGTCTGTGGCAAAGATATTGTCGGTATATATTTCCTGAAAGATTAAAAACGGATGGAAATTCCCGCCCTGCTTTCCGAAAATATCCGAGCTGATGCCCTCGTCCGCTGAAACCGGCTTTCCTTTGGATTGACCTTTGGGTATGGAGGAGGGGGTGCTTTTGGATTGGCCTATAGGAGGCGGGTCATCAGCATAGACGCCGTGGGTGGATAGAACAACAAAAAAAACCATGATAAGGAACTGAATGAAATTTTTATGATGTCTCATTTTGTTTGCTCACCTTATAGAGAATAAATTATTCTAACTTATAAAAATGCAAAAAGATCAAAAGAATACTACCCAATAGCATTGATATTGAATTTCGAGCAGCTTAATATTTGCAAAGGCAGAATGTCAATAGAAAAACGCCCTGTTATATTGAATTCAGGGCGTTTTTCTTTTTTTGATCAATGATCAGAGGGGAATTTAAAAACGGGTTGAATCTTTCTTTCTTAAGAAGCACTCGGGCTTGATACGGAAAATCGTTTTGGCGGCGGCGGGGGCTGTATTGGCGGCGGTGGGGTTTCCGCTGCCGTATATCCCAATCCTATTTCCCTCAGGCATTGGGCCTGGGTAATCTCATCGCGGGGGAAAACAGGGATTCCCAGAGGCGTTACGGCATCCGTGGCAGACTTTGCAATGATCTGCTTGTTAATGCCGCTTTCCGTGGCGCACATACAGAGCTGATCCAGATCCACTTCTCCGCCGTACCCGAAAATATGGGTTAAAATTGAAAATGGGCTGTATTTGAGATCCACGGCTATTTTCATGGCTTCGCAAGGCGGTGCTTTCAATTCCATGGCTTTTTTGATGGCCCCTTCCAGAACGGTTTCTTCAGCCGGGGTGTATCCCAATCCCTGGGACTGCCCGGCCGGAACAATTTTCCCTTTCTGAAGGGCCTGCACAAATTCTTTTTCCCAGGCATTCTCTTCAGCCATGCAGGGATATGAAAATAGTATTAATCCTATTATAAAAAGACTTGCTATCGTTAGGGTTCTCATTATGATTCTCCGGTTATCTGCAATTTTAATCCGTTTATATGAAATTCTAAATGCAAAGGACGTGCCATGAAAAAATAGGGCTGTGCTTAAATGATCGGAGATATTAATAGAAAAATTATGTAATTAATGTAATAAAAGTAATGATTTTTTATATAATTTCAGAAAAATTTTTACCTATCCTTTTGGTTGAAGGTACTTTCCAGGGTTTCCAACAAGGTGAGAACTTCTTTCGGATTCTGGTTTTTTCCTTCGCCGTAGGAGCTGAAAGCAAGGCCTGTCCTATAATGATAGCTTTGTTCAGGATTTTTTGCTATCCATTTGACCTCTGAAATGATTTCTAATTCCTCTGAAATGCCGGGGATTCTTATTTTTACGATCAGTGAAGTCCCGGCTTTTAATCTTTCATTGCATAAAAAACCGGCGCCCCCCTTGCTCATATTGATGACCGGATAATACGCATCGGAATATTTCCCTTTTCCAAAAAAACGAGGTTTGTTTTTGTAATACAGAATTGTGCCTGGAATGCTGAACCTATTGCAACTGCGCTTTTTCAAGACAATATCTCCATTGGTTGCCTGTAGAATTGGTATTCATGAAATAAATCATTGATACTCATATAAAATACAAAGGAATAATTCAACTTAAAAACATAATCTCGAGATCTATGACAAATTTGGATCAGGCGTGTGACAAATTCCGGCATCATAGGGGTCATATATAGCCTTTTGCCTGGGCTTTGTATAATTCTGAATATTTTCCATTTTTTTTGATCAATTCTTCATGGGACCCCTGCTCAATGATTTGCCCTTTATCCAGAACAATAATTTTATCCGCCATCCGGACAGTGGAATACCTGTGGCTGATGATCAGGGCGGATCTGCCTTTCATTAATTTTTTCAACTTAGAAAATACGTCTGTTTCCGTTTTGGGGTCAAGGGCGCTGGAGGGTTCGTCCAGAACAACAATTTCAGCGTCTCTGAAAAAGGCCCTTGAAATGGCCACCATCTGCCATTGCCCGGTACTCAATTCCTCTCCTCCTTTGAACCATCGGCCGAGAACGGTATCATATCCCAGAGGAAAGCTTTCTAATTTCTTGTCTATATCGGTTTGTTCGGCGGCCTGCTTGATTCTTCCCATATGGTTCTTTTTTTCTTTATCACCCAAATAGATATTCTCTTTTGCAGACAATTGGTAACGGATATGATCCTGGAAAACAACGCTGATTTTTTTTCTGAACTCATCGGCCTTGAAATTTTTAATATTTCGGCCATCCAGAAAAATACCTCCCTTTTGAGGATCATAAAGTCGCGTTAATAATTTTACAATGGTGGATTTCCCGGAGCCGTTCTCTCCGACCAGGGCGACTATTTCACCAGGAATTATGGAAAAATTTATACAATTTAGCACATTTTTTATATTATTTTGGTAAAAAAATTCCACATTTTTAAATTCAATGCCGGTTTTGATTGTTTCCGGAACCTGGCTCGGGATTTCCGGTTCAGGGATTTGAGGCCTGATTTTCAGAAAATCATAGAGATGGGTGAGAAAAAGATTGTCCTCATACATCTGGGCCCCGCTTTCCAGAAAGGTTTTCAAAAAACCCAGCCCTTTCTGAAAGCCCTGAAAATACATAACCATATCCCCCATGGTAATGACGCCTTGGGCAGTTCGGAATGCAATAAAGGCAAAAGACCCGAAAACGGCCAGGGTTGAGCTGGATTGAGCAATGAAATCCCCAAGCGCTCGTCGTTTCTCAAAATAGAGTTTTTCTTTTTTTAAGAGTTCTCGGATGGCTTTGAACCGGTCGATAAAATGCCTGCCCAGGTTGAACAGCCGAAATTCCTTGGCATGGACATCGCTTGTGAGCATCCAGTGGAAATAATAAGCCCGCCGTTCATCTTCAGTCCGTTTCTCCTGCCAGGTATAGATTTTTTCGGAATATTTCAATCTCAGAAAAATACCGGGAACGGCGGCTGCCACCATAACAATGGAAAGGACCGGGTTGAACAGGAACAGGAGCCCGAATACGGCCACAAAGGAGGCCCCGCTCTGGCTTGCGCTGAACAGCCCGTTCACAATGCTGGTGGGCCGGTAAGGGCCTTCCCGTTGGGCGCGGAAAAGAGTATCCCGGTATTCCGGAGATTCATAATAGGCCAGATCCGTTTCAACCGCTTTTTCATGGAGCACGGAAAACATATGGTCCGCTACCACAAGGGACTGGGCCTTTTTTATATAATCGGTGAGAAAATTAAAAAAAGCCGTTAACAGCCCGACCCCGCAGGCCAAGCCGATATAGAACAGCGGCTTTGAAAAACTCGAATCCAGAATACTGGTATTGTGGCTGAAGTTAAGGTCAGTGACCGAATCTATGATCAGTTTGATAAGATACAAAGAAACCAGGGGAAGAAAGCCCAGGGCCAGGACAACAAACCCGGACAGCACTGTATATAAAGGAGATGCCTGCCAAACAAACTTCAGTGCCCGATCAATCCGGGCGGCATTTTTAAGCTTGGTATGTAAGGGCTTAGGCTCCATCAAACCGGATTATACATAAAAGCAAAAAAAAAGACAGTGCGGATTTTTCCAGCACTGTCTTTCGTAATCGAAGGTATTGAATTGAGCTATTCTTTTCTTCTGCCGAGAGCCCCTATTCCCAACAGGCCAAACCCGAAAAGGAGCATGGTTGCGGGTTCCGGAACGACGGTAATAAGGTCTTGGGTATCACCATTATCATTATGGAGCTTGACAACAGCATATTTTCCGGAACTGGTATATGCGAAATTGGGAATTTCCGCTTTTAGCCTATTGATATATCCGGAATACCAATTATCGGTATAATTTAACAGTGTACTGGACTCATCATAAGAGAAGACACCACCGGTGTTGCTTAGGCCATAACCCGCTGCTGAAAGATTTAGGTCAAAATCATAAAGCACTTCCCAGATTGCCAACTGAAGACCTGCTCCAGCAGAAGCATTGCCAAACGTGTAGGATCTCATTGAAGGAGAAAGAGCATAATTCACGAGCCATTCCACATAGATGCCGTTAGTGGTATAGCTTGCTGAAGACTGAATACCATTAACAGTATTTTCGCCATAATACAGGGCCGTATCCAAATCAACACAAAATGCCGGCAAAATTTCGCTACCGATACCGAAACTGATTTGCAGCTCCCCAGCATCTAAGGTTCGTGTTTGAGTTGAATCTTCCCATCCCGTATAAGTAACTGAAACCTTTTCACCATAATAACTATTATCCACATCAAGTGTGGTTGCATTTAAAGGCAAGGCAAACCATAAAATAAAAATTGCGCTTAATAAATATCTTATAATCATTGGATAAATTAAACTCCTTTTATTGACCATTTTAATAAACTCCTGTTTAGTAGATGAGTTATGGAAAATCGGGTGGCGGAGGACCATCCCCGCCAATTGGATTTCCGCCGCTGCCATAAAGAAATTCAACACAGGAGTCAAGCCCCGAAATCACAGTTAGCTCGGGGGTTATCCATTTTTCTTTTTTTTCTAGGTTAAAATTATTATTAGCATTCATTTTGAGCTCCTTTGGTTTCATGGTTCTCTTTTAACGTTAATCTAAAGCAAATTCAGTGCCAAAAATTAATCTTATAAAGAATAATCAGATTTTTCTAAACAGTAAGAATAAATGGCTCAAACAAAAAACTCTCAATTTTGATAAAATAACGTATCTCTTATTTTTGGATAGCGTTATGGGGATTTTTTTTTTATTTCTTTCAATATCACAGACATAACCGATGATTTGATTGCATGGAAAAAATCCGTCACATTTTAAGACATTATCCCCTTTTATAAGAAATTGCCTATTCATTTCATTTATTATTCTGTGGACGATAATTTGATTGTTCTGCGCGTCTGATAGGGCTATAACATCTCCGATTTCAGGTTTTCGATCATCATAAGGGGTCAACGTTAAGACATCTCCGCTCAGTATACTGGGAAACATGCTTTTCCCGGTGACCTTGAATTTTACAGGGACGTTCTTTTCAACCACAGCCTTTATTAACAGAGCAAATTCCTGTCCCGAAATTTTAAGCCGTTGGGAGTCAGTATTTTTTTTAACGGACCTCAAATATAAATTTCTTTTTTATAAGCTGATCAACTAAATGAATGATATCTTTTTTGATTGTTTCATAGGGAGCATCAAATTCCAAAGTGAGGCTTACCATAATATCTCCAAAGCTTGTTTTCCCATCAAGCTTTTTCCAGAAAGCGCTTCCCGTGGTATTTAATTGGAAAATTTCTTCATTTAGATTTCCGACTCCGGATATTAAGGGAACAATCATAAATTGCCCCTCAATATCCTTTGATATGACATTTTCAGATGGTTGATATATGGCATTGATGTCAGCGGTAAAACTCATCGTTATACTCCAAAAAGTTTATTTATTTGATGGCAGATAGTCCCGGACAAATCAAATTCGATTCTAAAAAATCTGACTCTTTTGATCATCTCCTCGATTGTTATGAAATATTTTTGCCATCCATTCGAATCCAGTAATGGTTTTACAAGAACCTGAGATAAACGGGATACAATTTCTTTTTTCTGTTTGATTTCATTGATCTGGTTTTCAGCCCCTTTTTCCAGGAAAAATAATCCTTTTAAAGGTGCGGAACCGTTTGAGAAATCCGGATGAGAACCATAACACCAGTTTCCGAAGATCCGGAATTCCTCATCCATTTTACGGATAAACATTCTATCATCACAGAGGATTCTGTGATTCTGTTCTTTCAGCATTCCCGACAGCGTGCTTTTCCCTGATCCTGAAATTCCTGCCAACAATATTCCGTTGCCATTGATATTAAATCCGTTTGAATGAATCATTAACCCATTTCGATCACATAGAAATTTTGCAAAAATCATTTGATCGGTATTAAACAGGGTTAATGCATTAAATGAGGCCTGGCTGTAATCCTTTTGCGTCAGGTCTTCCGTATAGATGTTGATGGATGAATAGTCGTCGTTCATTTCTCCGATAGCTGAAGTTACAATGTCATCCGTAAAAATTGAAGTATATCGATAGGTCCATGAATCTTTTGATTTAAATATATGAAAAGGGACTTTTTTATAAACCTCAATCTGGTTTTTTTTAATTTTCCCATCAAATTCCGGAAAATGAAAGTGATGACGAATGGTTACCATATCGACACCCGGCATAGGAACTTCAAATAGTTTGAATTTTGGGTGGAAGGTATTCTCGGAAATCGAATAATCAGAAATGAGCTGAAGTGTTATTCCGGCAACTTTATAATATTTGGATTTGTGGCTCATCATGAGAGTCCGGCTCGTGAAAAGATGTCAATAACTCCTATCTTCCCGCACCAGTCAGAACAGCTCGGGCAGTCAGTACCAGGATTTTGAAGTCATTAAACAGGGACCAGGTATCAATGTATTTCAGGTCCAGCTTCATCCAGTCTTCAAAGCTTAAATCGTTCCGCCTGGGCGCAATCTGCCAAAGGCAGGTGATGCCGGGTTTCATGGACAATCTGCGCCGGTGCCAGACCGAATATTCATCCACTTCTTTGGGGATGGGGGGCCGCGGTCCCACCAGACTCATTTCCCCTTTTATAACATTAAACAATTGGGGCAGCTCATCCAGGCTGGTTTTTCTCAAAAAAGACCCCACATAGGGAATAATCCGCGGATCGTTTTTGATCTTAAAGACCGGGCCGTCGGCTTCATTCATTTCCGCGAGTTCTTTTAACAGTTCATCGGCATTTTTAACCATGGTCCTGAATTTATAGACCTGGAAGCGTCTGCCGTTCATTCCCAAGCGTTCCTGTTTGTACAGGACCGGCCCCTTTGAGAATATTTTTATGGCAAGACCGATGGCAATAAAAAACGGTGATAATACGAGGATCAGAACGGCGGCTGAACTAACATCAAAAGCATTTTTGATTAATAATTTCCCCTCGTTCTGGGGTGTGGATTGAAGGGCCATGTTGTAAACCCCAAGAAATTCTTCAACCTGGATGGTGGCGATGCCCGGTCTATACATCAGGTAATGCAGTTCCCAGTCCGGGATGATCCTGACCTTGATGCCCATGCTTTCCGCCAGAACCATATACCGGTCTCCTTTTTTTATCTTTTTTAAGGGCATGGCAAAAATGAGTTCGTCCACAATATTGTTTCTCAGATAGATTTCAAGATCCCGGATCAGGCCGATGACTTTATGATCACCATAAACCGGTTTTCCCAGATCTTTTTCTTCCAACTCAAAGCACCCCAGAACCCGGTAGCCCGTGGCCTTATATTTTTCAACCGCTTCAATCACTTGGCGGGCCCGGTCTTCACTGCCCACAATCAGGATATTCCGGGTATTGAATCCGTCGGTCCGGATTTTTTCAAGGGTCTTGAAAATGATATATTTGAACAAGGTCAAAAGGCAGATGTCCAGCATGAAGAATATCCCCATCAACAAACGGCTCACCCCCTGGATACGTGTCAGATACATGGCCATGCCCACAAGGGCCATTCCCATAAAACAGGATTTCAGGATGGCCACAAAAAACTGCCAAAAGGCCTGTTGGCGAAAGGACATATACATGCCCATCCATTTGAAGGAGATATACCAGGCAATCACAATCAAAAGCAGGACGATATAGTAGTTGGGATCATTGGACAGCTCGCTCAATCCCTCGGGCAGAAGATTCCGTTTGATAAAATAGGCGGCAATAAATGAAAATCCCGTAATGGCAATATCAATGGCCTTTTGCATTTCCAGGATTAAGGATCCTTTCTCTTTAAGCATCTTTCCCTCTTAATTTACAAAACAGCAGCCGACCCGGTCTTAAAAAATAATGAACAAATGACAGATATGCAGGCACGGGAAAATACAACCACTCCTTATCCGTCGGCCTGAAAAGCAGCCTGAGCGCATACCGGATTTTATCGGCATAAGTATCCCTGATATTGATATGAAATGATGAAAACCGGTCGGAGATATTTTTTTTCTGATCCGGCCTAGGGTTGAACAAATGGTCTGTAACCTTATCGGCAATACTTAAGATTGCTTCATCACGATGAATAGTTAAGCGAATGGGATCAAGCAGGGGAGCCTTAAAAAGCTTGATAACCAGGCATAGGCCCAGGAAAAGCATGTTCCTGCATTGCCAGTCCGAGGATAGCTTTAGTATTTTTTCCCAGTCCAGGTCCGGGTTTTGGTTCAGGATTTCCGTTATACAGCAGATCTGTTCCAGATAGCTCCACCCGTGTTTGGCGCCGTGGACACAAAGGTATAGCAAAAGCGCTTCAGATGTGAGGCAGGGAATTGATGCGTTGTTCAGAGTCCCGCTTATGATATGCTCTTTCAGACCGGATACGGTTATGGGTCTGGATAAATACAGACCGGACATATCCCAGTGAAGCTCTATTGTGATTTTTTTGTGAGGCTCACAAAATGAGAAATGATCTTCATCATTTATATATTTTTTAAACTGCGAGGTACTCAATTCAAATTGCGGGGTCAATCCCCTGTTTTTTAACAGGTTAAAGGCCGCAACGGCATCGGATTTATCCACCAGGACATCAAGGTCTGAAAAGGGTCTGAAAATAATATCCTTATATATATGTTCGGCAAGAGTCGGCCCTTTAAAAGGTAGGATGAAAATGCCCTGCCGGGTAAAGTCTGCAATAAGCCTTTGCAAAAAGACGGTAAAAAGAAAATTTCGAGTGCCCGTTGATATGGCCAGCTCTTTTAATTCAGATAAAAAACGTTCAGGGATGCTTTCTTTAAAGGGTTTTAAATTATGATAGACGATGGCATAAACCCGATTCCGGACAATCAGGTCTTTTAAAAACGACCAGTCAATCCGTTGCGTGCACAAATATTTGACCCGTTCGAGATCCTGATCTTTGACCGTTGTCCCGGAACATAAAAGCGCAATCTCAATCTCTTTAGAAAATGAACTGCCGGGAGGGGTCATTAATGATCGGTCTTATTAAACAGAAATTGTTTTAAAAAATAAAACACAAATCTTGGGTTGTGTTTCAAATATCTTTTCCAGAGCCTTTTCGGGTCACTGCCCAATCGAAACATCCATTCCATTCCAGCCTGCTGCATCCATCGGGGGGCATGTTTTTTTTGTCCGCTGAAAAAATCAAAGGCGGCTCCGACCCCGATCATGACGCAATGGAGCTGATCTTTATGGCTTGCCATCCATTTTTCCTGTTTGGGGCAGCCGATGCCGACAAAGAGAATTCTGATTCCGGAAGCATTAATGGCTTGGATATAGTTGGCATCTTCTTCCTGTGCTAACTCTCTGAAAGGAGGGGAACTTGCAAAGGGGATGCGGAGATCAGGATACGCGTTTTTTAAAAAAAGGATAAAATCGGAAAGGCTTTTTTCCGTTCCCCCATACAGACCTATGGGAATCTTGGCTTTCTCGGCTGCTTTGCAAACACTTAAGAGTAAATCCGAGCCCCTGACCTGGGCAGCTTTTCGTTCTCCCAGCAGTTTTTGAGCCCACACCAGCGGTTTCCCGTCCGGAACCACCAGGTCGGCCCCATTCACAACCCTACAAAAATCAGGGCTGTCAAAGGATTCCATGCACATGTGAACATTTGATACGCAGATATATTTGCCGGATTCAGTCAACGCCCATTCCATGATTTGACCGGATGCATGGGGATACGAAGTGACATCAACACGCATATTTAATAATTTATATTTTTTTGGCACGCTCACCGGCTTTATGTTCTTCGATCACTTTATTGTAGATGCCCATCAATAATTCATAATTTTTTTCAGGAGTGTATTTTGCTTCATATTCATTTCTGGCATTGATACCCATTTGGTTCAGCCTCTCCGGAGAGGCAAACATGGCATTGATCTTTTCTGCCAGATCGTCTGCATTCCCGGCTCTGAAATGCATTCCGGTGATTCCATCCTGAATGATTTCTTCCATGCTTCCCAATCTTGAAGCCACAACCGGGAGCCCGCAGGCAAAGGCTTCGACTATAACCATAGGAAATCCTTCATACCACACCGAAGGCATGATGAGAAATGAGGATTCCATCATCTTATGAATCACTTCTTCTTTAGATAATTGCCCTAAGAAAGAGATATTGTCTGGGGCGCTCTCCTTTAGTTTGCTGAAAAGCGGCCCGGTCCCAGCAATTTCAAGCGGATCATGAATATTTTTCCAAGCCTTGATGAGAATATCAACCCCCTTTTCAGGGCTTAACCTGCCAACAAAAAGAGCTTTCCCATTGCGGTTATGATGAATCGCCTTTTCTGATTTTAAGGGATCTTCAACAAAATTCGGCTTGACACTTATTTTGTTTGCCGGAAAGTCCGCTTCAATGAATTTATTTTTACCGAATTCAGTTAAAGCAATAAAATGATTGACTTTGGATTGCCAGGTGAGTTTTTTCCGATGGTATGCCACCATCCGAGCAACAGCAAAGGAAGCAAAAAAGGAATCCCGGTAACACTTATGAAGAGCGCCATTATAAGGGGAAGCCGTCACACAGGTTTCACATATTTTTCTGTCCCTCATCAGAAGAGCACCCGGACATATGGTTCGATAATTGTGAAGAGTTTGGACAACAGGCACGCCTGATTCGATACAGGCATCATAGACAGAGGGTGTCAACAGCGGGAAAAAATTATGGACATGGACAATATCAAAGGTTAATTTGAGCAGTTCTGTATTTATCAATGCTTTTGATCTTAAAGAAAACACCAGATCAAAGGCAGTTTTCAGAACCTTGGTTTTCCCTGAGATTGACTGATTCGAGAGAAGAAAAAGCTCACAATCGTGGCCTTTGTTTTGTAGCAGATTTTGTTCCTGGCTTAGAACGTGATCTTCCCCACCTTGATTCTGATATCGGTTGTGTAATAACAGAATTTTCATACCAATATCTTATCCGGCCCTATTTTTCCGGATTTTAAATGATATGAAAAACGAAGAACAATGCCCCAGAAAAAATAATAAGGGACCGCATTATAAGGCTTTTCAAAAGCATCCTCTCCAATGGCATACACCCAGACCAAAACAAAATAAGCCAATAGGATGATAAGTCTGTTGGCACCAATCTCCCATTTAAGTTTAAGGCAGGTTTTATAGGTTTTATGCCAGGTTTTCAACAGCAGGAAATGAACCCATAGAAAGAATGTCAAACCGATTAACCCACTGCGGGCAATGAAGGAAAGATATGAATTATGCGGTTCACGGACGGGAACATTTCCTGTGATATGAAAATCGATTAACGGGAAACCATAACCTAATCCCAAAAAGAGATTGTACCAATTATCAATCAATCTATAGTAGATGGAGTTCCACCAGACTGTCCGCTGTGATACACCACCGGCAGCCTGTTCCACCCCTTCACCGGAAATGCCGAAGATAGCCCAAAAATGTTTGAGGAGAAAATCGATCGATACTGTTTGTCCAATTCTCCCGGAAAACGCAATATCAAAAATGGGCAGAAGTGAAACAAGGATCAGGCATAGGATTAAGCCGATAAATAGTTTGTTTATAAGATCCCGACGGTATAGGAAGAAAATTAAAAAAATGCCGAGAATTTGTAAATATATTGTTCGGGCTTGAAATAACAATAATGCGAACCCTATGAGAAAGGTGGATAATAAATATTTTTTAAAAATGTTTTTTTGTTCTTTTGAACTCAAAATCTGGACAAATACGGCAGCCCAGATTAAGAGAAGAGAACTGTTTGTATACATCCCGATGATTGAAACCATTTGCCCTGAACCGCTGATTATTTTGGGTGAAACCAATTTTATCATATTCCCAATGGGATAGGTTAATGCATATACACATCCGATAAATAGAACTTTGGGTAGCCAGTTAAAAAATTTATTAATATTTTCTGGATGTTGAGCATAGATAAAACCGCCTATAAGAAACAGGCTTTCAATTACGTTTGTTGCATCCCGAAATGCCCATAACCCAAAAGACGGATATCCCATAAGCACTCGAAAGAGGATATAAACCCACCAGCAAACTAAGAGGGTTATGGGAAATACTATCGATAACCGCGGGGCCATCGAAGGATAATGGATGGTCAAAAGGAAAAAAAGAATTGATAACTCTGCAATGGGGACTCCGAGTGAATTAGGGGGAAATCGAAGCTGCATAAACCCATAATTTAAAATGAGGTAACCCGCGATTAACCATTGTAGTATTTGGTTCCGAAATTTAGGTAACGTTATTGTATTACTGATATATGTCATTGATAATATGTTTCCAGGCGAATTCACTCATTCTATTCAGTGCACCTTCTTGAAGCCTACCAAAAGTATCAGAATCGTTCAGCAGCTTTAATAAGGCGATACTTAAATCTTTTATAATGTCTTTTTCTCTCTTTTTGATGGTGGTTATTTTTATCCCGCAGGAGTTATCAATGATAACACCCGGTCCTCCAAGATCCAGACAGACGACCGGCAGTCCCTGGGCCAATGCCTCTATAATCACCATCCCTCCTGAATCATGCAGGCTGGGAAATAAAAAGAGATGATGGGTTTGGTACGATTTGATGAGATCCTGTTTTGAAAGCCAGGGTATCCATTCTGTTTTTGAGGCAATACCAAGCTGTTGTGCCTGTTTTTTCCAATCAGATTCCTCAGGTCCCTCACCAACCATTGTCAGGTGAATATCGGGAAATTGTTTTGCAACTTCAGCTATTGCTCGAAGGCCCAGATGCATCCCTTTCCAGTATAAGAACCGCCCGACAAAAAGTATTTTAAATTTTTCAGACGTTTTTGATGCTACCCTGACATCTTGTTCATGCCATTTATCGCTAATCCCTATAGCCAATTTAACCTTGGTTTTAGAATGGAATTTTGGAGGGATCAGTTTTTTTGTCTGGTCAGACGTTACAAAAATTGTCTCGGCTTTGTTCAACGTTGATCTGATCAGCGGATCAAACCGAATGAAACAGTTTGCGCCATCCCGCAGTAAATCCAGGATAACACCTCTCATGGGATAACCGGCGCGTAATCTTCTGGGTGCTGCCTCTCCACCAGCGACAGGCCCTAATATAAAACGTGTTTTTAGGCCGCCCATAAAGGAGGGAAACCGTATACTTACAAACGTGACATGATGAACAATATCGAAATTTAAAGAGGTGTGTATTTTTTTTACGAGTTTATAAGCACCAAATTGCCAGACGGAATAATACAAATATATTCCGCCTGGCAATCTTTTAAGCCGGATGACCCAGGCCGGAAGGTCATAATAAATAAAGTGAAGATTTGCTCTGGATGGATATTGTATCAACTCCTTTTCTATGGAATGTTGATTGTTGGCGCGGGTGATCACCCATACGTCGTGACCTAGTTTTGCCAACTCAATGGCCCAATTCCATCCCACCTCTGGTTCTGACCCCTTGTTGGGTTCGCAGGCATATGCGGATAGCAGTATTTTCATTGTTGGCTGATTTGGTGAATCTGTTGAATCAGGAATGCTCCATAAGAATTTGTGGAAAAAAGGCCGGAACCGATGAATTTTTTTATCAGGTATAGCGTGTAAAATTGCCTGATATTGTTTTGGTCCAAACCTATCTTTTTTATATATAGAGCAACTAAAGGGCACTCTCGGATTTTCTTAAAAGGGTTTGGGCCTCCAAAGAGGTGGGCCTGGATGCAGAAAAAATGACTAAGATCCCATAACGGCAACCCATTCAGATCTGAGTCTTCCCAGTCAATGGCCGTGATTTCATCATTTGTCAGCCGTTTAAGATTCCATGGCGCAAAATCACCATGGATGATCAGATAAGGAATCAGGCCTTTGCCTTGAAGTGTTTTGGAAACCGTATGGATGGAATTTCTTTCCATCTCAGTAAATGCGGATTGCTGTTTGGCAAGTACGCCCTGAATTATTTGTTTTTGTTCATCAAATGTAGTGGTTTTTTCAAATCGCGGAAGTTTCAGGAGCCAGTTAATATGAGCTTTTGTCAATTTTCTGGATGTCAGGCGCCCGGGGATTACCGTTTGAACTGTTTTTGCGCCATTATTTTCAATGCTGATAATTTTAGGTATTCCGGGAACATTGAACTCGGCTATTTTTTTCAGCATCTCGGCTTCCCGTGTTAAATTTTCCACGGCGCTTTTTTTTAAAGCGACCTTCACGACATTTACAGGTATCCCGGTTACAGGGTTAATAAATGTGGCAACCGCTTTCTGATGGGTGCCCGGCGTGCCGACATAAATTACGGGAACTAATCTTTGTCTGGGTTTGGTATCTTGAGAGTGTGTCTTATAAGGGGTAAATTTCAGTGTGCTGATGCCTTGGATTTTTTTTAATAATCTTTTTGAATATAGAAATAGTATTAATTTCCATTTAATGTATGACCAGGGTTTATAAGGTCTCCACTGGCATAGGACTGGAATTCCAAAACGGGGGTCTTCCGGGACAATCCATCGCAAATTCCCCTGGCCGGGGATGGTGAAAAATGTGTATAGTTCATTGGAATCTGAAAGATAATTTTTTTTTTCAGAAGCGACATTGAATATCAGTCCAAGGATATGAATCGCTTCCCGTTCCCGGTTCAATTTGAAATCACCCTATTGTTTATGCGCTTGTTCATAAATTTCAGAACGGCATCATTGATTTCGCTTGCGGTTTCTTCTATGGACCGGTCGGTATTCAAAACAATATGCTGAGAACCCCAATGTGTAAAATTAGAATAGGCATTCCGTTGACGTTCGGTTTCAGAAAAAGGAACTTCCTGTTTTCTTGACTGTATGATCCGGGCCGGCGCATCCAGCACCAGAAACAGGTCCGGTTTCGGAATCAGATACCCGATCAACACGGCAAGCCACATGGGAGCACTATATCTATAACGTTTGGGATCGATCATCAAATCATGATAATAGCGATCAAATAAAATAAGGTGGGAACGGGCCTTCAAAGGATAAAGAACAAATATGAACCCCAAGACATAGTCCAATAGGAAATAGATTAATTTCAAGGCGGAGGCGATGGCGCTGCGCGGTTTTTGAGCATGGGGATCATAGACAGGGGCGGTTGTTCCAATTTTTTTAAAGCTGAAAAAATATGGACGCAGATGAAAACAACGAATCCCTCTGAATGCAGGGGCAAGTTCTTTTTGGAGCATAGCGCCCAATGTGCTTTTGCCGCATCCATCCGGGCCAAGGAGAGCAATTATAATACCGGTGGGTTGAAAAACACGTTTGATTTTTCGGCTGGCTTCTCTGAAAAGGTCCATGAATGAGGAGCCGGCATTTTTTTTTATTTGGTTTTTCAAGCCTGAAATAGAATTTAGTAATATTGAAAATCTATTGTCTTTCAACCATAGGCCTATGTCTCTTGCCGTTTCAGCGGGCCAAAAGATTTCCAGATTTTTAATGCAGAGTTCCGGACATTTTACAAATTGTTTCTGAAGATGTTCAAACTGGGTTTCATTCAATGTTCCCTTATCTATTTTTTTTATAAAATAGTATATGAATTCCATTTCAGGTGAAAGGGTTTTAAAAAGGTGTTGATGTCCTTTATCTGCCTCGGCATTTGTATTTTTCAGCAAATCAACCGCCCTTAAGAGCGGTTTACCAATTCGATAGTAGTCGCTGCAGATATCAAGGGCAATGAAAGACAGTTTCTTATTTTTATCTTTCCAGGCAAGGACAAAATAGGAAGCGCAGAATTCATGCTGAAGAAGCTGTACCAATACAGAGCAAGTGTGTTCCGTGAATTCCCGGATAATATCAATACAATTTTTGTAGTCTTCGGGCAGCAATATCATGTCAATATCTGAATGTATTTCATGGGGATAGCCCGTTGTATCGCCAAGAACGGCATAGGGAATGTTTCTCTTTTCCAGATATCTGACAAAGGCCAGAAGAAGATCGCCGGGCGACATACTGCTATTCCTTTAGGAATGATCGGTTCAAGGATTGATAGAGGTAAAGGGCAATGCCGACTTTTGCAATTAATAATCCGGCCATAAGACCATGGAGCTTGAAATAATGAATCAGTGGATAGGCAGATACCAGACTGAAGACTCCTACAAAAAAAACAGAGTAAAACAAGGGTTTGGTTTCTTCCAAAGCCCGCAAACCTGAACTGACCGGCATGCTAAGAAAGCTGAAAATATAAACCAGACAAAACCATCTTAAAACATAGGCATACTCTCCGGATTCAGGTCCATACAGGAATGAGAGCAGAATGGTGGGGATGCTGAATGCGATCAAAGCAACAGCGGTTGTTGCCGATGTGCCGATGAGGGTTAGTTTTCGAAGATATGCCGACATGGCGGCCATTCCACCTTTGGCCAGCTCTTTTGCAGCACGGGAAGGGGCAAAATTCTCCATGGCCTGAAACAGAACATGGGTCACCCCGATTATGTTTTGAGCCGCTTTTACGCCTCCAACCGCAACCGGACCTAAAATGCTCCCGGCGATCACCAGATAAAAATTTCCGGAGATCCATTGCATCATGGCAGACGCGATCATCCATTTTGAGAAATCCCAGTGCTTTTTTGATATTTCATTAAACATGCTGCGGGTTGTGGAAATAGAACCGATTTTCAACAGTCCTGCTATTATTGCAATCGCTGATGTGCCCGATATCAGCCAAAGCACCCTGGGGGAATCCAGAGGCATAATTTTAAAAAGGAAAAATAAAAGGAATACTTGCCCCAAATAACTTATGGCATCGTTAAGAAAGGCCTGGCCTAATTCATCGGTGACAAAAAAATAACGCCGGATAAAATCCTGAAACTGCCATGAGAACAAAGCAGCAGCCAAAGGCAGGGCAATGCTGCCTGTATTCCAGTCTGGGAAAACTAAGCTGCTGACCCATCCTGCAAACCAAAGGGCAAAAAAGCAGGTTGAAGACCAAAGCAGTTGATGAATAAAAAGTGTCCCGTAATAAGATGGCCCATCTTCTTTTTTCTGTTTGGGGCCGATGCTCATCATGGGCGCAATGATTCCAGCCTGCTGGAAACTGTTGCATAAAAGGACAGCCATCCAGGCAAGGGTAAACCTGCCATATTCTTCAAGCCCTAAATAACGGGCAAGAAGAATTCCCGTAAGAAAATTGACACCGCTCACCATGGCCTGATCAGCCAGAGCCCAGTTCATATGTCGATATCTACTGATAAAAGCGATCATTTATATTCATGCACTTACCAATGATATAATTAGCGTCGATTGTAAATTTTGAGAGTTAAACACATTTTGACAGCTATTCTCTTATTTTTAACAGCTTTGCCGGATTCCCTCCAATTACACTATTGCTGGGAAAAGATTTGGTGACTACGGATCCCGAACCAATTATGGAATTATTGCCAACACAAACACCCGGTAATATGATTACCCTGGTGCCTATCCACACGTTGTTACCGATTTTAATTGGTTTTTCCTCTGCTTCTCCTTGTTGATTTATTGGGGTATTAATATTTCCATATTCATGAGATGTGGCCATCATTATAACATCTGGCCCCATCAGCACATCTTCTCCGATTTTAATTTTGCCAGTTAAACGTGCATTTTGTCCAAGTTGGCTTCTGCTTCCTATGGAAAGCCTATCCCCTTTCCCGAAATAGCACTTATTCTTAACAATAACTTTATCTCCACAAGATTTTAGAAGTTTTTTGCAAAGAAATAATCTTAGTCTGTATCCAATTTGCCAACCCGGCACTGGATGCATTGGTACATATTGAGCAAAAAGATAATAAATAATCAGCCACATTTTAAGGACCTTGCACAATCGTTCAAATTTTATAGAGCAGGGCAAATTTTCGTTTCATTTTTCTGAATTCTATTATCCCGGCGAACTTGCTCTTCTCAAAAAAGTTGATAGTTTATTTTTTACCTTTAGGTAAAGAGGCAACAACGCGTAATCCCCCGTCAATCCCAATCATTTGTGTCACCGCCAGGATAATTTCGGACAGTCCGGTTGCATTATAACGGACCGGTTTTCGCACTCGATTTACTTGAGCAAAGCCGGCGCGTTGCAAGCATGTGCGAAGGGCAGTCAGCGAGAAGAGGTTTATATGTGTTGGATTTTGAGCTTCACGCCAATTTGCTCTGCCAAGTCTTGCCCGCCAGCCTTTGGAATTTGGTGTTGTAATGACTAATTTCCCTGTTGGTTTCAGGTACTCTCGAATTTTTGCCAGCTCATAAACGGGGTCAAGCAAGTGCTCAATGACCTCAACCATGAAAACCCAATCAAACTTTTTCCCTGATGGTAAATCAGCTAAGTCCGATAACCATACTACCTGTGGAATTTTAGGGTCGCTACCAAAAGGTTCAATTACATATATTTCAAAGGCACCTTTCTTACATAGTGACTTGGCAAGCAATCCTTTGCCGCCACCATAATCTAAACAAGAACCAAGATCTAAATCATCCGTCATGACAGATACAATGGAATCAGCTATAGCTTCCGAGGTTGAACCTGAGGCGAATTTTCCCGCTTTTGTGGAATCATGCCAAGCTGCTTTATAAATGGCGCTTAATTCATCGGTTGCAGGCACTTTTTGATATCCAATAGCTCCGCAGTCCTCACACTGCCAACGCCTCCACTCTGGAACCGCTTGAGGACCTTTTCCGAATTTAACTTGAGATCGACACCATTTACAGACAATCATTTTATTTCTCAAAGAGGACAATTTTTATAGCATTACAGTTTGAGACTTTATATTTCCAGAAAAGCAGCATAGGCCGTTTCGATGCCTTTTTCCAGCGATGTTCGGGCTTGCCATCCCAGGTTATTCATTTTTGAAACATCCAGAAGTTTTCTGGGGGTACCATCTGGTTTTGAAGGGTCATAGACAATGTTTCCGTCAAATCCGGTGATTTTTTTGATCAGTTCGGCCAGCTCCTTGATACTGATATCTTTGCCTGTGCCGATATTGAAAAGAGGATTGTTTCTATAATCTTCATCGGAAAAAATCTTTGTCATGATGAAAAGGCAGGCATCGGCTAGGTCATCCACATGGAGAAATTCTCTTTTGGGGGTTCCCGTTCCCCAGACCGTGACTGAAGGTTGCCGGTTCTGTTTTGCTTCATGAAATTTTGCGATCAAGGCAGGCAGAACATGGGAGGTTTCCAGGTCGAAATTATCATTGGGGCCGTAGAGGTTTGTGGGCATGACCGGGATGAATTTTGTGCCGTGCTGGCGGTTATAGGCCCAGCACATTTCAATGCCTGCGATTTTGGCCACGGCATAGGCGGAATTGGTGGGTTCCAATGGACCGGTCATAAGATACTCTTCTTTCATGGGCTGGGGGCAGAGTTTGGGATAGATGCAGGAGGAGCCCAGAAACAGCAGCTTTTTAACCTTATGGATAAAGGACTGATGGATGATATTGTTCTGGATCACCAGGTTCTGAAAAATAAAGTCTGCCGGATAAGTGCTGTTGGCCAGTATTCCGCCGACTTTTGCCGCTGCAAGGAATACGTGATCCGGTCTATTTTTCTCAAAATATGCAGATACGGCACGGGTGTCCATGAGATCCAGCTCTGCGTGGGAAGGGGTTAAAAGGCGATTGAATCCGTCTTTTTCAAGCCTGCGGACTAGGGCAGAGCCCACAAGACCCCTGGAACCTGCGATGAATATTTTATCGGTTTGTTTCATTTTTATTCATTATAGTCAAAGGTGTTATAGCCGTGGGTCTGGCACAGATGGTCTTTTTTTGCATCCGCAAGGTCTGCCCGGATCATTTCTTTTACCAGGTGCTCAAATGAAATCTCAGGCTCCCACCCGAGTTTTAGCTTGGCCTTGGACGGGTTTCCTAGAAGGGTGTCCACTTCCGTGGGCCTGAAATAGGTTGGATCAACGGCAACAATAGCAGCCCCTGTTTTTTTGTCCACGCCTTTTTCATGGATGTCGCTGCCCTGCCAGTCGATTTCCATGTTCAGTTCCTTGGCGGCCGTGTTGACAAAATCCCGGACGGAATACTGTTTCCCCGTGGCAATGACATAATCCTCGGGTTTGTCCTGCTGAAGCATGAGCCATTGCATCCGGACATAGTCTCTGGCATGGCCCCAGTCCCTTTTTGCGTCCAGGTTGCCCAGATAGAGGCAGTCCTGGAGGCCGAGGCTGATGCGGGCCAGGGCCCGGGTGATTTTCCGGGTGACAAAGGTTTCGCCCCGCAGGGGGGATTCATGGTTGAAGAGGATGCCGTTGCAGGCATAGAGATTATACGCCTCCCTGTAGTTGACCGTGATCCAGTAGGCATATAGTTTGGCGACGCCATAGGGGCTCCTGGGATAGAAAGGAGTCGTTTCGGTCTGGGGGGTTTCCCGGACCTTGCCGTAAAGTTCGGAGGTGGAGGCCTGGTAAAACCGGGTCTTTTTTTCAAGGCCGAGAAGCCTTATGCCTTCCAGGAGCCGCAGGGTGCCGAGGGCATCGGTATCGGCCGTGTATTCAGGGGATTCAAAGGATACGGCCACATGGCTCTGGGCTGCCAGGTTGTATACCTCGTCGGGCTGGACCTGTTTAATGATCCGGATCAGATTGGTGGCATCGGTGAGATCTCCGTAATGGAGGATAAAATTCCTGTTTTCCACATGGGGGTCCTGGTAAAGGTGGTCAATGCGGTCGGTATTGAAAAGTGAGGCCCTTCGCTTGATGCCGTGGACCTCATATCCTTTTTTGAGCAGGAATTCGGCCAGGTATGCCCCGTCCTGTCCTGTGATACCTGTAATGAGCGCTTTTTTTGTCATGTCGGGCCTCTTTTGTATCTCGGAAAATAGCTCCGCCTTTTCGGTTACAATGATGCACCGGACAAAATGGGGAGCGGGGATTTTATCAAGCCGTTAGAAGCGGTCCTTTTCAGCAGGGTTTCTGCCGGAAAGAACCACGGCCGGTCAACATTATTTACAGCACAATTCCTTGGAATTTTCATGGGCTTCCGAAAGACGGTCTTTTAAATACCGGATTTCGTCTTTGTCATACTCAGAGAGATCAAAGCAGTATCCGTCTTCGCCCAGAAGGCCTTCAGGGATAAGGTCTCCCACCTCATCCGGGTCTGTGACCATTTCTCCGTAAAAACATACGGAGAGCCACCTTTCGTTGGGGTTGTCATCAATGACATCCACCATGGCAAAAAGGGAACGTGTTTTCTGGCTTTTGTGTTTCGGACGAAGCGAAAAACTGACACCCGGCCGTTCATTAAAATCAAGGACGGTGTCGTCAAGGGTTTTCAGGTGTTCATACAGCTCGGAAAATGCCTGTTTTGTTCCGGATTCGGTTTCAATCCAGGTGTGGATAAAATGTTCAATGGGAGTCACGAGTTATTCCTTCATGTGTTTTAAGAGATGTCCAAGTTCAGGAAAGATCAGGGCGTTACAGGCCAGTTTGCAGGCTTTGATGCTGCCCGGCATGCAGAAGACAAGGGTTTTTCCGATGATCCCGGCCGTGGCCCTGGAAAGGATGGCGGCGGAATCGATTTGTTCAAAACTGAGTTGCGCAAAAAGAGGGCCAAAGGCGGTCAGTTCTTTTTCAAACAAGGGTTTGACGGCTTCAATGGTCACATCCTTGGGGCTGATGCCGGTGCCGCCGGATATGATCACAGCGTCCGGGGCGATTTTTTCGGTCACATGCAGGGTGAGTTCCCGGATGGCGGCAATGTCATCGGTTACCACCTGGTGAATGACCACTTCATGGCCTTCTTTTTTGGCCTGTTTTTTGATCCAGGCGCCGGATTCATCCTGGTCCAGGCTTCGGGTGGTGGAGACGGAAAGAACAGCCACCCGGATATGTTCCGGCGTGTTTTTTTTATGTTCTGAGGTGCTCATGATTTAATCCTGTTCCATATAGACAAGGTCCTGTTGGTCATGTTCAGCCACAAGGACGTTGATCATGTCTTGGTGTTCGGTGTTGATGGAAAGCCCCTTGTAATCCGCCTGGATGGGGAGTTCCCGGTGCCCCCGGTCAATGAGGATGGCCAGTTCGATGCGGGAGGGCCTGCCGAAATCCATGAGCGCATCCATGGCGGCCCGGATGGTCCGGCCGGTGAAGAGGACGTCATCCACCAGGATAATATCCATATCATCCACGGAAAAGGGAATATTGGACGGCCTTACCGTGGGCTGGCGGCTGATCTTTGTCCAGTCGTCCCGGTACATGTTGATATCCATGCTGCCCACGGGAAGGGTGACATTTTCGATCTGCTTGATCTGGTCGGCTATCCGTTTGGCCAGAAAATCCCCCCGGGTCTGAATCCCCACAAGGGCAAGGTTCTTTGTCCCCCTGTGTTTTTCAATGATTTCATGGGAGATCCGGGTGATGATCCGTTTAAAATCCGATTCATTCAAAAGGGTCTTTTGTTTTTTCATAGCCCACGCTTTCCTTTATTTATATGCCTTTTAGAATCCTTATCATCTTTTTTTATAGGGGGCAACACCTTGATTTTAAGTTTGACTTGCTATAATCAATGTAAGATAAAAAATGAATGCAGTCAGGACAGGTGCCGATGAAATTTGATGTTACGGGCGTGATCCTGGCAGGCGGTAAAAATAGCCGTCTGCCGGGAGAAAAAAAGACATTCCGGAAGATTGGGGACAAGACGATCCTTGACAATATCTATACGGTGTTTTCAAGCCTTTTCAAGGAAGTGATTATTGTGGTCAATGATCCTGAGGCTTTTGCCGGCTGGGACATGACCATCGTCACCGATATCATTCCTTCCCGATGCGCTTTGGCAGGCCTCCATGCCGGGCTTTTTTACGCCTCTTATCCCTATGTCTATGCCACGGCCTGTGACACGCCCTTTCTCAGGCAGTCCGTGGTTGAGCATATTGTGGGGAAAATTGAAAAAGGCTATGACGTCATTGTGCCGAGAACCGATGACGGGCTTGAAACCTTGTCCGCAGCCTATTCAAAGGAGTGCATTCCCCTGATTGAGGAAAATCTTAAAAAAGATATTTATATGATTAAAAATTTTTTCAGGCCGGGCCGGGTAAAGGAGATTCCCATCACGGAATTAAGGCCCCTGGACCCGGAGCTTCAGTTTATCTTTAATGTGAACACCCCGGAAGACCTGGAGCGGGCAAGAATGATGGCCGGTAAGAATCCGGAGTAAAATAAAAGGAGAGAACCATGAATATCCAGACAATGCTGGAACAGATCAAAAAGCATCCGGACTATCATAAGGCCGGGATGATTTTATGCCATAACGGGGTGGTCCGGGCAACCTCCCGTGAAGGCGATGAAGTGACGGGCCTTGAAATTACCGTTGACCATGACCGGCTGTCCCGGATTATCAGCGAGCAGAAAAAACGGCCGGGGATCGTTGAGATCCTTATCCATATCAATGAAGGAAAATCCCTGAAGGTGGGGGATGATGTCATGTTCCTGGTGGTGGCGGGAAATATCCGTGAAAATGTCATCGCCGTCCTGACAGACACCTTGAACCTGGTCAAATCCCAGGTGACGAGCAAAAAACAATTTTTTACACAGGCTGAAAAATGACGGAATTTACCCATCTGGATAAGGACGGCCGGGTCAGAATGGTGGATGTGGGGGAAAAAGCGGAAACCCACCGAAAGGCCGTTGCCGCCGGCAGGATTTCCATGGAAGCGGACACCCTTGTCAGGATCATGGATGAAAAAGTCAAAAAGGGAAATGTCCTTGAAGCCGCGAGAATCGCCGGGGTCATGGCGGCCAAGAAAACCTCGGACCTGATTCCCATGTGTCATCCCCTGAATATCACCCATGCCAGAATCGATTTTTCCTTTGACACCAAAGCCCATGCCGTTGATATTGAGGCCGAAGTATCCCTGACCGGGAGAACCGGGGTGGAAATGGAGGCCTTGACCGCGGTTTCCGTGGCAGCCCTCACCATATACGATATGTGTAAATCCTATGACAAGGCCATGAGGATATCGGATATCCGGCTTAAATTTAAATCCGGGGGCAAAAGCGGAATCTTTACTGCAACATAGCCCGGTCTCCCTTGAGAATCTGGCCTGGCTCCTGTCCGGGTTCGGTCTCGGGGTGATCCTGTGCGCCGTCCTGGCCAAGTCAGGGGTTCTCTTTTTTTCCAAAAAGATGAAGACCCTTTCCAGCGAAGCCTTGTTTGAAAATTCAACCCGGTTCATGGAACTTGCGGACCGGTATTTTTCTTCCTATGTCAAGGAGGCCCGGAAGGATTTTGACATCAAGGGAAACGAGATCATCAAAACCGTTGATCCGGTCCGTCAGGTCCTGGACAAATATGAAACCCGGCTGACCCTCATGGAAAAGGAAAGGGAAAAGGCCTACGGGTCCATCACGGAAAAGCTCCTGGAAATGGGGCGGACCCAGAATCATCTTTCCATTGAGACCGGGAATCTGGTAAAGGCCCTGCGGGTTCCCCATGTCCGGGGGCGGTGGGGGGAAATGACCCTGAAACGGGTGGCCGAGCTTGCCGGGATGAGTGAATACTGTGATTTTGAAGAGCAGCTTGCTTCGGGCGGGGGAAAAGGGTCTGTTCGGCCCGATATGGTCATTATCCTGCCGGGAAACCGTAAAATCATTGTGGATGCCAAAGTACCCCTCATGGCTTACCTGGACGCCCTTGAAGCCCGGGACGAAAAAGAGCGGCAGGAACGGATGAAGGACCACGGCCGCCAGGTCATGGCCCATATTTCCAACCTGGCCTCAAAACAGTATTTCCTGGAAATCGGACCGTCCCCGGAATTTGTGGTCCTGTTTATTCCTGGAGAAAATTTTTTCTCCGCCGCCTTAACGGTTTATCCGGATCTGATCGAAAAAGGCATGGAAAAAGGCGTGGTCCTGGCCACGCCCACCACCCTGATCGCCCTGTTAAAGGCGGTTTCCTATTCGTGGAAACAGGAAAAAAGCCATGAAAATGCAGAGGAAATCAGGACTCTCGGCATCGAGCTTTTTTCACGGCTGTGCAGCATGACGGACAATATCAACCAGCTCGGCAAAGACATTGAAAAATGTGTGGCCGGTTACAACCGGACCGTGGGCGCCATGGAGACAAGGGTCATGTCCACGGCCAGAAAACTGGAGACCCTGAAGGTTTCCGGAAAAACCATGGAAGACCTTCATCCCCTAGAATTTTCAAAAACCAAGACCCGGGAGTTTAATAAGCCATATGAGGAAAGCGAATAAGAGGGTGTTGACGCATCAAAAACTGATCTGTGTTTTGATCCTTCTCTGTATGTTTTGCGGATGTCGGCCGGCCATCAAAGAGGAGAAAGAAGCAGGCGCCTTAAAAAAACTGAAACCGGGAGAATACCCCTTGTTCATGGATCACATGGCCTATCAGGGCCTTTTGGAATCCATTGACAACAGCCTGATCTATTTCAGAAAAGTACCGGCGGAAAGACAATATGCCTATGAAAAGGAAGTTTACACGGCCGGGCATATGATTCAATCCCTTGAAACCGTTAAAGCCTTTCTGGGAACCAATCCTTCCACAAAAGAAATGAATGAGTTCATCAAAGACCGGTTCCTTGTGTATGAAGCCACCGGCAATGAGAACAGTGAAGTCCTTTTCACGGGTTATTTCGAACCCACCTATGAAGGCAGGCTGCAAAAGAGCGATGAATTTTCCCATCCTCTTTTTTCAAAACCCGGGGACCTCCTGGAAATTGATCTGTCTCTGTTTTCCGATCAGTACAAAGGACATAAACGCCTGACGGCAAGGGTGAATGAGGCCGCAAAAAAGGTGGTGCCCTATTATACCCGGAAGGAAATCACGGCTTCAAAGGATTTCCACACCCGGGCAGAACCGGTGGCCTGGCTGAAAAGCAGGGTGGACGGATTCTTCCTGGAGATCCAGGGGTCTGGCCGGGTTGATCTCGGAAACGGGGATTTGTTAAGGGTGCAATATGCGGCTGCCAACGGCAGGGCCTACAGTTCCGTGGGCAAATACCTCATCGACCAAAAGGAGATTTCAAAAGAGGATATGTCCATGCAGGCCATCCGGCAATGGCTGGAAACTCACCCGGAAAGGGTGGATGAGGTCCTGAACCATAACCAGAGTTATGTGTTTTTCAAAAAGGAAACCGACGGCCCTTACGGCTGTCTTGGGGTCAAGGTGACGGCCTTCCGGTCCTTGGCCACGGACTCGGGGCTCTTCCCCAAAGGGGCGCTTTGTTTTATTCAGGCAGAGCTTCCGGATAAAAATGCCATGGACCCGCAAAAGGAATGGGAAAAGGCCTCCCTCTTTGTGTTGAACCAGGATACGGGCGGGGCTATCAAAGGGCCTGCCCGGGCCGACCTTTTTTGCGGCAACGGGGATTATGCAGCGTTTACCTCGGGCCATATGAAACACTACGGCAGATTGTTTTTTCTTGTTTTAAAACCGGATAAGGAATAGGGCCTAAAACCATTCCACATCTTCGGGGAGAAAGCCGAGGGTGATGGTTTTTCCCGGATAGAGCCCAAGACTGCCGATTCGGTCCGGTGAAAGCTTTAAAACAAAGGAAAGGTCCTGAACCAGAACAGTGACCAGGACATGGTTGCTTTCCCTTTCCAGAAGCATGGCGGATATATGGCCGGACATTCGGTTGATGCCGTCTTTGAACGGCTGCTCCAAAGACTCAATACGGATATTTTCTTTCCGGACGACGGCGTTTTCTTCATTTTGGCCGGGGGCTTTGAGAAGGAGGGCCTGTCCGCCGGTCAGTTTCTTTACACATCGATGATCTCCGGTTTTTTCAAAGGGTCCGGTAATAATGGTTTCAATCCCGGTGGGAAATAGGTTCCCATTGAAAATGGAAACCTGGTTTTCAGTAATGGAGTATAGCCATTGCAGGTCATGGCTGGCAATGACCAGGGTGGTTCCCCAGTCATCACGGGCCTTGAGGGAAGCCGCGCGGATGAGTTCGGCGCTTTTTGTATCCACACTGGCAATGGGTTCATCCAGAAGCAGAACTTCCGGTTTCAGGATTAATCTGGCCGCCAGGGCCACCCTTTGGGCTTCTCCTCCGGATAACTGATGCCATTTCCGGTGGGAAAAAGTCTGGAAATCAAGTCCGACCTTTGATAAAGCCGTTTTGACCCGTTCTTCCAGGTTGTGGTGATCGTTTCTGATCTTAAGCCCATAGATGATATTGTCAAAAACGGTCCGTTTCAACAGATAGGGTTTCTGGGTCAGAAGCGTGACCTTTAATCTCACCTCTGGGGAAAATCCCGATTCTTCCCGGCCTTTGTAAAATATCCGCCCTTTTGTGGGTTTCAGGGCAAAGGCCAGCATCTTTAAAAGGGTGCTTTTGCCGCTGCCGTTGGGACCCATAAGCCCGGTGATGGAGCCGCTTCTGATGTCAAGATCGTCAATATCCAGAATTTTTTTTTGCCCGTAATAATGCCGGATATTTTTTAAATGATAGATTGGGTGGTCCTGGGTCATTGTTTTCTCAAAAAGGAAAGGGATAGATTCACCAGAAATGCAATGGTGATAAGGACCAGGCCCAGGGCAATGCCGTCGGCAAACATTCCCTTGTTGGTTTCAAGGGCGATGGCCGTTGTAATGGTTCGGGTATGGTATTTGATATTGCCGCCGATCATCATGGCAATGCCCACTTCCGTGGAAACTCTGCCGTAAGCGTTGACAATGGCGGTCAGAATGCCGTAGCGCACCTCCCAGAGACAGGTGAAAAGGATATGGCGTTTCCCCGCACCCAGGGAAACAAGGGTCAGTTTCAGTTCCGGGTCAATCCCTTCTATGGTGGATGCAGTGATGGCGGTGACCACAGGGAAGGCGAGAATGGTCAGACCGATGACAATCCCCGACAAATTGAAAAGCAATCCGAAGTCACCCAAAATTCCCTGGCGGGAAATAAATGCATAGACCATAAGGCCTATAAAAACCGTTGGAAGGGCAAGGAGGGTATCCAGGACGGTTCTTAACTGCTTTTTGCCTTTAAAATCAAAATACCCGACCATGAATCCGCAGGGAAGGCCTGCCCCGGTGCTGATCAGCAAGGAGCAGGCCGATACTTTCAAGGTGGCAAGGACGGCGGACCAGATGGAACTGTCACCGTTTATCAGAAGTCCGACAGCTTTGACAAAGCCCTCAGCAATAAAATCCATGCCGTCCTATTTTGCATTTGGGAAAAACAATTGCTCTCCCACTAACAAGAAGTCTGCGATAAGCTTCTGGGCCTTTGGCGAGGCCATCCAGTTCAGGTATTCAAGGGCCAGATCGTATTTGGCCTTGGGGCAGTGTTTGGGGTCAAGAGTCAACACACTGTACTGGTTCAGAAGATTTTTATCTCCTTCAACCAGAATTTTCAAGGGGGCATTGCCTTTGTTCTGGGAATTGTATTTGATATAGGTTCCCCTGTCCGTCATGGTATAGCCGTTTTTTTCTTGGGCGACCGTAATGGTGGCCAGCATTCCCTGTCCTGTCGAAACATACCAGGTTTCCTTGTCCGGCAGTTGAAGGCCTGCTTTTTTCCAAAGTTCCTGTTCTGTTTTGTGGGTCCCGGAATCATCTCCGCGACTCATGAAAAGGGCCTGTTTGTCTTTAACGGCAGTGAGGGTCTCGGCCAGGCTTTTGCCTTTGATGCCGGCCGGATCAGCCTCCGGTCCGATAATGACAAAATCATTGTACATGACTTCTTTTCTGTCCTTGCCGAATCCGCTTTCAATGAATTTTTTTTCTGCAGAGGGAGCGTGGACCAAAAGGACATCCACATCACAGGTCTCGCCAAGCTTTAATGCCTTGCCTGTTCCCGTGGCCGTCCATTTCAGGGTAATGCCGGTATCCTTTTCAAACTGGGGCATCAGATAATCCAGAAGACCGGTGTCCTCCGTGCTGGTGGTGGTGGCCATCATCAGGCTTTTGGTTTCAGCCTGGACAGTGAAGGCCAGGCCCAGTGTCAAAAGAAAGGCTACAATAAAGGTCATCATCGGTTTTCTATTCATTTTCAACCTCCTGTTTAACGTTTGAATTCGACGGCAGCATCCGCCGGTATGATTTGTGTTGTTCTGTTTTTATTCGTTATTTTTGGACGGCAATGGTTTCAAATCCGTAACCGCCAAGGATTTTTTGGCCCTCGGGCGATAAGATATACTCGGCCAGTTGCGATGCCTCTTTAGAAGCACCTTTCCTGACGATGAGGCCATAATCGGCGCCGATGGACAAGGCTTCATTGATTTTGACTATTTTAAGCACCGGGACTTCTTTTTGGGCTAAAACCGCATTGGTGCAGTAGGTCAGAAAGACGTCGGCTTTCTTTTCGCTCATCACCCATCCATATGGGTTTTTCCCCGCAGGCGCCTTTTCACTGTCCGGGCCTCCCGTGAGCTGGAGTGCCTTGGCGGAAAGGATGGCAAAACTGCCCTCTTTCATTTTTTCCGCTTTTTTAAACAGTTCCCAGGCATAGTCCCCACTGGGGTCTGCTTTGGGTGTGGATGTGCCCACCCTTATTTTTTCATTCAAGAGGACGCTTAAAAGATTTTCCGTGGTCACTTCTATTTCAGGCTGAGTCAATACACAAAGCTGATTACGGGTAAACATGACAACACGGTCTCCCCATCCTCCGGAGGCGAGTTTTTCGGGGTGGGTCATATCTGCCGAAGCAAAAATATCTGGTGTTTCACCGTCTTCAATGGCTTTTCTTAAAAGTCCGCTGGGACCGAATTTGGTTGCCACTTTCACATTGTAAATTTTTTCATATGAGGCCGTCACATCGCCAAGGGCGGCCTTTAAACTTCCTGCGGCATAGAGTTTCAAGGGTTCTGCAGACATACACAAAGGGGTTATAAGGAAAGCAAAGGCAATGACGGTCAGGCAGGTTATAACTATTTTCATATAAGTCTCCTTTCGTTTGTATAATGAAATTGCCGGACGGAATAGGATTTGAATATGTTAATGTCAAAAGATAGTCAATACAAAAAGATAGACATGGAAAAACTTATAAAAAGCCTGACCGATATGAACCAATTATGACAATAAAAGACAAAGGGAATTCAATCTGTTTCAAGTGCGGAGGCCGGGTAAACCATTTTTCCGGTCATGGAAAGGTCATAACCGCCGTAGGCTTCTGCCGTCTCCTGAATCACCTTTCCCTTTAAGAGAGACAGAAAAAGCTGGATGCCTTGGTCAAAAAACCTGTCTTTATTGATGAGAAGATCAAACCGCTCCCAGCAGGCAGGAATGAAATCAAGCCCGAGGATATTGGCCACCGGCCGGATACCGGGGCCGGCATCTGCTCTCTGGTTCAGGATTTCCAGGCCAACATCCATATGTCTGGAAAGCGTGGATTCATACCCTTTAATGTCCTCGCCTTTGATTTCCGCCGCTTTCAGCAGATGGTCAAAGAGCTTCCGGGTTCCGGTGCCGAGCTGCCGGTTGACGATTCTTATATCAGGCCGGCCAAGGTCTTTGACGGACAGGATGGTTTTGGGGTTTCCCTTTTGAACGATAAGGCCTTGCTCTCTTAAACAGAAATTGACAACAGCAGGGATCTGGTTCAGTTCATCTTTTAAAAACGGAAAATTATACTCGTCATTGTCACCGATCAGATGGCTCGAGGCAATATGGCAAAGGTTTTGCTTTAATGCCCTTAACCCGCCGAGGGAACCGGCCATGCCAAACAGGGCCATGTGTTTTTCATGTTTGATATTAAAGGTTGAGATGATTTTATCGAGGAGAAGATCATTGCTGCCGGCAATAAGAACAAGACCGTGATAAGGGGGCAGCTTTGCCGTCTGGGGAAAATTTTCCGTGCCGGCTTCCACCCACTGGCGGACAAGGTTGATGGGGAAAAGCCATTTTCCGGTTACTTTGGAGGCCGGCAACCCTTTTTCCGAGATGAGGGAATACACCATTTTTTCGTTGATATTTAAATATTTTGCGATTTCCCTGGTTGAATACATTTCCTCCATGACCGGTCTCTCCCTTTTTTTTACGCTCGATTATTTTTTAATGAAGCGCCCTATTGTCCTTAACCTGTGATCTTAATAGCATTGGATTTATCATATAAGGGAGATAGGTCTTTGTAAAGACTCTCAGGCACTCTTTCAAAAATTTAGGGGAAAAAAGTGCAGCCTGTTCTGTCAGGGTCGGGACAGAACAGGCTGCTGGATAATGCTTGCCAAGGAGATGGGGTTTGTTTAGGTCAACAATTTTCCTTTCATTATCCATGATAGGGCTATCGTTTAACGCATAGCTTCTTAGAAAGATTTAATATATTTTTAGTTATTATTTGTCAAGAATTAATTTTTAAAAAATAAATTTAAATTTAAAATAACTAAAAATAACTAAAAATAACTATTTGGTTCTATGTTTTGGAGACAAGGCGTAATGCAAAAAAAGGTTTCAGTGTCACCTGTCCTTTAAAAATAGGCTGTGATATTCATCTTCGGAAATGTGCTGTTTCAGTTTTGTATTAATGAACAAATAGAGTTCTTCAAGCTCCTGGTCTGATAATCTCGGGAGAAGGGTTTTTAAAAACAGATCTTCAGAAAATTTTTGAAGATAAAACATGAGGGTCTCCTCATCGGTTTCCCGGTCAAGGCCAAAGGCCCCAAGCCCCTTGTATTCCTGAATAAAATGATGGGTATCTTTTTTCATTGAAGATTATTCCTCTTTGTCAAATCCTTTTTGTGTGGTGAAATAAACTGAGCATGAGCTCCTGTGTTTGCAGTAAATCTTCGGGTCTTTGCAGGCAAGACAGTCCCGGCAGAGATAGGTTTCATATTTTTCACATTTGTAAGAGGTTTCCCGGTCCGGATGTTTTTTGCATTTTCCCATTGGTTCTCCTTTATCTGGGTTATTAAAATGATTCTTTTATTCATTTTGTCAATTTTAAAGTCCCGGCTTTGGAAACTCTGGGTTTAAAAAAGAAAGCTGATTTTTAAACGTCTGTTTACAAGAAGAAAAAATAATTTTATAGTTTTGCAGTATTGTTTCTTTCCATTTTCCATTCACGTTTCAACCAAGGAGCCCTTATGGATTTTAATGATCTTGCCTTGCGGCTGGGGATCGATGAAGAGGAATTTAAGGAGCTTGTTGAGCTTTTTATAACCACTACTCGTTCAGATATCAAAAAAATCAAAAACGGGGTTTTAGACCATAACCCTGTCGATGCAGCCGCAGCATCCCACTCCATAAAAGGAGCAGCCGGGAATCTGGGGTTTGATGAGATTTTTTCTCTTGCCGGAGATATGGAGATGCAGGGCAAGGGCGGTAGCCTTGATAATTTTGATGTTTATATTCGTGATCTTGAAAAAAAGGTCAATGCGCTTATAGGGTAAACGCCATGGAGCAAAAGCAGCCGTATACCGTACTCGTTGTCGATGATAACCTGTTGAATCTGAAGCTCATTGAAAAAGCCCTGTCCAAGGAAGGATACAGAATCTTTTGTGCGGACAATGGACCCGATGCCAGGGCCATGGCCCAGAGGGAGAAACCGGATCTGATTCTTTTGGATATTGAAATGCCGGGTGAAAGCGGGTTCGATGTGATCCGGAAACTCAAAGACGGCGCGGAAACCAATGCCGTTCCGGTATTGTTTCTGACAGGCGTCAGCGAGGTCGATTCAAAATTAAAGGGATTTGATCTGGGAGCAGTGGATTATATTACTAAACCCTTTCATCCCCTTGAGGTCCTGGCAAGGGTCAGGATTCATTTGAAGCTCTCCATTGCCACCAATTCGCTCATTGCGGGCCAGGCTGCCAAACTCAGGCAACTGACCGAGGCCCAGGTCTCCATGCTGCCGACACCGGCAGACAATCCCGGCGCTAGGTTCAGTGTCTATTATAAAGCCCTTGAAGAAGCCGGTGGTGATTTTTATGATATCCTGAATATTTCAGAGAATATAAAAGGGTATTTTGTAGCTGATTTTTCCGGCCACGATATCAAAACAAGCTATTTGACCGCTTCGGTAAAAGCGTTGCTGGCCCAGAACTGCACCCCGGTGTATTCACCCATGGAAAGCATGAAAATGATCAATGACGTCCTGGTGGAAATCATGCCTTCGGGAAAATATCTGACGGCCTGCTATATGCACATCAACAGGACGACCCGCAAATTGACCATCATTAATGCGGGCCATCCGCCGGTAGTCTGTCTGCCGGTGAATGGAGAGCCTTTTCTGATCAAGACGGAAGGGGATATCCTAGGGATGTTCAAGGATGCCCATTTCGGTTCCCAAACCCTTACCGTATCGCCAAAGGACAGGTTCTTTATCTATTCGGACGGGCTTGTTGAATCTGCAGAAAACAAAATCACCTGGGTAAATGGGGCAGACAGTCTTCTTCCCGTCTACCGGGAGATTGCGGGCCTTCCCTATGAAAAGGCGCCGGAAGCGCTGATTGATCGTCTTTTCGGAAAAGAGGGGCTGCCTGAAGATGATATTGTTATATTATGTGTGGAGGTATGAACCCATGAAAAAATCAAGCTTTGATGTTTTAAAGACCAAAGATTTCATCCGGTTTGATTTCTCCTCCACCATGAAAAATATTGATGCGGTCTGCGAACAGACCGATCAGTACCTTCGTTCAACCATTTCCGGAATTGAAAAGCATTTGTTCCCTATCCAGCTAGTGATCCGGGAGGGATTGACCAATGCCGTTCGACATGGAAACGTGGGTGATCCCGGTAAAATTGTCAGGTTTGAATTGAGCATCATCAACAAAGAGATGATTAAAATGATGATTGAGGATGAAGGAAAAGGATTTGATTGGCGGGGACAGCGCAATGAAATCCTTGATGACGACCAGGAACACGGCCGCGGCATCATTATCATGGGGACTTATTTCAGCAGTTGTTCCTATAATGAAAAGGGCAATATCCTTTTTCTTGAAAAAATCATCACCCCCTGATTTTAATCCGCCTTTAACATAAGTTTAACAAAATTCTAATATAATTGTCGTAGTTTCCTAATCTGAAGGCCAATGCTTTTTATAAGAAAAATGATACAACCCTGTGGGTTAAGGAGATAAGGGATGAGCGTTCACCTGTTAAGAGAAATGGAAAAAATCAAAAAGGAAATTCTTCACCTCGGGGCCATGGTGGAAGATCGATTTCAAAAGGCCATTCATGCCGTCAGAACAGGAGATCAGGCTCTGGCCCAGCATATTATGGATACGGATGTTGAGATTGACCGGCGGGAGATTGAGGTGGAGGAGGAGTGTCTTAAAATCCTTGCCTTACACCAGCCCGTTGCAACGGATTTGCGTTTTATTGTGGCGGTAATCAAAATCAACAATGATCTAGAACGGATTGCAGATTATGCATGCAATATAGCCAAGCGGTTCATCATTTCTTCCCATGACCCGGGCATATTCAAATATGATTATGCCCCCATGGCGGATCAGGCTGCGAAAATGCTGAGAAAAAGTCTTGACGCCCTTGTCCGAATGGATGTGGACATGGCCTATGACGTCCGGGATATGGATCAAATCGTGAATGCCATGAGAAATGAGGCCTATGAGACCATGAAAAAAGACATCCAACGCCGGCCGGAAATGGTGGGGGAGATCATTAATATGTATCTGATTTCAAGGCATTTGGAAAGAATCGGAGACCACACCACCAATATTGCCGAAGAGGTCATTTACCTCATAGAAGGCGAGATCGTAAGGCATCAATAAAAAGCGGGAATATAATTTACATTGACAAGCAGACAAGACAAAATTAGATCTGGTGAAAAACATAGAAAAATATCGGGGAAAATATGACAAAAGAAACCATCCTGATTGTTGATGATGAAGAAGACATCATTGAACTGATTCAATATAACCTGAAAAATGAGGGATATTCCATCCTGACGGCGGATGCCGGTGAACAGGCCATTAAAATCGCAAAACAGGCCAGGCCCGACCTCATTGTTCTGGATCTCATGCTGCCCGGAATGGACGGCCTTGAGGTGACCCGGTATCTGAGAAGCAATGAGCAGACCCGTGATCTGCCCATTGTCATTTTGACAGCCAAGGGTGAGGAATCCGATATCATCACGGGGCTTGAACTGGGGGCCAATGATTATATTTCAAAACCGTTCAGCCCCAAAGTCCTGACGGCAAGGATCCGGGCTATTCTGCGGCGGCGCCGGAAAGAATCCGAGACTGAATCTGAAAAGATCAAACAGGAAGGGGATCTGATCATTGACCGGACCCGGCATCTTGTGACCCTTGAAGGAAACGCTTTGGATCTGACCCTTTCCGAATTTGAACTCCTGTCCTTTCTGGCCAATAAAAAAGGGTGGGTATTTACCCGGGGACAGATTGTGGATGCCATCCGGGGGGAGAACTATGCTGTGACGGAAAGGAGCATTGATGTGGTGATTGTAGGATTGCGCAAAAAGCTTAAACATTACGCCGAGGTCATTGAGACCGTCAGGGGCGTTGGTTACCGGTTTAGAGAATAGCCTCCATGAATAAAAAAACAAAGCTCATTCGGCAGATTTTCCCCGCTTTTCTGGTGATTGTCGTTCTTTCCTTGTCAGCAGTGGCGTCCTATTCGACCAGTTATTTTAAAAGTTTTTTTCTTGAGAATTCAGAAAAAGAACTGATGGTCAGGGCAAAACTTCTGCAGAATCAATTTGCGGATATTCTTGCGGCCGATCCTCAAAACATTAGGGATATTAACGACCAGTGCAAAAACATCGGAGACAGGACCGGAACAAGGGTCACGGTGATTCTTCCATCCGGAACCGTGATCGGTGATTCTTTTGGTGAAACAGACCTCATGGAGAACCATTTGACGCGGCCTGAAATCATGACCGCCTTCAAAGGAAAAGAGGGGATATCCCGGAGATACAGCTCAACCCTGGATAAAACCATGCTGTATATCGCCCTGCCTGTCATAAAAGACGGAACCGTCATCGCCGTTGTCAGGACTTCTCTTTCCGTGTCGGTCATTGATGATAAAATACGTTCCGTGCGGAACAGCATATTTCTGGCCATGCTGGCGACGATTCTTCTTGCTGCCGTTGTAAGTCTTCTTGTATCAAGGCATTTAACCCGGCCCATGGAGGAAATGAAAAAAGGTGCGGCAGAATTTGCCAAGGGAAACCTGAACTCTCGAATGGCGGTTCCGGATTCTGAAGAACTGGCTGAACTGGCCATCACCATGAATCACATGGCGGAAAGCCTGGATGAAAAGATTAAGACATGTGAAAATCGCACCAGGGAGCTGGAAGCGGTTCATGTCAGCATGCAGGAAGGTGTCATTGCCATCGATAAGGATCAACGGATTATCACCATCAACCAGGCTGCGGCAAAGATTTTCGGCTTTGCCGCTCATGAATTGAAAGGCCGTTACATTCTTGAGGCGGCAAGAAATGTCGAATTCCAGAGATTCATTCAGAACGCCCTGGAAACCCATGACCCGATGGAGGAAGATATCCTGATTTCAGGGGATGAGGACCTGATTTTGAATATTCATTCCTCGGCCCTTTACGACAACAGAAACCGGCGTATGGGAACATTGATGATTGTCCATGATATCACCCGGATCAGGCGTCTTGAAAAAATGCACAAGGAATTTGCCGCCAATGTGTCCCATGAGCTGAAAACCCCTTTAACGTCCATACAGGGGTTTATTGAAACCCTGCAGGAAATGCTCCTGGAAAAGAATACGGAAGAGGCCGGAAAATTTTTGAAGATCATTGAAAAAAATGTCAACCGCATGGTTGCCTTGATCGATGATCTGCTGTCTCTTTCAAGGCTTGAGCGCCTTCAGGGAACCCCTGTCCGTTTTGAACGCCACAATTTGGCGAGCCTGATTCACGAGGCCGTCAATTCCCTGGAAAGCGCCATCAGGGCTAAAAACATCATCCTGACGATTGATTGCCCTGAGGAAGCTACCGTGATGGTGGATCCCATCCTCATGGAACAGGCCATCCTCAATCTGGTGGACAATGCCGTCAAATACAGCCCGGAAGACAAGGTCATTGCCATAGGCGTGACAAAAAACAAGGCTTTTACCGATATCATTGTCCAGGATAACGGGTGCGGCATTGATCAAGAGCATCTGCCCCAGATTTTCAACCGGTTTTACCGGGTGGACAGATCCAGAAGCCGTAACCAGGGCGGAACAGGTCTTGGCCTTGCCATTGTCAAACATATTGTCCAGTACCACCATGGAAAAATTGACGTCCGGAGCACTAGGGGAAAAGGTTCCACCTTTAAGATCAGCATCCCCGCAGCCTGAACCTTCCGGTGATTCTCCGGCAGTCCGCCATGGGACCGGACCGGTTCCCCCGCCCTTGAGCCTGGGGAACCGGTCCGATCTAATCAGCACATCAAACTCTCAAGCGCTGAATATTCTATATTGCACGCATCTGCTACCGGTTTGCAGACCAGTTTGTTGCCGATATAATTAATCCCTTTTGCAAATCCCTTGTCCTCACAAATCGATTTCCACCCCTTATCGGCAATTTTTAAGGCATAGGGCAGGGTGGCATTGGTCAGGGCGATGGTGGAAGTCAGGGGAACAGCTCCGGGCATGTTGGCGACACTGTAGTGGATAACCCCGTCAATTTCATAGACCGGATCTTTATGGGTGGTCGGCTTAGAGGTTTCAAAGCAGCCTCCCTGATCAATGGCCACGTCAACAATAACAGATCCTTTTTTCATGGTTCGGAGCATATCCCGGGTAATTAATTTGGGGGCCTTTGCACCGGCCACCAGCACTGCTCCGATAACCAGGTCCGCTTTTTTGACAAGCTCTCTGATCAAGGCGGGAGATGACATGAGAGACTGGCAATTGGCCGGCATAATTTCAGAAAGATATCTCAGCCTGTCAATGTTCATATCCAGGATAATAACATTGGCGCCCATACCGCAGGCTACTTTTGCTGCATGGATACCGACCACTCCGCCGCCGATCACCAGAACATCTGCGGACGGGGTGCCCGTTACGCCGCCCAGAAGCAACCCTCTGCCGCCAAAGGTTCTTTCAAGATATTTTGCTCCCTGCTGAGCAGCCAGCCGTCCGGCCACTTCGCTCATGGGAGCCAGCAGAGGCAACCCGCCCCTGCCGTCTTCTATGGTTTCATAGGCAATGCCGATGGATTCCGTTTTCAGAAGAGCGAGGGTGAGATCCTTATCAGCGGCCAGGTGAAGATATGTAAAAAGGATCTGTCCTTTTTTGATCATGGCGAATTCCGAGGGTTGAGGCTCTTTTACATGCATGACCATATCGGAGATACCGTAAATTTCTTTTGCAGTATCCAGAAGGGTTGCGCCGGCTTCAATATACTGCTGATCTTCAAATCCGGAGCCCATACCGGCATTCTTTTCAACATAAACCGTATGGCCTCTTCTTTTCATCATATCGACGCCGGAGGGCGTCATGCACACACGATTTTCCTGGGGTTTGATTTCTTTAAGAATTCCTACAATCATGGCCTTGCTCCTTTGTTTTGAGAAAAAAGTTTTAAACCAACCGATCTTTTTTTTAGTCAATGGCGTTGACTTAGCAAATAGCCTGCCACAGCCATAATAATCTTAAAAAAAATACAAGTCCATGAAATCATTAAAATTGTTTGTTTCTATGAACAAGCCGTAAAAATGCAGCAACATTCAATTTCTAAATATCTGGAATGAATTTAAACCAATGATGACGGACGCGCCTATTTTATCACAGACCGGCGGAAATAAAAAAGACCAACGGCAATAATCAGTTCCACATAAGCTTGCCGAAAAACGTCATCCAAAGAGCGGACCGGCATTCTCTCCCAATACCATCGCTCGTTGCCGGGCCGTTATCCGGGAATTGTCCAGATCCTTATAATACCGGTCCGGGGCCAGAAGCGGGAAATCCGTGCCGAACAGAACTTTTTCAATCACACCGGCAATGGCGGCCATATCATAAATCTGCGAATCAAATAAAAAGGGTGAAGCAGCCGTGTCATACCAGATATTTTTTAAAATCTCCTTGGTCTGTTTTTTCATGATATTGTAAAACAGGATGCCGCCGCCCCAGTGGGCCAGGATGATTCTGTTGTCCGGAAAGGTCTTGGCCAGGGTATAGATCTGTTCCAGGGTAATGGGGGTTTTCCCCGGATAGGGGTGTCCCACCGGCTCATTGGTGTGGATCATGCAGGGCAGATGATGGTTTTCCCTTAATACGGCCATAACCGGCTCAAGAAAAGATAAGGCTTCCGTATCGATGCCGGAAAGATAGAAGGCCAGTTCTCCTGCTCCGCTGAGCCCGGCATCAATACATCTCTGTGTTTCATCGGCAGCCCCTTTCCAAGCCGCATCAAAGCAGGCAAGGCCCTTTATTCTGCCGGGAAACCGATGGACCGCTTCGATGACGGCGTCGTTATTCATCCGGATGAGGTCCGGGGTTCGCCAGGGGAATCCGGAGGCAACGGACATGTCCACCTTGTGAAGATCCATGTTCCGGATCAGTTCATCGGCAAGGCTGATTTTTGCTTTCGGGGAATTGTAAAGGAGTTTGAATTCGGGTTCCTTTTCAAAATAGGGGGAGCGGTCCTGTTTGATTTTTTCCGGAAAAAGATGGGTATGAGAATCAATGATCATGATGGTTGTCCTAAATAATCGGGTTTGATATTGAAAAAAATCCTAACGCAATATATATTAACCCACTTGTGCAGACAAGGGGTTTAATAAAGGAAGACAATGAGATATTACCCTATTTTCATGGAATTGAAGAATAAAAGCTGCCTAGTGGTCGGCGGGGGGCCGGTGGGGATCAGAAAGGCCCTGACCCTTGAAAAATGCGGAGCCGCTGTTACGGTGATCAGTGAAAAATTTTCAGAAGGGGCAGAGGCCTTCAAGGGGAAAAAAATTTTTTTTGCCGAAAAAAAATATGAAAAAAAGGATATTCAGGGAATGTTTCTTGTTTTTGCCGCAACCAACAATGCCGATCTCAACCGGAAAATAAAAAAAGATGCGTCCGGTTCCCATATTCTCTGTAATGTTGCGGATGCACCGGATACGAGTGATTTTCTTGTCCCCTCCACCGTGGACAGGGGGGATCTCATTGTTGCGGTTTCAACATCAGGGACAAGCCCTGCCATGGCAAAGAAGATCCGGCAGGAACTGGAAGATTTTTTTGATCCGGCCTACGTGCCATTATTATGCTTGATGGGGAATATCAGAAAGAAACTCTTGTCTGCCGGCCATTCCCCGGATGAACACAAGAAGGCGTTTTCAAATCTTATGGATAGCGCTATCCTTGATCTTATCAAAACAGGGGATGAAACTGCCGTTGATTTGATCCTGAATGAAATTTTCGGAAAGGGATATAGGTATCAGGAACTTGTTACCTCAAGGGGGGATGGATGAGTGTTCGGATCGATGATTTGCTGTTGCAGATAGCCACTGTACTCTATTTTCTAAGCATGGCGGGATATGGCGGCTTTTTATTCAGCCAGAAAAAACCGTATCAGAAAGCTGGCCTGAGCCTGATTGCCTCTGCTGTTTTACTCCATTTTATCAGTATGGCGGTCTATACCCTTTCCAACCGCCATGTGCCCATCCAGAACCTATCCCAGAGCCTGTCCTTATCCGCTTTTGCTCTGGGCTGCATGTTTTTGTTTTTTCAATATAAATCAGACCTGAAAATTCTCGGGATATTTGCCTCTGTCCTTTTATCGGTCACCATGGGGATGGTATGGCTGATCCCCGATGCTCCGGCTGAAAAAAATGAAATTTTTAAGGGCTTCTGGTTTTATTCCCATATTTTTCTTATTTTTGCAGGTGAGGCAGCCTTGGCCCTTGCCTGCGGTACGGGAATCTTATACCTGCTTCAGGAAAAGGGCATCAAAAGCAAAACTCCCGGCTTTTTTTTCAAACGGCTGCCTTCACTGGATTTTCTGGATGATGTCGGATATACCTGCCTAACCACAGGGTTTGCCCTGATGACCATCGGGCTTGTGACCGGTTTTATTTATGCAAAGGTCATCTGGGGCAGATTCTGGAGCTGGGATCCTAAGGAAATCGCTTCCGTGGGAACCTGGCTGATCTATGCAGCCCTTTTACACCTTCGGTTTTATTCCGGGTGGCGGGGCCGGAAATCCGCCATCATGACCATCATCGGTTTTTCCATCATCATATTTACCTTTATAGGTGTGAATCTCCTCATTGGCGGGCATCATACCTTTACAAAATAAAGAAAGAACAATGCCGGATATCATACTCATCGGATTAAACCATAAAACCGCACCCATTGAACTTAGGGAAAAATTATCCTTTACCAGTGAGGAAACGCTTTCTGCCCTTGAGCGTTTAAAAAAAGATCCGGACATAAAAGAAGTTCTTGTGTTTTCCACTTGCAATCGGACCGAAGTTCTTTTTATTCCGGAAACCCCGGAAACCGTTGACCAGACCCAAACAGATCAGACCGGTAAAACCATAGAATTTATCGCCCGCCATAAGAACATCAAAAGTTCAGAGTTTAAAAGCGCCTTGTATATTCACAAGGGGGAGGATGCGGTCCGGCATCTGTTCCGGGTTGCTTCAAGCCTTGATTCTATGATGATCGGAGAACCCCAGATTCTCGGACAGATCAAACAGGCGTACCGAGTCGCCGTGGAAAAGGGATGCTCTGGGGTTCTTTTAAACCGGCTCATGCATAAATCCTTCAGTATTGCCAAAAAAATCAGAAGAGAAACCGGGATTGGCGACAATGCGGTTTCCATCAGTTACGCCGCCATTGAACTGGCCAATAAAATATTTTCTGATCTGTCTGAAAAGACCGTCCTTCTGCTGGGTGCGGGAGAAATGGCCGAGCTGGCGGTGGAGCACTTGTTGTCCAACAATGTGAAAGATATTGTGGTTGCCAACCGGACGTTTAAAAATGCCGTGGCCCTTGCTGAAAAATTTAACGGCCGGGCCGTCAAATTTGAAGAGCGTGAAGATGCTTTGATCCATGTGGACATTATCATCAGCTCAACCGGGGCCGCAGAATATGTCCTGACCCACGACCAGATTCGGCGGGTTATGAAAAAGCGGCATCACCAGACTCTCTTTTTTATCGATATCGCCGTTCCAAGAGACATTGATCCGAAAATTAATTCCATTTCCAATGCCTATGTCTATGATATTGATGATCTGAAGAATATTGTGGAATCCAATATTGAACAGAGGGAAAAAGAGACGGTGAAGGCGGAACGCATGATCGATGAAGCGGTTCTCAAATTTCAAAAATGGCTGGAAAGCCTTGCCGTTGTGCCGACCATCAAGGCCTTGAACGACAAAATGACAGCCATTGTCGAAATGGAATGTAAAAAAACCCTTTCGAGCCTGAAGCACCTGACAAAGGAAGATATGGAGGCCATTCAGCGAATGACCCAGGCCATTGCCAGCAGAACCATTCATGACCCCATCCGTTTTCTGCGGAATACCGGCGACCACAGGGATGATTCCCTTTACCTGAATGTCACCCGCCAGTTGTTCAATCTTGGGGGACCGGATGACGAATAACCATGGGAAACCCCGTGGATAAAGCGCCGGGCGAGGATGATACTTTAATTCTTTACATTTTTTGAATTGCTTGTATAATATCTGTCTTTTAGATGTTTTTATTAAAGATAAAGGGGATAGGCCATGAAAAAAGAAGATTTGGAATTTTTTAAGAATCTTTTGACCGAGAGACTTAATGAGCTCCTTTCCCATGCCGACAATACCGTTACCGGAATGACAAAACCCAAAGAGAATTTTGCCGATCCTACAGACAGGGCTTCCCACGAAGCAGACCGAAGCTTTGAATTGAGAATCAGGGACCGTGAACATAAATTGATCAAAAAAATCAGGAATGCCCTTGAGCGAATTGAAAACGGCACTTTCGGGGTATGTGAAACCTGTGATGAAGAAATTTCCATTGTAAGACCCGTGAAGAGGATATGGAAAAGGCCCTGGGAATCTAACCGGAGCAGGATGGTTTTTTGATAGACCTTCACATCCATTCAACGGCCTCGGACGGTTCACTCACCCCTTTGGAAATTTTGGCCCTGGCCGGGAGAACCGGCCTTCAGGCGATTTCCATCACCGACCACGACACCATCGACGGTGTCATTGAAATATTAAAACAGCCCCTCTGCACCTGTCCGGAATTTATAACCGGTGTTGAAATCAGTTGTGAACCACCCCCCGGCTTCAAGGACCTCGGTAGTATCCACCTTTTGGGATATGGGTTCAGTGTTTATGACAAGACCCTCAATGCCGTCTTGAATGCTGCAAAAGCGGCAAGGATAGACAGAAATCCGAAAATAATTGAAAAATTAAACCTTCTTGGATTTACGATCAGCATGGATCAGGTCCAAAACCGGTTTGGTGCGGAGCAGACGGGACGGCCCCATATTGCAGAGCTTATGAAGGAACTGGGGTATGTGGAAAGCTTTGATGAAGCCTTTGACAAATATCTCGGCAAAGGCAAGCCGGCCTATGTGGAAAAATATAAAATATCCTGTGAAAAAGCTGTAAAGGTTATTCTTGACGCCGGCGGGATACCGGTACTGGCCCATCCCGGGCTTCTTTCATTCAGCCGAAGCGATCAGGTCGAAGAATTTATCGATACTCTTATCCAATACGGTCTTGGCGGTATGGAGGTGTATTATACGGACCATAGCGAGCCCATCACTTCTTTTTATGAAACCCTTTGCAGCCGGAAGAACCTCATTGCCACCGGGGGGTCGGATTTTCACGGATCATTCAATGAAGGGGTTTTCCTGGGTACGGGCAAAGATAATCTAAAGATCGGTCTTTCCGTATTCAAGGCAGTGACGGCCCGGCTGGAGAAGAACAGGGAAACCGGTACGGATTTGGTCATCCTTGAAAACAATATGGGCTATGGCTTTAAAAACAGGTCCTTTTTGATGAATGCCCTTTGCCATCGGTCCTATCTCAATGAGAACCAGGATACCTGCGATTCGGATAATGAACGGCTGGAGTTCCTGGGGGATGCCGTTCTCGGGCTCTGCATCGCCCAGCTTTTAATGGAAAAAAGCCCCTTAAAAAAAGAAGGCGAGCTTTCCAAATTAAGGGCGACTCTGGTCAGCGAACCGGCTTTGGCAAAAACGGCCAGATCCATTGATCTTGGAAGGTTTATCCGGTTAGGAAAGGGTGAAGCGATTTCTCGGGGTCATGATAAAAATTCCATCCTGTCCGATGCCTTTGAAGCCGTTATTGCGGCTGTATATCTGGATGGCGGATTTGATGAGGGGTGTGGATTGATTCGCCGGCTTTTTAATGAAATCCTGAACGAGGTGACGGCCAACGAAAAGACCATTGATTATAAGAGCACGCTCCAGGAATATGCCCAGGAAAGGGGGTGTGCAACCCCTTGCTATCGGGTGGTGAATGAGACCGGACCGGATCATGACAAGACCTTTGAGATGCAGTTAAGCCTTTTCGGTATTGAATCCAGGGGGTCCGGTAAATCCAAGAAAGCGGCTGAACAGGATACGGCCCGGCAAACTTTAAAACGGCTGAAAGAGATTTTTCCCTGATGGCCTGCCTATGAACCCTCCGGAAAAACCCCTTGTCATCCCCATATTTATTCCCCATTCAGGCTGCCCCCATCAGTGTGCATTCTGCAACCAGTCCATTATTGCCCGAGAGGCCGGTCCCTTACCGGATCATTCTGAAATTCAAGAGATCGTCCACCATTATTTGAAATTTAAAGGCCGGCGAAAAAAGGTGGAAATCGCCTTTTTTGGCGGTAATTTTCTCGGGCTTGAGTCTCGAATGATAGTCGCTCTGCTGGAGCATATTCAACCCTATATCCGTGAAAAGAAAATTGACGGCATCCGGTTTTCCACCCGGCCTGATACCATCACAAAAGAAAGGCTTGCGCTTATCGCCCCATACCCCGTATCGGCTGTTGAAATAGGGGTCCAATCCATGAACGATGCAGTTCTTTCTGCATCCGGAAGGGGCCATGAAAGCCTTGATACCGTCAAGGCCATGGCCCTGCTGAAACAAATTCCGGTGAAAATCGGGGTTCAGGTCATGGCGGGATTGCCCAAAGACAATGAAGATTCATTATTGGAGAGCACCAGAAAAATTGCCGGCCTTTGTCCGGACTTCGCCAGAATCTATCCCTTGATGGTGCTCAAGGGCAGCCGGATGGAAAAATGGTATGCCGAGGGACGCTATCAGCCCTTGGAATTGGCCGAAGCTGTCCGGCTGGTCAAGCACATGTATCAAATATTTCGAACCGCCAATGTGGAGGTGATCCGCATGGGACTCCAGGCTTCGGAAATGATGGAGGACGGGTCCATGGTGCTTGCCGGCCCCTGGCATCCGGCCTTTGGGCACCTTGTTTTTTCCGAGATCATGTACGATATGGTGTGTGAACGACTGGACCAGTGTCCGGACCTTCCAAGCTCAGAGGAGATCAGCCTGAAGGTTCATCCAAGAGCCTTGTCCCGACTGAGGGGAGAGCGAAACGACAATATGAAAAAACTGAACCTGCGCTATCCCAACCATCGGTTTCGGATTTTAACGGATGAAGGGGTTTCCATGGATGAAATTGAAATTTTTTGATCTTCACTGTGACACCATTCAGAAAATGGTTGAGAAGGGCTGCGATTTTGCCTCACCCTCTGAGCTTTATCTCAATCTGCCCGGCATTCTGAGTTCAAATTTATCCGCTCAGGTGTTTGCCTGTTTTATTTATGATTCAGGCCGTTTCGCCGATCCGTTTGATGCCTGCAATGCCTATATCGACGCGATTGAAGAATTGATCCATACCCATAAGGACCGGCTCATCCTTGCTACATCATCCCAAACCCTCTCCCTCGCCTTGGAATCCAAGGGGAAAACAGCCGTGATCATTGCCATTGAAGGTGCGACCCCGTTGATGGGGAAGGTGGAAATGCTGGAACATTTTTATAACAGAGGGGTCAGACTTCTCACCATTGCATGGGATGATAATGAATTCTGCGGGACCGTATTCGGCAATAACAGCGGGCTGACACCCTTAGGGGAGCACCTTGTCCGGTATTGCAATGGGCTTGGGGTGGCCGTTGACGTATCCCATGCCTCGGACAAGGCTTTTTACGATATCGCCGCCATTACAAAAATTCCGTTTCTGGCAAGTCATTCCAATGCCAGAACGATTTGCCCCAACAACAGGAATCTCACCGATGATATGATTCGTATCATTGCGCAAAGAGGAGGATTGATCGGCCTGGTTTTCGGATCAGGGTTTATCAGCCCGGAATATTATCAGCATGAGAGACTCAACAGGGACAGGATCATCAAAGGGCTTAAAGACAAGATCATGACCTTTAAGGAGGCCGGGGAAATCAGCCGGAAAGCATTGGGAGGGTTAAAGAACGCCCCGCTTTCTCTTCTGGTGGAACATGCAAGGCATATCATCCGTGTCGGCGGCGAAGACTGTCTCGGGCTGGGAAGCGATTTCGACGGCGTCGACAGTCTCCCGCAAGGCATGGCCGGGGTTCAGTCTCTTCCATTGCTGGTCATGGAAATGGAAAAGCAGGGCATTTCCTCCCGGATGATTGAAAAGATCTGCCATCAGAATAGTGGCCGATTTTTTAACCGGATTTTAAAAGATAATTGACCGGACAAAAATACCAAAACAATTGGTTCAATGCGAATTCCCGCAGCAAGAGAAACAGCGCTTCTGGAACTTGACTTAGCCCATGTTTTGTGCGATGTTCAAACAGCGATCTCCCAGACATTACATGAGTTTAAAAAATTAAATTAACGGTTAAAAATACACTAATCCATCAAGGAAGGAAAAGATGAAAAAACGATCACTCAAATTCAAATTAATTGTTGGAAGCATTCTTGCCGCCCTCATCCCGCTCACCGTGGTGGGTCTTTTTTCCATCACTCAGTCATCCAAAGCTCTGGTTACCGCTGCCAGGGGACAGGCCCTCCAGGTTGCCGGTGATCTTGCCGCCATGACCGAGATGGCGGTGGTCCAGGAAGTCAAACTGGCAAAGGGAATGGCCCTTGACCCTCTGGTTGTAAATGCCGCCGCCAGAGTATTGGAAGTAGGGATGGAAAACGCCAAACCTGAACTGGATGCGCTGGATGCTCATTTCCTCAAGATATTTGAACAGATCGGTGCTGATTATGACGCTATGTTTGTTGCTGATGCAAAGGGGAACCCCATTTCCGACGACACCGGAGGAACCATAAGGGGGAAAAAAATATCTGTGGCGGACCGGGATTATTTCATATCGGCCAAGGCCGGTAAAATCAGCATTGGCCAGCCGGTCTTATCCAAGGCCAGCGGGAACCCCAATTTTGTGGTGGCGATCCCTTTGAAAACAGCTTCAGGCAGTTTTAGCGGTATCTTTGCGACCTTGGTCAAGCTGGATGGCTTATCCGAGCGGATTACCCGGGTAAAGATCGGACAGACCGGGTATCCGTTTATGATAGGGAAAACAGGCATCACCATTGCCCATCCGGTTCAGGAGAATATCCTGAAACTGAATGTCAGCAAGCTTGAAGGCATGGAGTCCATTGCCGGCCAAATGATTGCCCAGAAATCAGGGGTGGAAAATTATACATTCAAGGGCATAGATAAAATTGCCGGTATCGCCCCGGTCAAAAACACGGGGTGGAGCATAGCCGTGACCCAGGATGTATCCGAATTCATGGGCCCGGTCCGGACCATCCGGAATATGGTTCTCATGGCCGGGGCTGTCTTTCTGGTTATTACCCTGATGGGGGTTCTCTGGTTTGTCCGGGGTATCATGGCCCAGTTGGGCCATGATCCGTCTGAAATCGCCAAGGTGGCGTCCAGCATTGCCAAAGGGGACCTTACGGTTCAGTTCCATGCCGACGGCAAAGCCGTCACCGGGGTCTATGCGGATATGAAAGAAATGACGGAAAATCTGACCCATATGTTTAAGGATATTGCAACAGGTGTTCAGACCTTGACCGCTTCTTCCACGGAACTTTCAACCATATCCGGGCAAATGGCGGACGGCGCCCGGCAAACATCCGAAAAATCAAACAATGTCGCTACGGCGGCCGAAGAGATGACCACCAGCATGAACAGTGTGGCAGCCGCAACGGAACAGACCACCACCAATATACAGATGATCGTATCGGCTGCTGAAGAAATGACGGCCACCATTAATGAAATCGCGAAAAATACAGCCAAGGGCAGCCAGACCACTGCCGATGCCGTAAAAAAGGCGGAAACCGTATCCGAGAAGGTCAACGCCCTGGGCAAGGCAGCATTGGAAATCAGCAAGGTAACGGAAACCATTACCGATATTTCCGCTCAAACCAATCTTCTGGCCTTGAACGCCACCATTGAGGCGGCAAGGGCAGGGGCAGCCGGCAAGGGATTTGCGGTAGTTGCAGGAGAGATCAAAGCCCTTGCCCAGCAGACCGCCCAGGCCACCAATGAAATCGGCTCAAGAATCAGTGATGTACAGACAACAACCCAGGAATCTGTTTCCGCCATTAAGTCCATTGTCGACATTATCAATGAAATCAATTCCATTGTCACCTCTGTTGCCGCTGCCATCGAAGAGCAATCCGCCACCACCCAGGAAATTTCAAACAATGTCAGCCAGGCCGCTTCCGGCGTCCAGGAAGTCAATCACAACGTGAACCAGACATCGGTTGTGGCCGGTGAGGTTGCCAAAGATATTCACCAGGTCAGCCGGGCCGCGGATGAGATGAACGCGGGAAGCCTCCAGGTCAATACAAGCGCCTCGGAATTGTCCCAACTGGCCGAGAATCTCAATGAGATGGTGGGTCGGTTTAAATTGAATTAAAAAATGGGCGGGTATCCGCCGGCGATGAATGCGCCGACGGATACCTCAACCTTTCATCCGGGGGATCACAAATGGAACTCCAGACCGATTATTATACGATCACGCCCTATGCCGACCTGCTGGTTATCAAGACATTCCTGTCCTGGGATGAGAGAATCGCAGAAAAACATATTGAAGATGTTGCCGGCATCACCTCCCGATTATATAAAGACAAAAGCTGGGGGTTGCTTTCGGATCGAAGAGAGTGGCAACTCGGCACTCCGGCCGCAGAACATTATTTTAGGGCGAACGCGAAATCAGCATTGACGGGAACTTTAACCCATATGGCCATTTGTATCGGCGAATCCGAACTCAAAAAATGGCAGATCAACAATATGATAAGAGAGTTCAAACGATTTGAGATACGGCTTTTTGACGATATTCAGGCTGCCGAATCCTGGCTGGCGACCCATGGATATGGCAAAACCCCGGTGGAGAATATCCCTGCCTTATGATAGGCTGTGTTATCCCAGAATCCTACGGATTTTAACGGCCAGATCTTTCAGCATAAAGGGTTTCTGGATAAAATTAATCCCCTCATCCAATACGCCCTGGTGAGCAATAATATCGGCGGTATAGCCGGACATGAAAAGGTGTTTTATCTTTGGCCGGATCATTGAGAGCTGCTCAGCCAGTTGCCGGCCGTTCATTTCCGGCATGATTACGTCGGTGATGAACAAATGAATTTCAGAAGGGTTTTCCCGAGCCAGGCAGAGGGCCTCGCTTGGGGTTTGGGCGGATAAAATGGAATAGCCCAGATTTTGCAGCATCATGGCCGTCATTTCTAAAAAATTCGAGTCATCTTCCACGATGAGGACGGTTTCCCCTCGACTGAGGGGGAAGGTTTCATTTTTTTTCAAATTTTCTTTTTCAGCTCCGGAGGTATCCATGGGGATATAGATTTTGAAAACCGTTCCCGTTCCCGGTTCACTGTAAACCTTGATCGCGCCTTTATTCTGCTGAACAATGCCGTATATGGTGGCCAAGCCCATGCCGGTGCCCCGCCCCGGGCCCTTGGTGGTAAAAAAGGGTTCAAAGATATGCGCCAGGGTTTCTTTGTCCATGCCGCACCCGGTGTCGCTGACCAAAAGCAGCACATAGTCACCCGGAGAAATTCCGGAATCGAAGGCGCAATCCGCCTCATCAAAAGAGACAGTGTCCGTTTCGATGCTGATCCTGCCGACACCGCCTATGGCATCCCTGGCATTAACGCAAAGATTAAGGATGATCTGGTCAAGCTGAGACGGATCCATTTTGACCATGAATCGGCCGACACCGGGCAACCAGGCCAAATCGATATTTTCACCGATGAGGCGACGGATCATTTTAAGTATGGCTTCAACCGATCCATTCAGATCAAATACCACCGGCGAAATGGTCTGTTTGCGGGCAAAGGCCAGCAATTGGCGAGTGATACCGGTGGATCGACGGGCTGCATCAAGGATTTTAGATAGATTCCGTTGAAGCGGGTTTGCCGCATCCATACAATCCAGGGTCAGCTCGGCATATCCGATGATGGCTCCCAGCATATTGTTAAAATCATGGGCAACCCCGCCGGCAAGGATACCCACGGCTTCCAGTTTTTGGGACTGGAGCAATTGGCTTTGCAGTTTTTCCCGCTCTTTTTCGGCCCGCTTCTGGTCGGAAATATCCCGGAAATTCCAAACCCGGCCGATTTCTTCATCTTCCAAGATCATGGGAGCGGAATAACAATCAAAGGCCCGCCCATCTTTAAACAGGAGTTCTCTTCTATTCTGAACCCGGCTGTGATAAAGGGTATTGGTCATACCCTGAAAGCCCTCCGGATCTTCCAATTGGTCCAGGACAAATTCCCGCAAGGTCTCATCGTCATCTGTTTTCTGAAGTTCAGGCGGGATCTGCCACATCTTGTAGAACTGGGAATTGGCATGGGTCACTTTCAAATCCTTATTAACGGCCAATATTCCGTCGGGTGTGGCATTGAAAGTGGCTCTTAAAAGTTCCATATTTTTCTGCAGGGCCATCTCCTTTTCCCTGCGATCGGTGATATCAAAAAAACTCACAATGGCGCTGTCTTTAATCAAGCTGGTTGCAATCACCATGGCGCGTAAGGTTCCGTCCATACAACGCACCGGGCATTCAAAGGGTTCCATATCAGAATGATCGGAAATGGCGCGCTCCAGGTCCGCCTTCCATTTTTGCGTCACCTCATTTCTCATTCCCGGATCGGGAAGGGCAAGATTCCACGCATGTTCCAGGGTGGGTACATCATGAAGGGCATATCCCATTGTTTGTGTAAGATTATGGTTCACTTCAAGGATTCTCCCATCCAATGAAATATCGGCCATGGGCAAAGGCGCCATTTTAAAGAGCATGCTGAAACGGGCCTCACTTTGGGTTATTTTTTCCTGAGCTTCTTTTATATTCCGGATATTGATATCCAGGCCGATGATACGCGTCGGCCTCCCTTTTTCGTCCCAGTCCACCGCCTTCCCTTTGGAAAGCACCCAGCACCATGTAGCGTCGGCTCTTCTCAAGCGGAGTTCAGACTCGAATTTTTCCTGGCCCTTATCGGGGAGATATCCCTTAATAAAATGATCCACGACAGGCAGATCCTCTGGATAAATGAAGGTTTCAAATTCGGTCATGGAGATCTTTTTGCTTTGCGGCTCATATCCAAGCATGGTAAACCACTGCTCGCTTAAATAGATGGTCTGTGACCCGGGCCGGTAGTCCCAAATACCGGCCTGGGTTGACTCTGTGGCCAGATGTAAAAGCTCGGCATGCTCCAGAAGGGACTGCTGAGAAGTTTTCAGAATGGCTATTTTTTCATTCAGACTGCGTTTGAGGGCATAGCTGATCAGCCCCAGTCCCATGAGCAAAAGTGCTGTGAAAATGGCGACAAGGGCCATCAACCGCTTAGTTTCGGCGGACATACCGGTGTGAGCCTGCAGGGATATCCACTGTTTGCGAATATCGTTAAGTTCGGCCGGGGGGATATCGGCCAGGGCCTTTTGAACGGCGCTGAACAGCAATGGGTATCTGCGGCTCACGCCTACACTTAATTCATAACTATATTCCGTGGTTCCAATGACCTGAAGGTTGACAATACCCTCCTTTTCAATATAGTAAGCAGCACTGCCTAAATTTTCCACAAAGGCATCCACCTGCCCCAGCGAGGTTGCCTGCAAACATAGCGTGGCGAGAGACATGGGAATGACCTGAATCCGGCTATTGGGGCGCCGGCGAAGATATTCTTCCACGGCCATGCCGGCAACCACGGCGACTTGTTTGCCCGCTAGATCATCCAGGGTCATGCCGGTTTTCATATTTCGTCTACCGATGATCACCATAGGAAAGACGGTATAGGGGGTGGTGAAAAGAGCAAATCCTTCCCTTTCGCCGGTTCGCACGATGGCCGGCATGAGCGAGACCTCTCCCTTTTCCAGGGCGGACAACGCTCCTTCCCAGGTGGCCGAGGGCTGTTTGATGAAAACCACATTGAGCCGCTTTTCCACCCCGGCAACGATATCCGCGGCCATTCCTTTAAATTCGCCTTCGGGGGAGGAAAACTCAACGGGCTGCCGAGTGGTGTTATAGACAAGGGTCAGTTTTTCAGGGTTTTGATCCAGCCAGACTTGCTCTTCGGCAGTCAGCGTTTCAAAGGGCCTCCCATCCGCCTGTGCAAATGCAGCAAAGGCCCAGGACATGCTGATAATAATCCAGAAGAGAATCATGGAACCGCAAGCATGGCGATTTCCTGCCCCCGTCGCCCTGACTGCGGGCCGTCTTTGTTTGAGAAAGCCTCGTGTAAGATTTTGCATGGCAATCCTTAGAAATTTAAAAAACCCCCACACTCGGTTTCGAAATTATTCCACAGTGAATCTTCCCATCATGGCGTTTAATTTTTGTGCAAGGCCGGATAACCCGACGGCGCTGCTTTTGACCTGGGCGCTGTTGTCTTTCATTTCATCCGTTGACCTGTGAACATCCAGAATGGAAAGGGTTATCTCTTCGGCAACCTTTGAACTCTGGGCGACATTATCATTTACCTCGGCAATCCCGTTGGAAACCATGGCTATATTCTGGGCGATTTCTCTTGTTGCACTGGATTGTTCCTCTATGGCTGCGGCAATGGTCGTGACGATGGTGCTGATATCCGTGATGACCGTTGAAATCTTGTCGATTTCTTCAACGGAGATCCGGGTGGAGGACTGGATTTCATCGATCTGTTCTTTGATATCCTGGGTGGAGGCAGCGGTTTGTCTGGCCAGATCCTTGATTTCATTGGCCACCACGGCAAAACCTTTTCCGGCCTCTCCGGCCCTGGCCGCTTCAATGGTGGCGTTCAAGGCCAGGAGGTTGGTCTGCTCGGAAATGTCCGTAATGGTTTCGGTTACCTTGCCGATGGCCTGGGCCACTTTTCCAAGGCGGACCATCTGTTCTCCGGCAGATTTGGACTGGTTCACGGCCTTATCGGTAATGGTTTTTGCAGTGTCGGTATTTTTTGCGATTTCATTGATGGTGGCTGTCATTTCTTCAACCGCCGTAACAACGGAATGGGTATTTTCCGTGGAGGATTCCATATTTTTTGAAACGCTTCCCATGTTGGCGCTCATTTCCTTTGCAGCCAGGGATACGGTGTCGGCCTTGTCGGCATTGCGTGCGGCAGTATCCGAGACCTGGTCCGAAAGCCCGGTCAGATCGCCGGCAGAGGCATTGAGCTGGTCAATCCCGGTTTTGATCTCCATAACCATGCTTCGTAAACTGCTGCTCATGGTATTCATGCTGTTGACCATAATGCCGAGTTCATCACTGCTTTTGATGTCCAGACGCTGTTTAAAATCTCCTCCGGCAACGGTTTTAACATAGGCCACAGTCTGCTTTAAGGGCCTTGTGATGGATCGGGTTATCAAAAAGGCAAAACCGCTGATCAGGGCGGCGGCAGCGACACAAATGATGACAAACAAGAGTTTGATCTTGCCTGAAAAATACTCGGCAACCTCGCCCATACTGCTATGAAATGATTTCAGCATCTCAGGGAATTGTTTTTCAATAGAGTGGAATTCGGCGGCAAGTTTGATTCTTGTTTCTTGATCCGTCTGTTCCTTGAACTGCCGGGCTATCTCCATGAGCCTGGATGTCATGACATGACCCTGGTCCGTAGCCTCAACCAATGTCGTTATCAGTGGTGTTCCCATTAAAGAGTGAATCAGATTGCCTGTTTTTATGTTTGTCGGGGATGAATCTCCTGTTTTTTGATTTTGAATTTGGATGGTCTGTTCAATGGAATGGCCTTCTTTCATCAATCGGTAATAGGCCCCTATTTTGCCGTCGGTGATGGAGAGAGCGGAAAGCACCTTTGCCAGATTTGTATAATGGGCCTCCTCTCCTGTGGCTATCAATTTGCTGAATTCAATGGACGCATCTTTTGTCATGATTTCATATTGAAAGGCGGCTTTGGTAATATTGCCTATTTCGCCGACTTTGCCGAAAAATTTAAGGGTTGTAAAAACAAGGATAAAAATACTGATCAAAGAAATCAGAATGATCAGGAAAATTTTACGTCCGATGGAATTCAAAATTTTGTTCATTATGGAATCTCCTTTTATTTAAATATAATGTACCTGCCTGAAGGCCAGGGCAAGCTTTTCACGGGTGACGGGTTTTACAAGAAAGGCTTCGCAGCCTTCTTTGAGAGCAGCCTTGATGGTCTCTTTTGATCCATCGGCAGATATCATGATAATCTTGACGGCATCTGAAGAGGCCACCCCCTTTGTTTTTTCCCATTGCCGGATTTTGGTCACGACCTGGGGACCATTCAGGTCCGGCATGTTAATATCCAGAAAGATCAGGTTATAGGGGTCATTTTCATTTTGCGCTTTTACATAGGCGTTCAATGCTTCCAGGCCGTTAATGGCCACATCGCATTCTCCATATTGGGAGAGGATTTTATGGGCCTTTTTCCTGGAAACAAATTCATCGTCCACAATGAGAAATTTCATAAACAGATTTTGTACGGAATACCGGATGATGAAATCCTTTAATTCTCCGCAGGCATCATAAAGGGTGGTGAATTCCTTTTCAATCAGGGCCTTGTTCTGATGGTCAAAGGCCCTGTCAAGGGAAAAGGCGGCGTCCATAATCCGCTTGCAGGAAAGGTGCTTGACCGAATCCCGGAAGGCGAGCAGGGAGGCCTTGACCTCGGTAGCATCATTTTTGTCAATGCCGCTTCTGATGTTGCTGAGCATGGGGCTGTAATGGTCATGGAAATCATCAAAGCATTCCTTGATCAGTTTTTTATCCCCGTTCATGGCCTGGAGCAGCTCATTCAGGTGAACGATGTCGCCTTTGGCCGTGGGGAATTCCGGATCCCTGGGTCTTGACATACACCGGAGAATGGCGTCATCCAGGTCTTTTCGTTTGATGGGCTTTGTAATATAATCATCCATACCCGATTCAATGAACCGCTCACGGTCTCCTTTCATGGCATTGGCTGTAAGCGCAATAATCACAATATGCTTTTTTGACCGGGATGATTTTTTTTCATATTCCCGGATGGCCCGTGTGGCTTCAAGGCCATCCATAACCGGCATCTGCCCGTCCATGAGAATCAGGTCAAATTTTTTTTCCATGAATTTTTCCACGGCTTTTTTCCCGTCTTCTGCAATGGTAACGGTATGTCCAAGTTTTTGCAGCATATTGACGGCCACCTTCTGGTTCATTTTATTGTCTTCGGCCAGAAGGATATGGAACCGTCCGGGAATAGGGTCGGCTGCGGCCTGGGGGTCTTCAATGCCGAACCGTGTTTCCACCGGTTTGGGGTTCGGTGAGATATTGTGGATATCCATGAGGCATTCCAGCACCTGGTTGCGGGACACGGGTTTGGCGATCTGGGCCGTGAATCCGAGGGATGAAAGGGTGGTATTGTCAAGCCGTTTGCCGGTATAGGTCATGAGGATGAGATGGGCCCCTTTCAACTGAGGGTCCTTCAAGAGTCGCCGGGCAAATTCCTTCCCGTCCAAATCCGGCATTTCCATGTCAATGAAAATCGTATCAAAGGGCCGGCCGGCAAGTTTTGCATCTATGAGTTTTTCCAGGGCCATGGTGGCGTTCTGGGCGCTTTCCACCCGGCAGCCCAGGGAAGAAAGATGGAGGTTCATGGCTTTCCGGCACGAATCCGTATCATCAAGGACCAGGCATCTCAAGGTCTTGAGTTTTGGGGGGATCTGAAGAGAGTTTTCCTGGATGCCGCGCTGTTTTTCAAAACAGGCTGTAAACCAGAAGGTGGACCCTTCCCCCTCCTTGCTGACCACTCCGATCTTCCCGCCCATGAGTTCCGCCAATTGCCTGGAAATGGTGAGGCCGAGACCGGTTCCGCCATATTTGCGGGTGGTGGAGGCGTCCACCTGGGAAAAGGTTTTGAAAAGCCTTTGTATCTGCTCGTCCGGGATGCCGATGCCGGTGTCGATGACTTCAAACCTGAGGGTGACCCGGTTCTTTTTTTCCCCGACAAAGGATACCTGAAGAAGGATTTCCCCTTTTTCCACAAATTTTACGGCATTGCCGGAAAGATTGATAATGATCTGGCGGAGCCGTGTCGGGTCTCCTTTTAGAAAATTGGGGACGTTTTCTTCAATAAGGCAGATGTATTCTATATTTTTTTCCTGGGCTTTGGTGGCCATGATCTGGCTGATATCGTGAAGGGTTTTTCCCAGATCAATATCAATGACTTCCAACTCCATTTTCCCGGCCTCGATTTTTGAAAAATCCAGGATGTCGTTAATGATTTTGAGCAGGGCTTCCGCACTCTGGCGAATGGATTCCGCATAATCGGTCTGCTCTTTGGTGAGGTGGGTCTCCAGCAGCAGGTCCGTCATGCCGAGAACCCCGTTCATGGGGGTGCGGATTTCATGGCTCATATTGGCAAGAAAGGCGCTTTTAGCAATATTGGCGGTTTCAGCATCCTCTTTGGCCTGTTTTAAAAAAAGCGTTTGTTCTTCAATGCGTTTTTCCAGATATTTTTTAGAAATCTGACTCTGCAGATGAACGGAAATCCTTGCGATCAGGAGTTCCCGGATAAAGGGTTTGGTAATAAAATCACTGGCGCCTGCCTTAATGATATCGGATTCGGTTTTCTGGTCGGCCTGGGAGGTCAGAAAAATGACCGGTATGGACTGAAGGTTGGGGTCCGCCTTGATATGGGCGCAGAGTTTTTTCCCGTCCATATTGGGCATGTTCAGATCCGTAAGGACCATATCAATTTCAGGGGCGCCCGGCCGGGTCAGAAAAGAAAGGGCTTCGTCCCCGTCAACGGCCGTGAAAACCCTGAACCCTTCCGATTCAAGGTCCTTTTGTACCGTTGACCGGATTGAGCTGGAATCATCTACAACAAGAATGGCAGGAGAATCCGAATTCTTCATGATCAGGCCTTTTTATTTTTTTAAGACTGTGGTGATTGGGTATTTGAAATCGATGTATCATTCACAATATGGGAAAACTCTAACAAATTAATTTTTTTCCGTCAATAAAGACATCCTGAACTCAGGCCGGTTTTGTATTGACTTTCAGCATTTGAACCATCTATAGATAATGATTGGAATTTGATACATAATAATTGGGGATAAGGATATGAAACTCTTAAAAATCGATCATCTGGGGGTTGCCGTTTCAAGCATTGATGCCAAGAAAAATTTTTGGACCGATGTCCTTGGCTTGACCCTTGAGGGAACGGAAACCATTCACGAGCAGAAGGTTACCACCGCCTTTCTGCCGGTGGGGGAAAGCGAAGTTGAGCTTCTGGAATCCACATCCGAGGACGGTCCGGTGGCAAAATATATTGAAAAGCGCGGTGAAGGCATCCAGCATGTGGCCTTCAGGGTTGAAAACATTGAAGAGGCCCTTGCCGAGCTGAAAGCAAAGGGAATCGCCCTCATCGACCAGACGCCCCGCATCGGGGCCGGCGGGGCGAAAATTGCCTTTCTGCACCCCAAGGCCACCTCGGGCGTTCTTGTGGAATTGTGTGAGCGATAAATTTTGAACCTAAATTAGACCGGAGGATAACCATGTCTCACATGTCTGATCTTGATGGATGGAAAGAACTGGCCGCCAAGGAAATGCGGGGGAAATCCCTTGACGTCCTAACCCGGAAAACCCCGGAAGGGATTGATATTAAGCCGCTGTATTCGGCCAAAGACCTTGAAAACGTGGAATTCATCAACAGCCTGCCCGGCTTTGACCCCTATGTCCGGGGCATCAAGGCCACCATGTATGCGGGCCGCCCCTGGACCATCCGCCAGTATGCCGGATTTTCAACGGCCAAAGATTCCAATGCCTTTTACCGGCAGAACCTGGCTGCAGGGCAGAAGGGCCTGTCCGTGGCCTTTGACCTGCCCACCCACCGGGGATATGATTCCGATCACCCCAGGGTGGCCGGGGATGTGGGAAAGGCAGGCGTAGCCATTGATTCCGTGGAGGACATGAAGATCCTCTTTGACCAAATCCCCCTGGACGAGATGTCCGTGTCCATGACCATGAACGGCGCGGTTCTGCCCATCCTGGCCGGTTATATCGTGGCCGCCGAAGAGCAGGGCGTGCGACACGACCAACTCAACGGCACCATCCAGAACGATATTTTAAAAGAATACCTGACCAGGAACACCTATATTTATCCGCCGGGGCCGTCCATGAGGATCATTTCCGACATCATCGCCTTTTGCTCGGACCATATGCCCAAATTCAATACCATCAGCATCAGCGGGTATCACATCATGGAAGCCGGGGCGGATTCGGTTCTCCAGACCGCCTTTACCCTGGCCGACGGTCTTGAATATGTGAGGGCGGCCCTGGCCACGGGCCTGGATATCGACAAATTCGCTCCCCGCCTGTCCTTCTTTTTCGGCATCGGCATGAATTTTTTCATGGATATCGCCATGCTCAGGGCGGCGCGGTTTTTATGGGCCGGGATCATGAGTCAATTCAACCCGAAAAACCCCACTTCCAAAATGCTGAGGACCCATTGCCAGACCTCGGGCTGGAGCCTGACCCAGCAAGACCCCTATAACAATATCGTCCGGACCACCCTGGAATGCCTGTCTGCCGTGCTGGGCGGCACCCAGAGCCTTCATACCAATTCCTTTGACGAAGCCGTGGGCCTGCCCACGGAATTGTCGGCCCGGATTTCCAGGAACACCCAGATCCTGGTCCAGGAAGAAACCCATATCTGCGATGTGGTGGACCCCCTGGGCGGATCCTATTATATTGAAACCCTGACCCAGAATATCATAGACAAGGTCCGGGTTATTTTAAAGGAAATCGAAGGCCTGGGCGGCATGGCCAAGGCCATTGAGTCGGGCATGCCCAAAATGCGCATCGAAGAAGTGGCAGCCCGCCGCCAGGCCAGGATCGACCAGGGCAAAGACGTCATTGTGGGGGTAAACAAATACAAGATCCAGGATGAAACCCCCATCCCGGTGCGGGAAGTATCGGATGAGGTCAGAAACGAACAGATCGCAAGGCTGGAACAGATCCGGCAAACCCGTGACAATGCCGCGGTTCAAAAGGCCCTGGCCGATATCACCAAGGCCTGCGGGACCGGCGCCAACCTTTTGGAAGTCTGCCTGCCCGCCGTCCGGGCCAGGGCAACCGTGGGAGAGATCAGTGATGCTATGGAAAAGGTATTCAAGCGTTTTGTGGCCACCACCCAGTGTATTTCCGGTGTCTATGCAGCGGAAAGCGCGGATTCCGAGGTCATTGAATCCTTAAGAAAACGGACCTCGGACTTTGAGAAAAAGACCGGCAGAAGGCCCCGGATTCTTCTGTCCAAAATGGGACAGGACGGCCATGACCGGGGCGTCAAAGTCATTGCCACGGCCTTTGCGGATTTCGGTTTTGACGTGGACCTGGGCCCCATGTTTCAAACCCCTGAAGAAGCAGCCCGGATGGCCGTGGAAAACGATGTCCATGTCATCGGCGTATCCAGCCTGGCCGCCGGACATAAGATCCTGGTGCCCAAAGTCATTGAGGAATTGAAGAAACAGGGGGCCTCCGATATCAAGGTCGTGGTGGGCGGCATCATCCCGCCGGGGGATTATGAATTCTTGAAGGCGGCCGGGGCTTCCGAGATTTTCGGACCCGGAACCGTGGTCACGGATTCGGCCAACCGGACCCTGAACATCATCGGCGCCTGAAAACAGAATGGTTGATATTGATCCTGAACCCTACGTCCAGGGCATTCTTTCCGGCCACCGCCGCATGATCGCCAAGACCATGACCTTGATTGAAAGCAGCCTCAAAGATCATCAGCAGGCGGCCTTCAAGGTCATGGAAAAAATTCTGCCCCATACCGGAAAAAGTATCCGGCTCGGTGTCACCGGGGTTCCCGGTGTGGGCAAAAGCACCTTTATCGAAAACCTGGGCGTCTATCTGGCCGACCAGGGCCTTAAGGTGGCGGTCCTGGCCGTGGA
>Ga0208373_1000594_pt1 | contig 60344 bp, 49 predicted proteins | sample RifOxyC2_FD_184036 | JGI IMG/M metagenome (GOLD analysis project Ga0208373, IMG submission 184036) | Soil microbial communities from Rifle, Colorado - Rifle Oxygen_injection C2 (SPAdes) | ecosystem: Environmental > Terrestrial > Deep subsurface > Rock core/Sediment | place: Rifle, Colorado...
GATATCACCGTTTTGGGATAAAGAAGAGCCGATTTGAGCGAGTATCTCATGATAGTTTTGAAGTGTTTGGTTGTCCAGCGTAATATTGCCCAGATCTAGCGAACCGCTTGCGCCATGTGAAAAAAGATGGATAGTGTCAAGGTTACTATAATCTTCTAAGATAGATGCTATTTGAGAAAGGATATCGCATTTTGAGTTGAGAACATGTACGCTTTGAGTTTTAGAAATCTCGCTTGCTATTGCCTCGTAATCTGTAATATTGTCTATAATAAAACTAATTTGATTTTGATTTGTCGGCACTTTGTATCCCTTTTATAACTTAAGAATTTTTACCGTTAACTTTAGCAAATACGGAGTCCCATAGCAGTCCCCTTTTTTGCAATGCCGCCAAACCTAAAAGGGACTTTTATTTATTATGGTTATTTTGCGTAAAGTATCTAAAGCAATAACGTGTAAAAATGTAACATCTTCCAAAGAAGCAGCTTTATCATGATAAAAACTTTACATATTTTCACAATTTATATGGAAAATTTTGTTTTTTAACTTTTAAACATAAGCAAAACCTATTTTAAAGAGTGTAAACGGGACTGATAAGGGACTTTAGATGTGTTATAATCGCCTGAAATTTTGTTGATTAAAGTGAAATCATGCATGAAGATTTAAGTATTCTTAAAAGGCTCTCCATACTCTTAGTGGAGGATAATGCCATTATGCGAAAAGAGGTTAGCGACATGCTGCGTCTTTTTTTTAGAGATGTTTTTATAGCGGAAAATGGAGAAAGCGCATTTTGTTGTTATGAAGACGAAAAACCGGACATAGTTCTTAGCGATATAAAAATGCCTATTATGGACGGTGTTGCTTTAGCTAGAAAGATTCGTCAAAACGATTTTGAAACGCCTATCGTACTTCTATCGTCTTATTCAGATCAAAATACTCTGCTCTCTTCGCTAAATACCGGGGTAAACGGATATCTATTAAAACCTTTAAACTTGAGTGATATGCTTAGTTTATTTACTAAACTATCTAAGCAAATTGTCTTAAAAGACCCCGTAGTAACCGTATGTAACGGTTTGCTTTATAACATGCTGAGTGAAGAACTTTATAAAGAGGGCGAGATGATACACCTCGGCAAAAAAGAGAAGTCGCTTTTGAAGCTTTTTCTAAAACATAAAGATAGCACTTTGAGCAAAGAGGAGATTATCTCGAGTATATGGCCGCTTGAAGAAATAAGCGATTCAGCATTTAAAAACCTTTTAAATAGGCTTCGTTCCAAAGTCGGATTTGAACTTATCGTATCCGTAAAGGGGAGCGGATGGAGATTAAATAACTGGGAAAGTAAATGAGAAAAATTACACTTCTGTCATATTTTATATTTCATGGGTTGCTTTTAGGTTATGAACTTCCTGTGGTTCATATAGAGTCTTTAAAAGTAGAAGATCCGCCTTTAAATAGTTTTAGCACCATAAATGAAATAAGTAAAGATAAATTGGATACGTTTAGCACAAGAAGTTTGCAAGATTTATCAAGTGTAATCCCAAATACAAATATCTCTGGAATAGGCAATCGGATGGATAAGACCATCTCTCTTCGCGGAGTAAGCAACTATGTGAGTTTTGAGAGTAGTGTCGGGATGTATATTGATGATACGCCTGTTCCATTTAGCTATGGTTTTGGAATGGTTGATATGAAAAATGTTTCACATATAGAGTTTATAAAAGGCTCTCAAGCAACCTCTTTCGGTAAAAATGCACAATCCGCACTTATAAATATACAAACAAATGCACCGCAAAAAGAGTCTATAGTAAAAGGTTTAGTCGGGTTTAGCTCATACGGCACAAGCGAATTTTACGGTTTTGCGTCCACACCGAAAGAAGATCATGAAGTAAGCGCATCATTTTCGATAACTCATGACAAAAGTGATGGTTTTTCAAAAAATATTCTTGACGGCAAGATGTTGGGCAATACGGAGTTTACATCATTTTCAACTAAACTTCTCTACTCTCCCTTATCAAATTTCAGCACGGCTCTTAACTATACAAAAAGCCAAAGCGATGATGGCGGATCCGCGTTTAAGATTGACACAAAAGAGAATCCGTACTCCATAGACAATGAAATGAGTGGCGATTTTGTAAAAATGGATATGGATTTTATCTCATTTGTTATGAAGTATAGTTACGGAGATACGCTTTTTACTTCAGCGACTTCTATAACGAATCTTTGTATAAAAAGAGATGATTATGTCGGTATTTTAGGTGGGCTTCAACTTGGGTTTGATATAGAACTTAAGGAATTTTCGCAGGAGTTTAAATATAAAAAAAGATTTAATAATAGCGAATTGCTTTTGGGCGCATACTACTCTGACATGGTAAAGTTTGACTATAAAGAGATACAAACGCTCTTAACTCTCTATCCGTTTCCTATTTCTAGCATAAATAATTTAAATAATCCAAATAGCACTATGGCTCTTTTTTCTAATTATAAATACTATATCGATGAAAATTTTACGCTTTTAACAGGTTTGCGTTATCAGGCAACAAAGAGATTATTTGATAGGAATTTAAGTAATTTCGGATATCCGTACTCTACACATGTAGATGCTTCATCAAAATGGTATGCGCTCTTGCCGATGATTAGCCTCTCTTATGATACTTCCAAAGGCTCGACTCTCTATGCTACTTATACAAAAAATTATAGCCCCGGAGGATATAACTATAGAAGCGAAGAGTCTCTTTTAGGGTTTAGGGCCGAAAAAATAGACAGCTTTGAAATCGGATACAAAAAAAGAGTTGCTCAAACACTCTTTAGCAGTGCTCTTTTTTATAATAATATACGAGACCATGTTGTAAATCAGTTCAATGATACTTTATCTTCTTACGCAGTAAATGTAGACGGTTATGATTATGGTTTAGAGGTTGATGCGGAATATCAAAGTGATAGAATTCTGCTTTATGCAACAATTGGGACGACACAGACAAAAATTGATGCGTCAAATGATGGCTTGTATAACGGTAAAAAATTTATAGATGTTGCCGATGTCACCGCTTCACTGGGAGCAAAATTTGCTATGGGCGGCGGAATGTATGCAAAATCAGATATACGCTATATGGGGGAAAGATATTACGATGTACAAAATAGTGCAAAACTTAACGGATATGCTATAGCAGACGTAGCATTTGGATATGAAAAAAAAGGGTTTAAAGCAGAACTGTACAGTGAAAACGTATGCGATAAAAAGGCTTCCGATTTCATGATATCAACTTATAGCAATAACTACTATCACTTTGTAAAACCCATGGTATTGGGTTTTAGAATCGAAAATCGTTTTTGATAAAAATTACGCTAAATAGAGCACCTTTATCTTTGTTTTTGGCTTTTATAGTCGCATTGAATTTTTTTTCCAAAATCATTTTAGTGATAAAAAGCCCTATGCCTATGCCGTGATCTTTGCTTGTCACGTAGGAGTCAAAAATCGAATCAATAGGCTTTAGGGTAATACCGCCTCCGTTATCGGATATATCTAAAGTAAATCCGTCTTGAAATCTTTGAAGCAAAATAGATATAGTCGGATTTTGCATGGATGAATCAATGAGCACATCTTTTGCGTTTAATATGATATTTAAGATTGCTTGAAAAAACTCCTTAGAGTTTCCATGAAGCTTAAAATCATCCGTGGAATTGTAGTTTATGGTTATATTGTTATGCTGCATTGACTCTTTTGTAAAAGCTAAGATTTTTTTTATCTCATCGTCTACACTGAATATTTCTTTTGTATGTGTGTTTTGAAAAAGAGCTTGAAATGTTTCAACCGTATCGGAGAGGTGTTTTAAAAGGTTTAAACTTCTTTGTAATGAAGAGATAATATCCTCTTTTTGTATTTGCGAATATTTTAGTTTAGCTTCAAGATTGACTAAAACCGATGCTAAAGCAGCAAGCGGGGTCCGCCACTGATGCGCTATATTTCCACTAAGTTCACCAAAAGAATTTTGGCGTGATTGAAGCAATAATATACGCTCTTTGTCTTGATTCTCTTTTTGTAATAGTTTTATCCTATAGGCCAGCGCAAGCGATAGTGCTATCATGTCCCAAATAATGGCAAAGTTTAAAAGATTTAATCCTATAAGATTTAGCGGCATAACCCCTAATGGCATAAGGAAAAATATATTTATAAATATCAAACCCCCTCCGGTTGCTATGATATAAAAGAGTGCAGGTTTATACCCTTTGTAGTAGCTTACAAAACCGATAATGATAAGTAAATAAGTTGTTATGTAAATAAATACAACGGCTAAAAATTTAGTGATATCTAACATGTATAGAACAAGCACCGCAATAAAAATTATAAAAAATAGCAAAAGATATCTGTATAAAGAGGGATTTTTATTACGTAAATCTAAAAAATAGATACTAAAAAATAGCAGTCCTGTAAGTTCTATCACTTTAAAAAAAACTAGATTTGTGTTGATATCGCTTTGTATGAAGAGGTAAAACGGCGCAAGCAAACCAGTATCCGTAAGTGCATAAAACATAAGGCCAAAAGTATATACAATATAAAAAAGATATGTTTTGTCACGGATAACTATATATAAAAAAGCATTGTAAAGCGACAAAGCTAAAAAAACGCCGAATGTTATAAGCGTTATACTATATAAGATATGCCAGTGATAAGCCAATGAATCACTTGAGCCGAATGAAAAAGCAGCATATTGGGTGTTGTTGCTTTGTACTTTTAAAAGATAGCATACGGTAGTGTTTATGTCATGAAGCTCAAAACGAACAGGTATAGAGTTTACGCTTCTATGTTTTGGAGCAAGAGCATAACCGCTCTCTTGGGTACGAATCAGTTTTTCGTCCTCAAAAGTATATAACCATGCAAACTCGTCTACGGTATGTTTTAAATCTAAAAAATAATCTTTTTTTGGGTTTGTAATAGTTATTTCAAACATATACCAGTAAGTTTTATTATCAAAACCAAAACTTAGAGCCTCTTTTGGAAGCGGAGTCAATTTCTCGTTTTTGGAAAATTCATAAGCTTCATAAGCAGATAGATTTTTATCCGTAGTAAAATAGAGAGATTTTTCAATATGTATATCAGGATTAAGAACTTCAACTGCTTCAAAAGCATAAGACGACAGCCAAAAAAATAGTAAAAGTATTATTTTAGATATATCAAACTCCTCTGTAAACTCAATATTTTTTAAAATCATACCAAAATCTTTTTTTAAATCCTGTTTTTAGATTCTTTATCTTTTTGTTTTGAAAAAAAGGGTAAAATCCACTCCATAAAATACTCTCAACGGTTGGAAATGAAAAGATTAACGAAACAAGAGGCTCTTGAACTTATAAAAAATGCAGATTTAAAAGAGCTTGGTCGTATGGCGACGGCACGCAAAAAAGAACTTCATCCCGATAACATTACTACTTTTGTGGTTGATAGAAATATAAACTATACAAATATCTGTTGGGTGGACTGCAAGTTTTGTGCATTTTACAGACATGAAAAAGATGCGGATGCTTATGTTTTGACGTTTGATGAGATAGATGCAAAGATAGATGAACTGCTTGAGATCGGCGGAACACAGATACTTTTTCAAGGCGGAGTTCACCCGAAACTAAAGATAGAGTGGTATGAAGATCTTGTGGAGCATATTCACACAAAATACCCCACAATTACCATACATGGGTTTTCTTCCATAGAGATAGACTTTATCGCCAAAGTTTCACACATAAGCGTTGAAGAGGTTTTAGAAAGACTACATGTAAAAGGTTTGGCTTCCATTCCCGGAGCCGGAGCCGAGATACTGAGTGACAAAGTCCGTGACATTATCGCACCCAAAAAAATCGATAGCGAAGTTTGGGTGGATATACACAGAAAAGCCCATAAACTCGGCATCATGTCGACAGCTACCATGATGTACGGAACTATTGAGAGTGACGAAGACATTGTAGATCATTTTGAGATGATAAGAAAGCTTCAGGATGAAACAGGTGGTTTTAGAGCTTTTATCATGTGGAGTTTTCAGAGTGAAAATACGGAACTTCTGCGACTATTTCCCGACATGGACAAACCATCTTCAAACCGCTATTTGAGGCTTCTTGCCGTTGCAAGACTCTACTTAGATAATGTACCGAATATCCAAAGTTCTTGGGTAACGCAAGGTCCATACATTGGTCAAATGGCTCTTATGTTTGGAGCAAACGATTTGGGTTCAACCATGATGGAAGAGAATGTTGTAAGCTCTGCCGGAGCAGCGTATAAAATGGCAAAGAGTGAAATGGTGCATCTCATAAGAGATATAGGTGAGATTCCTGCTGTTCGCAATACGGCTTATGAAATTTTAGAGAAATTTGCATAGATGAAGAAAATAGTTTTAATATTACTCGCTTTAGGAAATATAATAATGGCAGCAACAGTAGATAAGATAGAAGTAAACGGAGTAAATATTCCGATTATTTTTGAACAAGATAAAAGATTGCCTCTTGTAACAATGCAGTTTATTTTTAAAAACAGCGGAAGTGTAGCGGATACGACAAAAGCCGGCTTGGCAAAATTCAGTGCTAAAGTTATGAATGAGGGAACAAAAGAGCTTGGTTCAAGTGCTTTTGCCGAAGCACTTGAGGGCAGAGCAATACATATAGCTGCTTCAACGGGAGTAGAGACATTTGTGATGGAACTCGGGTGTTTAAAAGAGGAGTTTGCCCAAGCGCTTAAATATTTTGACATGCTCATAAAAGATCCCAATTTTACGCAAGAGAGCATAACTAAAATCAAAACTACAACATTGGGTTCTCTTGCAAATAAAGAGAATGATTTTGACTATATTGCTTCAAATGAGTTGAAGGGACTTCTTTTTGAGGGGAGTGTTTTATCAAAACCCTCTTCAGGAACGATAGAGAGTGTAAAGAGCATTGAACTTGATGATGTGAAAAAGTTTATAAATCAAAATATTGTTACGTCAAAACTGATTGTGGTTGTCGGCGGAGATATTGAGTTGCAAGATATAAAAGATAAAGTATCTAAAATTATAAAGTCTATGCCTAAGGGTGAAAACGGTGAAATTAAAAATTATGAAGTTACCAAAGAGCCAAAAGAGAAGATAATTAAAAAAGAGACTGAGCAGGCTTATATATATTTTGGTTCTCCGTATCATGTAAGTGTGGATTCTAAAGATAACTATAAAGCCAGAGTTGCTACTTTTATCTTAGGTGCAGGCGGTTTTGGCTCAAGGCTTATGGAAGAGGTGAGGGTTAAGCGAGGACTTGCTTACTCAGCTTATGCAAAAGTAGATATCACCAAATCTAGCAGTTACATGAACGGATATTTGCAAACAAAACTGGAGTCTCTTGATGAAGCTAAAAAAACAGTTAAAGAAGTTGTGGCAAATTTTGTAAAAAAAGGTGTTACGAAAGATGAACTTGAACAGACGAAAAAATTTTTGCTAGGAAGCGAGCCTTTAAGAGTTGAGACGATGAGTCAGAGACTAAACAGAACTTTTATGGAGTACTATAAAGGTCAGGAACTAGGCTTTTCTTTAAAAGAGTTGGAGCTTATCAAAGAGTTAAAACTACAAGATCTAAACGAGTTTATAAAGTCTCATAAAGAGATCTTAGAGATGAGTTTTGCGATAGTTACCAAATAAATATTGCAAAACGTCATATTTTTTATATACGGTTCATAAAAATAGATAGTATTAGATACTAAGGATTTAATATGAACGCAACAAAAGAGCAAACGCAAAAGTTTAAAAAACTAGGTATCGCAAGTTACTGTGAACTTGCTCTTTTCGTTCCCTTTGCTTATGAAGACTTGCGGCTTCATGATAAACTTCAAACACATGCCATGCAGCTTATAGACGCTACCGTAGAGTCTGTTTATCGTGGTGCAAACTCTCTTCAAGTCACATTTTTCGCCCACAACTTCGGACATACTATAACTGGTGTGCTTTTCCATCCAAAACCATACATGATGCATCAGTTTAAAGTCGGTGAGAGGGATTATTACTATGGGATGGTTGAGTGCAAAAGCGGTCAATGCACTATGAGCATGCCAAAAAAAGTGACAAATATCGGTGCAATAACACCAAAATACAAATCTCCGCTAAGAAGCGACGTGATGCTTCGCTTTGTTCAAAGCTCATTGACAAAAGAGAATCTGCTATCAGAGGGACTAAGGGATGAGATAGTCGATGAGGTGTTAAAGCTTCACTTTCCATCTCAAGCAATCAGTTCTTTAAAAGAGTTGGATGAAAAAACTCTCAATGCTCTTAAATATATAGAATTATTTATCTATATGAAACGGCTCTCTTCAAAGAGAAGGTATTTTAAGGCTTTGAGTTCCGCGTGTGCTGATTATAAAGATTGGTCTGAGACTCTGCCGTTTACTCTTACCGATGAGCAGATAAAAACGATAGAAGATATTAAAATGGATTTGCAAAAAGATGTTTCGGCTAGACGCATGATAGTCGGAGATGTCGGAAGCGGCAAAACTATGGTAATTCTTGCATCGTGTGTCATGATGCTGCCCCAGCGTTCCATTTTAATGGCACCGACAACGATTTTAGCAAATCAGCTCTATGAAGAAGCATCTAAATTTCTTCCGCATGTAAAGAGCGTATTGGTAACAAATAAGACTAAAAATATAGCCCTTGACGAGTATGATTTTATCATAGGCACGCATGCTCTTCTATACAGAGAACTTCCAAAAGCTTCTCTTGTTATGGTGGATGAACAGCACCGATTTGGAACACAGCAGAGAAATATGTTAGAAAAATTGGTTAGCAGCGGAGTTGAGCAAGGAGGACAAGCCCTCGACCAAAGAGGACAAGCCAAACCTCATTTTTTGCAGTTTTCTGCAACCCCGATTCCTAGAACTCAGGCGATGATAGAGACGGCTCACATAGATGTTTCGCTAATAACGTCAACGCCTTTTAAAAAGGACATAACAAGCAAAGTTATCCATAAGAGCGATTTTAAAGATCTGCTGCTTCATATAGAGGACGAGATAGCTAAAAAAAATCAAGTTCTTTTGGTCTATCCGCTTGTTGAACAGAGTGAATTTTTGGAGTATCAAAGCATTGACGAAGCAAGAGGATTTTGGGAGAAGAGATTTAAGAATGTTTATGTGACACATGGGAAGGACAAAGAAAAAGAGGAGGTTTTGCAAGAATTTAGCAAAAATGGAGATCTCTTAATCGCTACAACGGTTGTTGAAGTCGGTATCTCTTTGCCGCGTCTTAGCAGTGTCATTATTGTAGGAGCAGAGAGATTGGGTCTTTCTACTCTTCATCAGCTTAGAGGTCGTGTCAGCCGCACAGGTTTAAAGGGATACTGTTTTTTATATACAAACCAGAGTTCATCCGAGCGACTGGATAGATTTGTCCAAACTACAAGCGGATTTGATATTGCAAATCTGGATTTGAAGTTTAGAAAAAGCGGAGATCTGCTCAAAGGGCATAACCAAAGCGGAAGCCAGTTTAAGTGGATTGATTTGGCAGAGGATGAAGAGATAGTTAAAAGTGTTAAATATGATTTATTGAATTAAGAATTTTGTTCAAAAGAGGAAAAGTTTTAGCAGTTTTTGTGCTCTTAACAAAGCAAAAGGAAGTAAATTCCTTTTGCGAACAGATTAATACAACCCGAATTTGCCGTCATTTCTTTTGTAAAGAACGCGAGTTTTACCCTCGTTGTCTATGAAAATCTCAAAAAGTTTTTTATTTTCTTTGATATCTTGTAAAACATCTTCAACTTCACGCGGTTTATAAAGAGCAAGCTCAACAGGAACGATCTCATCTTCCATCGCTTCGCTTGCTTCATGTAGGTTTATATTTGCATTTGCCTCATTTTTTGCTTCATTTATACCGTCTTTATGATGGATAACTTCTTTGTCATGCATACGGCGCATCGCTTTTTGTGCTCTTGCGGTTGCCAAATCGATAGCGGCATAGAGGTCTTGATCGTTTTGTTTGATAACTATAGAGTTTTTATGAGCTAGGTTTATGACATACTCGACTACCGACTGATCTTTGCCCTTTTTAGTTTGAGTTGTTGCGATAACATTGACGGATATGATGTCCATGTTGTATTTGCTAAGCGTTTCTATTGATGCGCTCATGTGAGCCTTGATAGCATCTGTAAGTTCTAGATGTCGTCCGGTTAATGATATATTCATGGTAAATCCTTTAATTATAAATGAGGAGTATTAGGTCTCTTTCATGGTCTAAAAGTTAAATTATTTCGTAACCTAAGTTATGAAAGAAATTTATTATATCATTAAATGGTTTACTAAAGTTTATAATTTATAGTTTTTGGATGCTTCTTCTAAAGTAGCGTATAGGTTCAGTAGCGACATTGGCATCAGCTCTTACGCTTACTGTTATGTCCATGAGAACTGAACCGTTTTGTTCAGGTGTAGTTATATTAAAATAGTCTGTGCATGTTCCAACTGTCCCTGTATAAACATATCTCATTGTTATATTTGCATCATATATTCCATCAAAGAGAATATATTTGCTATCTGTACATCCATTTTTTGCAATGTCTAACAGTGCCAACTCTGCAGCGCTTTTTGAGTACAAAATAGCTTGTTCATAGAGGTATAAATCAACGGTTCTTTTAGTTGTTTCAGCAGTTAATGATAAGGAGAGTGCCATTATGCCCGATATTACGACTATTACTATTATTGCCATAATCATAGCAAAGCCTGAACGCTTCTTTGAAAAACTGCTTCCGTTTTTATGAGGATTGGTTTTTAAAATATAGTTTTTTCTTTGCATAACGAATAATCCCCCATTAAGTCAGTTTTTACACACACCTGAATCTTTACTATTGAACCTACTGCTCTAAATCTAAAGGTATCTACATTTTCCATAAGAACCACAGCTTTTCCATCTGCATACCCATCGCCTTGCCATGGTTGATAGTCATAATAGAAAGTAAGATTTCCATCAGCAGGAGTATGAACAACAGCGTAAGCACTCCACGCCAGTTGGTAATACTCATAAACATTTGTACCTGCAAAAGTGCTATTTGCCCCAGCACCATCTATCGGAGCAAATTGAGTAGGTTGTCCGCTAACAGAGTGTATGGGATGCATTGCTCCATTTTGGGTGTTTATTGCGGTTAAATCGCCATTCCATCCATACCCTGTTTCTATATCGCTGTCAGAGCCGATAAAGTAGAGTGCTGAATCATTTATATCGCTTCCTTCGTTTGAAAGCACTTCAATTAGTGTATTTAAATCCCCCGTATTGGTTCCCGGTGATACCAATACGCTTTCATTCGTATTTGGATGTCTTAAATCAATAATTCCACTCCACATAGGAAGAGAATCTCCGCGAAAACCGTCAATATCGCTTCCAACCCATTCTAAGATTGTGGCAGTACCGTCCGTATAACCTGAAAGAGCGTTAACTGTGCCATCTGCTTCCCTTGCAATCACAGAATCTTTTATACGGTACTGAAGTCTTGAAGCTATAGTCTCAACTGCAGCCGCACTGTTTGACTGCAATGCATTGTTTACATTTGAGAAGATAAAGTTTTTATATGCTTGAAATAAAAGTTCAATTCCAAACTTGCTTAGTATGCCGATGATTACTATAACAAAGATAAGTTCCAAAAGTGTAAAGGCAGATTTACGCATTAAAATCTTCTCTTATAGTAGTCAATTTCACCGATATTGGCACTATATGTACTAAGAACGGTTATGTTTACATCTTCTGAATCTGTTACGGTAATAGTAATCTTTTTAACGTCGTTGTCATTAAAACCTTTAGAAATTGTAACCGTGCTTTTGTAGGCGTCTTTATAACCGCTTTCATCTTTTACATCATCCGTAAAAATAAGTTGGCTTGAATGAATATTGTTGTTTAGATTTGGAATTGAACTATTATCTTCAGAATCGTAATTGACGACGGAACTTGAACTCTCCAAACATCTTCTGTGATATGGTTGGTTTATATGCCCCGGTCTTAGTCTGTCTGCATCACAAGATGCACCTCCTATGTCTATAACCCTCTCTAAAAAGGTAAGATTATTGTCGTACATATCTTCCATAGATCTTTTATCCCAGTAGTACGATGTTGCTCCTATTAACTCTGCTGAAGCGGCAAAAATAGCCTCTTGTACGATATTGTCTTCAATGCCTTTTGAAGTTATTTGAGTCATCATCGGAAGCGTCATTACGGCAATAGACATAACAACAATTGCAAATATAAGCTCTATCATAGTAAAAGCAAACCTGCTAAAAGAGGTTTTCATTCTTACCACATGATTCTCCTATTTGTCGTTGCTCCCACAGGAGTATTTGTAGTAGTGCTTGTATTATGCTCTCCTGTCCAATCACCGATATTATCAAACTCGATTTGAAACTCATTTGTCGTAGCATTTGCATCATATTCATTTTGTATCAACCAGCCTGATGCATTGTTCTCCATTGTTGTTTTGTATGGATAACCTCTGCTTGCATCATAACTAAGCTCAGTAGCGGATGGATTTCCGGTAGGATTGTCATTCGCATCGACTTTATCCGATGCAGAGTTTGTTCCCCCTTTTTGAACAACTATGCTTACGTTTCCGTCATTTAAAATATTGTGATTTTCATTGATAAACCATCTCACATCATCAACTCTTTTTGAGTTAATACCGTTTGGAAGAAGAGCTTTATTACATCCGGCTCCAAAGCAGTAGGTTTCAAAGTAGATATTTGCAGTACCGCTTGTTCCTTGATATCTCTGTCTTGATGCATGTGTGCGACCAAATAGAAATGTAGCGTTAGTATCGATTGTACCGTTGCCTTGCACAGCGTCGGTATCCGTAACATTAACATCCGAGATATTTAAAAGAAACGGATTTACAGCCTTTGTTGTATTTCTATCAAAGTTTATTCGCACAGAGATATTTCCAGTTCCGTTTGTATCTGTTGAAAATATAGTGCTTGGAATACTAGGCAATGAAATAGGTGCATTTATACTCATAGTGCCGTTAGTTGAGGTGTTTGTTTCAGGAGTTGTAATAGTTTCAAACTTCAGTGTCGTTAAATTTCCGCTTGGAGTTACCGCGATATTATCATAAACTATATTGTAGTCGGTAGCTTTTGCATAACATCCGGAGTTATAGTTTTGAGTCGTTGTGCCACTTAGAGACTGAGCCGTTGCACTTATGCTTAGTATGGCTGAAGTATTTAAGTCTGATGAAAGATATGTAAATCCGCTCCCATAATTTGTCATACTTGATGTTACCGCAAAATGGTCCGGAGTTATGACCGGGTTAAACGTGGCGCGTACCATGCAGCCTACTTTCCCGTTTGCATCAGCTATATATGTATCGCTACCTACTATACAATCTCCTTTTGCCGAATCAACAATCGTCCATGTCGAGTCTGTAACATTCATATCAAATAAACCTATATCACCAAATTTGATATTATTTAAAATGGCGGTATCGACACCGTCAAACATTTGAGATCCTAAAGGATTTCCGCTTGAATTACTAAGACTTCCGTTTGGTACGGGGCAAGATGTGTTTTGGGTCAATGCAGTAACAGCTACACTTCCGTCATATCCCGTAACAGCCGATGAATCAATCCCTTTGGCAACCAGTGTTAAATTAAAATCACTTCCGGCTTTAAGAGTACTTGATGGAGTAAAATTTCCGGTGTATCCTGCAGGGCGTATCGCAAAGTTGTCTCGCGAACATAAATCTGCGTTGCTTGTAACCATGTGAAATGCAGCATTATTAGATGTTATCTGAGGATTGATAGTAACAGTTTTATATTTATCGGATGTGTTAAAAGTAATTGTTTGTACGGCATAAATATCGTTGTTTGTACAGCTTCCATCTACAGAGAGTTCAACTATGCTAAGATTAAGATCAATTGATTGTGATGGTGCTGTAGGCGTAATATTGTCAAGTCCAAATGAAATAATATCTACGGAAAAAGGCTGATTGACAATTTGCGTAAATAAGGCATTTTTTGCATCTAGCGGATCAATGGGATCCGTATCCCCGCCGGCAACATTAACCGCACCGCTTTGTACGGCGTTGTAACTGCCGATTACAGGGGCATAAACAGTAAAACTATTATTAAAATCAGAACATTTTCTAATCGGAATGCCTGTAAATGTAATACCCAGCAAATCATTTCTATAGCTTACTAAGTAGGTGTTGTCACTTGCATTTTGATCGCCTACTTTAGCTTCATATTTGAATTTGGTATCGACATCTTTTGAAAGAGTACCGCCTATATACCATGTGGCACCGGTTCCTAGTAAAAATTTTGCCGTTTTTGTATCTGTTGAGTACTCAGCCGTGTCATCCCCAGTCGCATCGGTTTTAGCAGTGTATGTTATCCCCGGAATAGGAGCTATCTGCATTGAACCATCCACATATGTGATTTCATTTGGCTTATCAAATACCTTTTCGACAAAAACACCTTTTGCAACTTCATCTGTTTTATTTGTGATTGTTACATCGAATAGAACATCATCATTAGTTGAGGGTATATTGTCTCCCGTAATAGGAAGTCCGTTAAATGTAACATCTTCAAGATAACATACGTCGGGGATGTAAAGTTCAGTTGAAAAGGCAAATACGCCAGGATAATATACATCTCCGGTACTTTTCAATTTTACAGTAGTAGATGTTTGTCCGTTTCCTATTATCTGAGTAGTCGCACTTGTAGAACCGACATCAAAAGAATCAATGTCAATACCGATAGTATTTATACAAGAAGGATTTCTTGAAGTTACTGAAACACCGTTGATTTCTTGGCTTGAATCAAAAATATTACTCCCAAGGGATCTATCATTGCCGAAACGATCTGTCATTGTAACACTGTCAGTTAACGTAATATCTCCCTCTCCTCCAAAAATAAGAAAGTTTGAATGAACTGCACCTGATGTCGGCGTTAAAAAACCAGATAATGTAGTTGATCTAATGTCTCCATCATTAACGGCGATAAATCCGTCATATAAAGAAATATTTTTCAAGGTGTCGTCATAATCTTCATATATAACTACTAATGACCATGCCCCGTAACCGTTAGTGAACTTTTTAGCTAAAACGTTTGCTCCCCAAAATGTTCCGGAGTATCCTGTTGAATCTATTGTCGCTGCAGGTACCAAATCAATGCTCTGTTTTACAAGAGCGGTAACATCGTAGACACCTTGATAGCCACTATCCGCACTTCTAATAGTCCAGTTAAATTTTGTAGCGGGAGAAGTTAAATCTTGATACGCAAGTCCGGCAGGCTTGAATTTAATATTTTTTCCGTTTGTCCAAAAATCTTCACCGTTATCAACTCTACCCTGCCAATACAATCCGGCATATTTTATTCTTGAGCTGTTTACTCCTACCGGAAGTGTTAAATCTGCAGATGATGAATTCCAAGTTGAAGCATCACTGTCTTTATTTGCCCATGTTGGGGTTATGTCATTATTATTTGTCCCAAGACCGGCACATGTTCCATCGCTCTTTAACATAACTGAGTTACCGATAATTTTCATATTGCCGTTAATGTTGTACTGTTTTTGAAGTGTAAAAGGACGTAAATTGCTTGATGAATATGAAGTGGTAGTTACGGAAGTAGTAGCTGAATCAGTATTGTTTGCCAAATTACTATCTGGTGTCAGTCCGCTTATCGATGCTTGATTTGTTACTGATTGGGCACTGCTTGGAGCAGTGACAACTATGGTGATTTCTGATGTTGCACCACTTGTAAATTCTGTAGGATGGAGACAAGATACCGTGCGCGTTCCTGCTGTATAGCTACAAATCCAATCTGTTCCATAAGATATTTGATATATAAGGCTAGCCGGTAATACATCTGTTAGAGTAAGATCTTCTGTGCTTGCAGGACCATTATTGGTAATACTTATAGTATATTGCATGGTGTTGTTTATTGTTACACTGCCGGGTGCACTTTTTGTTAATACCAAATCAGCACTAGGTGCATTAACCGTAATTGTAAAAGCATCTGAATTTGATACGCCGTCATCATCTGTAGCGGTAATACTAAAGCTTGTAGTGCTTGTTGCTGTGGTCGGTGTTCCGCTTAATACGCCTGTAGAACTGTTAAAACTAAGACCTGCAGGAAGAGGACCGCCTGATAATGTATATAACGTTACAGGGTCTGCGTTTGTTAAAGTTACATGCGAAGCAATATTTAGTGAAAATGCCGTTCCGACAATAGCAGTTTGATTTGGCACATCTCCCATTATCGGAGGAGCATCACCGATACCGCTAATTGAAAAATTATATGGATTCTCATTTGAATCGTTATTTGTAAATGAGATAGTCGCTGCTCTTGTGCCTACTGCACTTGGGTCAAAACGAACTGTAAATGTAGTAGAACCGCCTGCTGCAACTGGTGAGGTTGGTTGTGATGTCACCGTAAAATCTCCACCGGCAGAAACAGCACCTAACGTAAGATCTCCGGTTCCTGTATTTTGGATGGTATATGTTCTGTCTATTGTTCCGCTTGTAACTAATGTACTTCCAAAACTTGTGTCCGTACCGTTGTCAGCTATACCTATGACATTAATTTCAGAAGTGCTGGCAGGAGTAAATACGAAAGTAAAATTATAGTGTTGATTATTTGCAGAACTTCTAATTCGTATATTAAAATCACTTGCACTAGTAAATGTTAATGTATCGTTATCATTAAGCACAGTTCCTGTACTGTTACTAGGACAGTTTGATAAATGATACTTGTAATTTACGTCAGAATCTGCAGTTCTGGTAAAAGTTAAAGTACCAGATGAGGGTACATTAAAATAGTAGTATTCATTATCACCATTATCAAAATTATTTCCATCGTATGAATCATTATATGTTGCATCTCCGCCTGATGCCGTAAAGGTGTGGTTGGTTGTGTTACTACACTCGTCCGCTCCCCACCCAGACACTGCAAACATCATCATTATTCCAAAAATTGCTATAAATTGTAAAAAAAATTTATCTGCTTTCATCCTTTTTCCCTTATCAAAACACTATTCATTAACATTTTTATTTAATACCATTATACATATAAATAGACTTAGTAGCCACTTAAATTGATTTTAAGTAATAATTTGTAAAATTTTTTATTGCAAGCAAGAGAATTTGGTTATGCAGTAACTCATTAGTATAGCTCATAAACCATGGTTTTCCAAAGCCAATGAGCTATAAAAAGTAGAGATTTTTTACTTGTTTAAAAAAGTAGAAATCTTCTCAGCTACACTGTATTGTGGAGAGTCATTTAAGATGACTTGAACAGCCTTACCGTTATCGGTATTGAAAACCATAGGTCCTATGAAATTTACTATAGAATCTTCTATCGGTGTTTGAATAAGCACGATATTCAAGATGATTAAATTTGAGTTTTTGTCGATTTCCAAAAGATTTTGTGCGTTGTCAGGAATCTCAAAATCATACTCTCTTAGAGTAAAAGGGTTGATCATTGTAAAAGAGATATATTCATTGCCAAGAGATTGCATCTTCATAAAAACGTCGTCAATTTTCTCTAAACTTACTTGCTTTATATCTTCAAAACCTAAAATTGGTAAACATACATCAAATTTCATCAGGAACCTCTTTTTTTTAATTTCAAACAATTGTATCACATAAGCATAAAATATACCTACTTTAATGAGTGTTATATAATCTTTGGATAAAATAACACTTTATTTGAAATTAGGAATTTATTTTATGAAATTAAAACATTATTTGGTGGCAGGTTTGCTACTGTTGCCTGTGTTATTTAGTGGGTGTTCAAAAGATGTCGATGAGTATAACAAGCCTGCTATTTACTGGTATTCAAAAATAGTTGAAAATGTATCTAAGGGCGATTTGGAAAAAGCAGACAACTTCTACAGCTCGCTTCAAGGAGAACATATCGGCTCGCCTATGCTTCCTGAAGCAACAATGATACTTGCAATTGCACACATGCAACATGAAGAGTATCTCTTAAGCGAACATTTTTTGGATGAGTATATAAAAAGATATGCAACGCCAAACGAAAAAGAGGAAGCCGAGTTTTTGAAAATAAAAGCAAAATATATGGCTCTTCCGCATCCAAGACGTGATCAGGCACTTATAGATGAGGCGATAGTCGGCGGCGAAGCATTTAAAGTAAGCTATCCAAACTCCATGTACGCTGAAGTCGTAAACACAATGCTTGTTCGCCTTTATCTCGCTCAGTTCGCGCTTAATGAGAGCATAGCAGATCTTTATGACAGACTAGATAAGCCAAAGAGTGCCGACTACTATAAAAGTGTAAATCCGCAGCCGTGGATAGTCTCAGATGAGATAGATAGAGCAGTTGCTCCATGGTATCGTTCATGGTTTGAGGGAGACGGCACTTCTAGCTGGTATGAGTTTATGATACCTGATACAAAAAGTGTAGTATCAAGAAATTCCTCTTCAGAGGACAAAAGCGGTGAGGATAAAAATGAAACTAAGTGATTATAGTGAATTTCCGGCAGATATCCCAGTAATTGCGGAGGATGAGCTTTTTTTATATCCGTTTATGATAGCACCGCTTTTTTTAAGCGATGAGAGCAATATCAAGGCAGCCGCAAAAGCGATAGAGGAGAGTTCATTAGTCATAATATGCCCTACAAAACCCTCTCATGAGGGTGAGAGAGAGTTTGACTCGCTCTATAATGCAGGTGTTGTCGGGTCTATCATGCGAAAAGTCTCACTTCCTGATGGCAGAGTCAAGGTTCTTTTTCAGGGGCTTGCTCGTGCTAAGGTTTTATCTAAAGTTTCGGATAATCCGCTTATGGCACATGTAGATGTGATAAAAGCCACAAATGTAAACTCTTTAAAAGTGGATGCCATACTCGAAATAGTACGTGAGAAGGTAAGAACGCTCTCGACCGTAAGCAACTATTTTCCTCCAGATTTACTTAGAACGATAGAAGAAAATCATGACTACAATCGCATTATAGATCTTATCTGCAGCACTGTTAAACTAAAAAAAGAGCAGGCTTATAATCTTTTTGTAGAGTCAAATACGGAGAAGAGATTTTTAGATCTCATAGAGTATCTTATCGATGAGATAGAAGCAAATAAACTCCAAAAAGAGATTCGTTCAAAAGTTCATACACATATAGAGAAAATCAATAAAGAGTACTTCTTAAAAGAGCAGTTAAAGCAGATTCAAAAAGAGCTTGGGAGTGATACTTCAAGAGATGAAGAGATAGAAGAGTATCGTAAAAAGATTGAAGCCAAAAAAGAGAAGATGAGTGCTGAAGCTTACAAAGAGGTTCATAAGCAGATAGAGAGACTCTCACGCATGCACCCTGATTCATCTGACGCTTCTATGACTCAGACATATCTCGATTGGGCGTTAGAGATTCCTTTTGGACATGAGAGCAAAAAAGAGCTCAAAATAAGTGAAGTACAAAATCAGCTGGATAAAGATCACTTCTCGCTAGAGAAACCAAAAGAGAGAATTACCGAATTTTTTGCCGTTAAAGAGCTTATGGAGCTTAGAGGCATGAAGAGCAGTTCGGGTGCAATTATTTGTTTTAGCGGACCTCCGGGTGTAGGTAAAACATCGCTTGCAAACTCTATTGCCGAAGCTCTAAAGCGACCGCTTATAAGAATCGCACTCGGCGGACTTGAAGATGTCAATGAACTTCGAGGACATAGAAGAACTTACGTAGGTGCGATGCCGGGCAGAATAGTACAGGGACTCATTGATGCCAAAAAGATGAATCCGGTAGTGGTTTTAGATGAGATTGACAAAGTGGCTAAAACAGGAAGAGGAGATCCCACAGCAGCGCTTTTGGAGATTTTAGACCCTGAGCAAAATAAGGAGTTTAGAGACTACTATCTTAACTTCAATATAGATCTCTCAAAAGTTATATTTATAGCTACTGCAAATGATGTAGGCAAGATTCCTGCGCCGCTTCGCGATAGAATGGAGTTTATTACTATAAGTTCCTATACGCCTCAAGAGAAGTATGAGATTGCTTCAAGATATCTCCTTCCTCAAGAGCTTAAAAAACATGGACTTAGAAAGTCGGAAGTGAACATCTCAAAGCCTGCCATGAAAGAGCTTATTCACAGTTATACTCGTGAAGCAGGTGTGCGTAATCTTCGTCGTCGTATTGCAGACATGTCAAGAAAAGTGGCTCGTGAGATATTAGAGCATCCTGAGACTACGAAAGTATCCATCACTCTAAAAAATCTTAAAAACTATTTTGATAAAACCGTATTTGAGATAGAAAAAACAACAAAGATTCCAGTCGTTGGCGTCGTAAACGGTTTAGCATGGACGGCAGTAGGCGGTGATGTTCTAAAAATCGAGAGTATCCGTATCAAAGGTAAAGGTGAAATGCAGCTTACTGGAAGTCTTGGCGATGTAATGAAAGAGTCGGCGAGAATAGCTTACAGCGTTGTAAAAACATTGATAGATACCAAGAAGCTTAAAATTGATGCAAGCAATATACCGCTTTCGCCAAAAGAGAAAGAGGATGGAGTGGCTATAGATACAAGCGAAGTCTATAAGCGATATGATCTGCATGTGCATGTTCCAGACGGTGCAACCCCAAAAGACGGGCCGAGCGCAGGTATAGCCATGGTAAGCGTTATATCCTCTATACTTAGTTCAAGAAAGATTCGCTCAGAGATTGCCATGACGGGCGAGGTCTCATTAAGCGGTGACGTGCTTCCGATAGGGGGACTTAGAGAGAAGCTTATCGCAGCACATAAGGCTGATATGAGTAAAGTTCTTATTCCGCTGAAAAATTATGAGAGAGATCTAGAAGAGATCCCAAAAGAGGTAAAAGACTCTTTGGAGATTGTTGCCGTAAGTAGAATTGAAGAGGTTTTAGAGCAGGTTTTAGTTTAAAAACCCATCTATTAAAACGTAAGCGATTCTATCTTTTGTGTTAAATCTCCGTTTCTTATCGGTTTCATTAAAAAACCGTTTGCACCGAGTTCAAGCGCTTGACCTTTTTTGGTTTCGTCCGTTGTTAACACAATTATTGGAATGTGATCCATTCGGCTATCGGCACGAACTAACTCTAGCATCTCAAGACCGTTCATGACAGGCATAATGATATCCAACAGGATAAGATTTATGTCGGGTCTTGATTTTATTTGAGCAATTGCATCCGTACCGTTTTGTGCCTCTAAAATCTCTTTAACATTCTCATTTTTTGCCAACATTGATTTTAAGAGTTTACGATTTATCATATCGTCATCAACCGCTAGGACTACCAATTCTTTAAACATTTTTTGCCTTTTAAATATATTTTGTAAATAGAGATTTTAGTAGATCTTTATTTACTTTATTGCTTATAATTTCATCTACATTTGCTATATGCTTGGAACTATCTTTTTGTATCGAGTCGTCTACGAGTATGAGATGTGAACTAAGTCCGTTTTTATCGCATAATTTTTTTATAGAAGAGGATACTTTTTCTATGTCTAAATCAGTATACTCTTTGTCAAAAAGCACGATTTTATAAGAGTAGTTGTCTATGAGCTCTTGAAAATCTATAAGAGAAGATGCCACTTCATACGTCAATCCCTCTATCGTCTCTATGATTTTTGTATATAGTCTTGCCTCAAAAGCACTTTTTTTGGCTATTAAAATATCGGCTCTGTACCTTGGTATCATTGCATGTTCTACGGAGTTAACCGGTTTTTCTAGAAGATCTTTTTGAAAAACTTCTTTTGATTCATCTATTTCAACAATACGTTCTTCCAAAAATCTATTTAAAACGAAGATGATTTCTGCACGGACAAGAGGTTTTGTCGTATAATCGTCAAGTCCGGCAGATATGAATCTTTCTCTGTCTCCCTTAAGTGCATTTGCCGTAAGTGCAATGATAGGCACATGGGGGACTTTATAATCCTTTTCCCACTCTAAGATTTCAGCAGTTGCTTCAACACCGTCTAAAAACGGCATTTGAACATCCATGAAAATAATATCGAAATTACCATCTTTTCTTTTTTGAAATGCTTCAAGACCGTTATTTGCAATAGTAACCGATAATCCTAAATCTTCAAGGGTTCGTTTAATTAGTTTTTGATTTATAATATTGTCCTCTGCAACTAAAACATTTGCTATAAATTTTGACTTTCCTATATCAAACTTTTTGCGGGATATTTTTTTAGCAAGTTCTCCGGAGGAACTTAAGATAAGATAGTTTTCTAGAGTCTGTCTTAACTTTGAGTAGTGCAGTGGCTCATAGAGAGTTTTAAAAATATCAAAACCTAAAGAGTCCACTTTTTTAATTAAATTTGACTTTGTTAAAACAATAACTTTTTGTGAGAGTTTTGTCAATTCAAATAGTTCATTATCGTTTACATAATCATAATCTACAAATATAATATCATGATGCATCTCTTTTTCAAGGAGTTCGACCTTGTTTATATTTTTAAATGTGTTATAGCCTACTCCAAGGTAATCAAGATACTCTCTTAGGTTTTTATCTTGTTTTTTCATTTTTATCAAATCGCTAAAGATAAGCGCATTTAAGTTGGCTAGGCTGTTTTGAGAGCCTTCACCGGGTGTTTCAAGATTTTCAAAATCAAGTGTAAAGAAAAAGGTTGTTCCATCTCCGATTTTGCTCTCTAAATCAAGCTTACCTCCCATTAACTCGACAAAATTACTAGAAATAGTAAGTCCAAGTCCCGTTCCGCCGTATTTACGCGTAATTGAAGTGTCGGCTTGAGAAAAAGCTTCAAAGATTTTAGATTTTTGCTCACCCGTGACACCTATGCCGCTATCTTGAACCTCAAATTTGACTCTTGTTTTATCTGGCAGATTAGAGTTTATTTTTATAATGTTGACATTCACAAAACCGCCGCTATTGGTAAATTTAACTGCATTTGAGAGAAGGTTTATAATAACTTCTTTGAGTTTGGTAGGATCTCCTTTGAGAGAAAATTCAAGATGCGGATCTATAAAACAGCCTAAGTTAATATTTTTTTCACTTGCACGAACTGCATAAACTTCAATAGCACTTTCAAACTCTATAATAGGGTTAAATACAATATTTTCAATTTCAAGTTTATTACTCTCAATTTTTGACAGGTCTAAAATATTATTTATTATTTCAAGAAGATTTTCAGAGCTTTTCTCTATGATATCCACAAACTCAATCTGTTCATCTCTTAGACCCGAATCTTTTAAAAGCTCTGTAAATCCTACGATACCGTTGAGTGGCGTGCGAATTTCATGAGACATGTTCGCTAAGAACATTGATTTTGCTTCGCTTGCTTCTTGTGCAAAAATTTTATCTTTTTTTGTCTCTTCTATAATCTCTTCAAGGAGTTGATAAGCTAAATTGGTACCTTCTGAAGTTTGTAAGTTGATTTTTCTCTCTCCTGAGTCATAATCTTTAGCAACTTTTTTTAGTACGTTTTCGAGGTGTCTAATATTTTTTGTAATTGCACTAGAGAGTAAATAGCCAAGAAGTGCTAAGATAATAGAAATAATCCAAATGCTAAAGGCGATAATTAAAATTTGCAAAGAGTTGTTTTTTATCTCTGTAGCCCTTGCATCCATAGTTTCAAGTAGTAGATTTTCTGCATTGGAGATGATGTCAATCTTCTCTGAGAGCATCGTAAACCATACTCCTGAAGTGATAGTATACTTTGCGCTGTTTGCAACTGTAATGATTCTTGTTCTTTCGCTGTTTACATCTGCAAATAGCTCTTTATTCTGTGGCGTTTGAAAGATAGCATCTAGTTTATTTACTAACTCTTCATTTTGTATTCTGTCGTAGTTGAGGGCATCTGCTCTACCTATAATAGAGATCCATCTATTTAAATCTTCACTCGATAGCGGAGTTGAGCGAGAAAGAATATATGAAATGTATCCCCTCTCAATCCCAGAAGCCTCTTTTGCATTTACCATTGAGATATATAAAGAGTAGAGTTCGTTAATCTCATTATCAATCTCTTTGTTTGTAATCTTTTCAAGTAGTTGAATAAATTCTTTTTGAGATTGGGTATATGTATTGATAAACATCTCATTAAATTCTACTTTTTTTTCGTCTACGAGAGGTCTAATGGATTTAATTTTTGCAATGTATAAAAGTACATTATCTGTATTTGAGTTTAGTTTTTCTTTATGTTTGGAGTTAGTATCTGGTATCTGCTCTTTTTTGGCATGTTCAAGATAGATTGTGATTTTCTCATCAACAACTTTTCTTTGTTCATTTAAAGATTGTAAAACATTTTGGGTAGTATCGCCGAGATACATGGCACTCATTCCCCGTTCACGGGCAACATTGCCTATTATTTCATTGATATGCTTATTTTGCTCAAGTCTTACACGTAGCTGTTTTGCTGCTTCATAATCATAATATGAGTTGTAAACATAGTAACTTGTTATACTAAAGAGGACACTTATGGGTAAAAGACTAATGAGCTTCAGTCTATTTTTTAGTCCAAAATGCACTTTCAGCCTTTTATATTTGAAAGAGCGTCTAGCATCAAGATTATATTTTCACCTACGATGTAGAGATTTGCGGTGTCATCAGCATTAATAATCATTTCCAAATCATTGTCAAAATTGTGTACTCTCATATTTTCACTCATGCCTTTTAGTTTTATAGCAGCATTCTTAGATTTTGTAAGATCGTTCTCTTGGATAGATTTTGTAATCAAGTTTGCCAGCTCTCTGCTCTCAATCATGTAATCTTCGAAGAGTACATTAAAGCTCTCCATGTCTAAACCAATCTCATGTGCTGCTCTTTTTTTATCATAAAGCTCTTGTGTATCGATTTTATCATCTAAGAATAATAAATCTTCATCATATATTTCACTTTCGTCAAGTTTTACCGGTTGTTTTAAAAATTCATCATCTGCAAGTTCAGGAAGTTCAATAAAATCAGGAACATTTGAATCGCTAATTTTTATATCCGATGTGGTATCGGTATCAAAATCAGAGCGGCTTTTTTTTGCCTTGTGGTTAAAAGTATCGTCTTTAAAAGTTAAAATAAAATCATCTTCTACTTCTTTTATTTCACTCTTTACTTCAGGCTCAATCAATATATCTTTTTTATTTGATAGCTTAAGGATGATTTTGTAGAATCTGTCTAAATTAGTTTGTATAACATCTAAATCGTGAGATAAATTTATTTTTGTCAGGGCATCCAGTGCGTCTTCAATTCTTAAATTTGCAGCAACACCTTTTAGTTTGTGTGCTAGTACTTTTAAGTTATTTATATCACCGTTTTTCATAGAGTCGTAGAGATTGGTTTTAAAACTATTTGCCTGAGCAATAAAGTCTTCGACAAACTCCTCTATAAGGTCAATCGGCAAGCCGAGATCATCTGAAGGAACTTGAGGGCTATATATGTAGTTTGCAAAAAGATCATCTTCTTTATCATTAACATTATCGATAATTTGTTCTGCTTTTGGTGTCTCTTTAAGAAGAGTATTTTCTGCAGTTTCTCTAGGTTTAGTCTCTTCTTTAATCTCTTCTTTTGCTTCATCTATAGGTTTTGTATCCAAAGCAGCAACCGGCGTTATGTCTTGTTCTATAGTCGGTGCGACTTTATCAGGGTGTAAATCATAGGGGTCAAAAATGGCTTGTGGGAGAACTTTTTCTTCAAGCGGCAAATCTTTTTGTTTTTCTATCGGTTTGGCTGCTTTAGGTGTTACTGTAGGCTTTTCAAGGCCCTGTTGTTCAGCAGATGCTAAAAGAGTCTGGCTCTCACTTGCAGAGAGATTTCTTATATTATTAAGATTGACAATGTACGCTTTTTGTGATGGATTGTCTATTAAATAGATGGTCTTAATACTGATAGAGGACACATAGCTTTTATCTTTTATTTTAATAATAACTTTTTGTTCTTCACCGCTCTCGCCGCATGCAATATAATCAATCCAGTGGATATTTTTAAAATTATGAATATATCCGGGTGTTTTTACAAATAGATCAGCAAAATCTGCTGCTTGGCTTTGTAGTTCTGTTAAGTTTGAAATAGACAAAGCCTTTAAGTCACTCTCATCTATCCCTAAGAACTCTTTGTCGTGGTTATAGATTAACATTTAATACTTCTCCTTCGAGGTGTTCATTTTGATTGTAAATTTTTTCATATTCTTGAATATTTTTTCTTGGAGAGGGTCTGCTGATAGCAATATAGCCGATTATCCGTTCTTGTTTGTTAAAGACAGGAGCAATTTCAATATCAATCCAGTAATAACAACCGTCTTTACGAAGGTTTTTAAATATACCGTTGTAAACCTTAGCAGCTTTTAAAATATTGTACATCTTCTCAATTGTCGCACTAGAAGTGTCTGGATGTTTTATTTTATTATGATTATTTCCGATAAGTTCATCTACCATGTAGCCGGATATCTCACAAAATTTTCTATTTACAAAAGTTATATTACCATCTAAATCAGTTTGACTGATAGCAGGTTTACCCTCAAAAATATACTCTTCATCTTTAGGTACGGCTTCACTCATAAATAACCTTTGCATACAAAATAGGTAACAAACTTCCTGCAAAACATCCACTTTTTAAGCTTATAATAGAAAGTTTATATTATAAATGCAACTAAATATATCATTTATTGTTTAAAAAAAAACTTATTTATAAATATCTTTTATTATATTTGCATCTTTGATATTTAAAACAGAACTTATCTCTTGGGCGGTTAGTTTTTTAAGTGCGTCAAATGTGCCGAAGTGATTTATCAGTTTGATAATTTTTGCTTGTGATATCCCATGGAGTGAGAGAAGTTTGCTCTCTTGGTCAATTTTTAGTTTTGTTTTTTTATGGAAATTGATGGCAGATCTATGTGCTTCATCTCTTAGCTTTTGCACCCATTGAAGCCTTTTGTCGCTCTCTTGGAGTCTAAAAGTATCATCTTTTGTATGTATGATATCTTTAGCCTTTCCTTTTGCACGATGTGCTTTTGCATCAATCTTCTCTTTTGATATGGCAATCACATCTAAAAAAACTCCGCTTGATTCTAAAATTTCAATTGCTAAGTTTAAAAGTGTGCTTCCGCCGTCTAAAATCCATAAATCAGGCGGAGAATTCTTAGCAAAACTATCCACTCTTCTATGGAGCATCTCTCGCATTTGAGAGTATTCATCTTTCGCCTCAAGATGGTAGGTTCGATAACTTTTTTTATCAAATACTCCGCTCTCATAAACCACCATAGCACCTACTGTAGCCATCCCCGCCATATGAGAGTTGTCAAATATCTCCACTCTCTTTGGAACTCTTTGAAGAGCAAAGAGATCTTCTATCTCTTTAGTAATCTCATCACTTTTTTGTGCGTTCCCTCTTTTTAGAAGCTCTGCTGCATTTAATAGAGCCAAATCTATAAGATGCTTTTTCTCTCCTATTTTAGGTACTTTTATCTCTGATTTCTTCTCAAATAGTGTGGTGAGATACTCCTCTATTACATCTTTTCCATCAAACTCGGAGGCGACTAAAATGGGTGCAATGATAGGCGGTTTTTCATCTTTGTAGAAATCCATCAAGACTCTTTGGTAGAGTTCGCCTTCATCAAACCCCTCGTTTAACTGTATGTAGTCATGTGAAGATGAGATAATCTTGCCCTCTCGCATAAAGATTCTAACGACTACCGCTTTTGATGGGCTGTCTTTTATTACAAAGATGTCATAGTTTTCGTTGCTTGCAAAATCAATCTCGCTCTTTATCTCTGAGCGGCTTATTCTCTCTATCCTGTCCCTCATTTTAAGGGCTTCTTCAAAACGAAGATTTTCGGCATAAAAGTGCATTTTCTCTTCAAGTTTAAAGAGTAATGATTTTTTATTTTTGATAAGATCTTCAGCCATGTCAACCTCTTTTTTATATCTCTCATGTGAAATATTTAACTCACATGGACCGAGGCATTTTCCTATCTGATAGTAGAGGCAGAGTTTTTTTGATTTTAGAGATCCTTTCTTTTGAACAAGACGGCAGATTTCGTAGATGGAGTCTAAAATATCTCTAGCTCCTACAGAGTATGGACCGTAATATTTGATGTTTGAAGATTTTATAATTTTTCTTGTTATATCAAATCTCGGATACTCCTGCGAGTTGTCTATGTAGATATACGGGTAAGTTTTATCATCTCGAAGCAGAATATTATATTTTGGAGTAAGCTGTTTTATAAGAGAATTTTCCAGTATCAAGGCATCATGTTCTGAGTTTACCACTATGTAGTTCATGGAAGCAGTTTGAGAGATCATCTTTGTGATTCTGCTTGAGAGGTTTGAGTTTGGTTTTAACTCAGGCATAAAGTTAAAATAGCTCTTTACTCTTTTTGTCAGACTTTTTGCTTTTCCTATGTAAAGAAGTCGCCCTTCACTGTCAAAGTACTGGTATATTCCTGCACAATCAGGAAGTTGTTTTATGGTCTCTTCAAGCGTCATTTACGGCTCTTAATGATCTCTTGGATGGAGCGGATGAGCGAATCTAACTTTTCATCATGAACATTTATCTCAAAATTACCGCTTGAACGCTCTTTGTAAACTTGCATTATCTCTTTGAATTCTTCTTCTTGCTTTTTCGGAGTGTGCGTTACAAAAGCTTTTATGTCATCAAACAGATTCTCATCGCACTCTTTGCACTCTTGTGGCATAAGGAACTTTAAAGCACTTTTAATGCTTTGTATACTATTATCAAATTCTTGTTTCCCAACAGGATGATTAAATACAAAAAATAGAGTTCTGTTTTTAATGTAGGCGAAGTTAATCATTCTTTGTATAGGCGGAGTAAACATAGATTGAACTATTTTTATACATTTATAATAAGATAGTTTAGAGAATTGAGGTCTGCTTTGAATGGAATTTATAATTTGACTAGCGTTTTTCATCTGGTAATTATAGCAATGTTTTTGTTAAGTTTGAGTGGATGTGGGTACAGGGGTGACCCATATTATTTAGACTCTGCACCGCAGAGTGATAAGAATGTAAAATTTATTATTAAAAAGCCTAGCGGCAATAACAATGAAAGCAGCAGATGAAATATGATGTAATAATAGTAGGTGCAGGCGTGGCAGGTCTTTACGCCGCTATGCACCTATCTCGTAATAAAAAAGTTCTCATAATAAACAAAAGAGAGACATTTAAGTGTAACAGTTTCTATGCTCAAGGCGGTATAGCTCTGGCGATTGATGCGGAGGATATCCCTTTGCATGTACAAGATACGCTTGATGCAGGAGCAGGACTTTGTAGTGAAGAGGCTGTAAGAGTGCTGAGCGAGAGTTCAAAAGCCATTATAGATGATCTCATCGCTCGCGGATTTGAGTTTGACAGAGATAAAGACGGAAAACTTCTCTATACAAAAGAGGCGGCTCACTCAAAAGAGCGAATACTCCACGCCGGAGGAGATGCAACGGGCAGATACATGCACTACTTTTTGTTAGAGCAAAATCCTCATCCGATGCTAACCGATGCCAGAGTAGTGGATTTGCTTATAAAAGATGGTGAGTGCTACGGTGTAACGGTTCTTGATCACAGAGAACGCAGAAATATTTATGCCGACAATGTGATAATCGCAAGCGGCGGAGTAGGCTCATTGTACGCGTATCATACAAACGCACCATGTATCAGTGCGGATATGCAAGGTCTTTGTGTTATGAAGGGTATAGAGCTTGCCGACATGGAGATGATGCAGTTTCATCCTACCGTCTATGTAGATAACGACTCTGCTCAAAAATTGCTTTTGACGGAGGCTTTAAGAGGCGAGGGTGCTACTGTTGAAGATGAAGAGGGAAGAAGATTTCTTTTTGATTATGACGAGAGAGGGGAACTTGCCTCAAGAGATATAGTGAGTAAAGCGATATATGACCATAATAAAAAAACAGGTTTGCAGACATATTTGTCGTTTAAAAACTTTGACCATGTTTACTTTACGAAAAGATTTCCAAACCTGTATAAAAATTTACAGCTACTGGGTTTTGACGTTCCAAAACAGAGAGTTCCTATCTCACCTGCTTTTCATTATGCAATAGGTGGAATTAAAACTGACATAAACGGTGCAGTTCCGAGCATTAAATCTCTTTATGCCATAGGTGAAGTTGCCTCTACAAAAGTCCACGGCGCAAACAGACTTGCTTCTAACTCTCTTTTAGAGGGACTTGTTTTTGGAAAGAGAGCAGTTGAAGATATTTTAAAAAAGAAGCATGTTAAAAAAGATATCGAATTTGAAGTAAGCGATGAGGTAATGAGCTATAAAGAGGATAAAGAGAAAAAAAATCTCCTTAGAAAAATCATGTGGGAGAACGTTTCCATTGTAAGAACAAAAAAGGGTTTAAAGAGTGCATTGGATCAAATTAATGCTCTTTTAAATGAAAAAATCGGTAAACTTCTGAAATTTCGTCTACTTACGGCAAAAGAGATTGTGCTTGCTGCATTAGCAAGAGATGAATCTATCGGAGTACATTTTATAAAAAAGGATGATAGTGATTAAGTTGTTAATTATTATGTTTAGTTTTAGTTTTGCATTTGCAAGCTCGGGGGGCAGCAGCGATGTGATTCCTGATTTGACCATGACATGGGTTGGATTTGCTTCCCTAATCATATTTGTAATCGGGTATTACTTTGTTGCCGCTGAGGAGAAATACCATATAGACAAAGCCAAGCCGGCTCTCTTCGCAGGTACTTTTCTTTTTATTTTGATTGCTTTTTATTATGCGCTAAACGGTATGAATATGGATCTTGTCCATACACAAGTTGAGCATATTATTTTAGAGATTGCACAGATCTTTTTCTTCTTGTTTGTTGCTATGGTCTACATTGAATCTATGATTCACATGGGTATTTTTGACAGACTTAAATATAACCTTGTTTCAAAAGGGTATAGCTATAAAAAACTCTTTTGGGCTACCGGTTTATTGGCATTTTTTATCTCTCCGGTTGCAGACAACTTAACAACAGCTCTCATCTTATCAACCGTTCTTATTACGATTGAGCGTAAAAAAGCTTCATTTTTAGTTCCGGGAGCTATAAATATAGTAGTTGCTGCAAATGCAGGCGGTGCATGGAGTCCTTTTGGAGACATTACGACACTTATGGCATGGGCGGCAGGAAAGGGTGAATTTGTTGACTTTTTATTTCTGTTTCCATCTGCAATTGGAGGGTTTCTTGTAACAGGCTATTTGCTTAGCAGATTTGTGCCTGATGAGACTCCTCACTTTGATGCAAGTACAGAGAAAAAGCCTGAGATGATGAAGGGTGCAGAAGTTGTTATAGGTCTTGGCGTATTTACAATACTATGTGCTGTCTTTTCGCATCAAGTACTTCACTTACCGGCAATGTGGGGAATGCTTTTTGGATTGTCACTTCTTAAACTCTTTGCTTATAGACTTAAAAAAGTTCATAAAAGTGAGTTCAATGTTTTTCACTCCATTGCAAAGATAGAGAATAATACTCTTCTATTCTTCTTCGGTATTTTAGCTGCGGTCGGAGCACTCTATTTTGTAGGCTGGCTATCTCTTGCGGCTGTTGTGTATGACCCTTCTGTTTTAGGCTCTACATGGGCAAATATAGGTGTTGGATTTTTATCTGCCATCGTAGATAATGTTCCTGTTATGTCTGCTATTTTAAAAGCAAATCCAGACATGGGCGTTGACCAGTGGATGCTTGTAACTATGACTGCAGGAGTCGGTGGTTCACTCATCTCATTTGGTTCTGCAGCAGGTGTAGGTGTAATGGGCAAACTGCCTGGAATATATACGTTTGGCTCACACATGAAATATTCATGGACTATATTTATAGGCTATGTGGTGTCAGTTGCTATTTGGTATGTGCAGTATCAGGTGTTGGGTCTCTATATTAAACATTAAACAAACTTATTGTATCCTTTTGTTATCAAAAGGGTACGTACCCTCTTAACGCCTATTTGGCACTTCAAAACACTCTTTTTAAAGGTAATCAGATGACAGATGTTAGCATTATAGTATTAGATTTCGGATCTCAATATACTCAACTTATAGCTCGCCGTTTGCGCGAAGATAAAATTTATTGTGAAATTCTTCCATACCATACAAAAGTGGAAGATATAAAAGCTAAAAATCCAAAGGGCATTATTTTAAGCGGCGGACCATCTTCGGTTTACAATAAAGATGCATATGTGGTGGATCAAGGCGTTTATCAAATGGGAATACCTATTCTTGGCATCTGCTACGGCATGCAGAGAATTGCGGTAGATTTTGGCGGTAGTGTTGTTCGTTCCTCTCACCATGAGTACGGAAAAGCAGAATTAAAGATTATTAATACAGGCGAAGGTTGTTCGCCTCTTTTAAAAGATTGTGACGATGATAGAGTTGTTTGGATGAGCCATAGCGATAAGGTTGATGTTCTTCCTGAAGGATTTACGCCTATAGCAATATCCGCCAACTCTCCTTATGCAGCCATCGCAGATGAGAAAAGACGTGTTTATGCGATGCAGTATCATCCGGAAGTTCAGCACTCTGAAGAGGGCTATTTGATGCTTCGCAACTTTGCAAGAACTATCTGCGGTGTTACAGAGAAATGGAAGATGGAGCATTTCTTAAAAGAGCAGATTAAGATTATCAGAGAGAGAGTCGGAAACGGAAAAGTTCTTTGCGGACTAAGCGGCGGAGTTGACAGTTCGGTTGTTGCAGCTATGCTTTATGAGGCAATCGGTGAGCAGCTTGTTCCTGTTTTTGTAGACAATGGACTTTTGCGTAAAGGCGAGAGAGAACAGGTTGAAGAGGTGTTTAAAATCAATCTCAAAGTACCTTTGGTAGTTGTTGACGCAAGAGAGAGTTTCTTAAGCAAATTAGCGGGTGTAAGTGATCCTGAGACAAAACGAAAAATTATCGGGCATACATTTATAGAAGAGTTTGAAAAAGAGGCTAAAAAGCATGACGGTATCAAGTTTTTAGCTCAAGGCACGCTTTACCCTGATGTTATAGAATCTATTTCAGTTAACGGACCTTCAGAAGTTATAAAATCGCACCATAATGTCGGCGGATTGCCTGACTGGATGGATTTTGAACTGATTGAGCCTCTTCGTGAACTATTTAAAGATGAAGTTCGCAAAATCGGCTTAGAGCTTGGACTTCCAGAGTCTATGATTAACCGTCATCCATTCCCTGGACCGGGACTTGCGATTCGTATTATGGGCGATGTAAATCAAGCGGACTTAGATCTTCTTCGTGAAGCAGATGTTATTTTGTTGGATGAATTAAAAGCAAGCGGATACTATGCAAAAACTTGGCAGGCATTTGTCGTTTTATTAAATGTAAAATCGGTAGGCGTAATGGGTGATAACAGAACTTATGACAATACGGTCTGTGTCAGAGTTGTCGAAGCAGTTGATGGAATGACGGCAACTTTTGCACATCTTCCGCATGATTTGTTAGAGAGAATTTCTAGAAGAATAATTAATGAAGTAGATGGAATTAATCGTGTAGTTTACGATATAAGTTCAAAGCCGCCTGCTACGATAGAATGGGAGTAAGACAACTTATTATGCCAAAGAGTATCTATCTTTTTGCTACTTCAAAGAGCAAACATGCAAAAAATGTAAAATCTTTAGATGTAAGGTATTTAAAGCCTGATATTGATTTTTCTAAATATGAGTATTTGATTATTACGTCAAAACAGACCGTAAAAGCGTTAGAGCAATATGATAAAAAAGATTTTATAGAGATTCCTGCTCTATGTGTGTCGGTTAAAACGGCAGTTGCTTATGAGGAGTTTGGCGGTAATGTTTTGTGTAGCGGTGACGGCTATGGCGATAATCTTATAAAAAACATAAAAGAGTTTTCAAAAGAGACAAAATGGCTCTATCTAAGAGCAGAATTGATAGCTTCCAACTTTGTTCAAAAAAGCAGAGACGAGGGGTATAATATAGACGAAGAGATACTCTATGTGAGTGAGTGTTCACAAGAGATTTTAGATGTAAGGGTAGATGATGATTCTACTCTTATCTTTACATCTCCATCCTCAATAGAGTGCTTTTTGAAAAATAACTCTATACATCCGGATGCTAAAATTATAGTGATTGGTAAAACAACGGCAAATTTTTTGCCTCAGGGTGTAGAATATATAGTAAGCGAAAGTACGTCAATAGAGAGCTGTATTGAACTGGCTCTAAAAATAAAAGAGTAATTTACAAATAAAATCAAGAAATGTTTTGTATAATAGTAGTAACAGTCTGGGTGGTTCGACATATCGCACCATGAGGGTTCTACATTTTCACATAGCGGACTAGTAGGGTTTTCGTGTGCCGGTGCTATCGTTTGAGATATGTTAACTCTGTCGAGATAATGCCGCCGTTAGAAAATTCTCTCTTCGCCCAAATACGGCTTTTTAGAACCAAGCCAAATGCGAGACGGCTACTCGGGCTGCTTTTACAAAAATATCTCTTTAGTCTATTCTTGATATATTGAGTAGATATTTTTTAACTAATTTACGGAGTGTTGATGAAAATTTTAATTTTAGGCAGCGGCGGCAGAGAGTATTCAATTGCTCTTGCTATTTTAAACGAAAAAAATGGGCATGAGCTTTTTTTTATGCCGGGAAACGGTGCAACCGGTAGTTTAGGGACAAACCTAAATATAAAAGATTATAACGAACTTGCACAGTTTGCTAAAGATAACGATATAGAATTGACTATAGTAGGACCTGAAGCTCCGCTTGTTGATGGTGTTGTTGATATTTTTAAAGAACATGGACTTACTATTTTTGGACCAAGCAAGAAAGCGGCACAGCTAGAGGGTTCAAAAGTTTATATGAAAAACTTTTTAGCAAAATATGATATTCCTACGGCTCGTTATATAGAGACGGATTCTATTGAAGATGCGTTTAAATTTACCGATAAACTAAGTACCCCTATAGTTGTAAAAGCGGACGGTCTTTGCGGTGGCAAGGGTGTTATCATAGCGCAGAGCCACGATGAAGCTAAAATAGCAATCTCTGAGATGTTAAGCGGAAAAAGTTTTGGCGATGCTGGACTAAAAGTTATCGTAGAAGAGTTTTTAGACGGTTATGAACTCTCTATGTTTGCGGTTTGTGACGGAGAGGATTATATTCTTCTTCCTGCAGCACAAGACCACAAAAGAGTAATGGATAATGATCAAGGACCAAATACTGGTGGAATGGGTGCTTATGCTCCTACACCTTTAGTCGATGAAGTGCTTTATCAAAAAGTCAGAGACAGAATCATACGTCCTACTTTAGACGGTATGAAAAAAGAGGGTGCTCCTTTTGAAGGTGTCCTTTTTATAGGTATTATGGTGGTAAAAGGTGAACCGATTACTTTAGAGTTTAATGTTCGCTTCGGAGATCCAGAGTGTGAAATTCTGATGCCTCTTATGACTTCAAGCGTTAGTGATATGTTCTATAAAGCTGCAACAAATAGACTCGGTGAAATAAAAGTAGAGTTCTCAAAACAGTTTGCGGTAGGCGTAGTTATGGCAAGTGCAAATTATCCATACTCAAACTCAACTCCTGCAGAAATAATAGTTGATGAGGTATATCATGAAGAGGTACAGAAATATACTCATATCTCTTACGCCGGAGTAAGTATGGTTGATGGTGTTCTTTACGCAGACGGTGGCAGAGTTTTAGTTTGTGTTGGAGTCGGAGATACGATAAAAGAGGCTAGAGACAGAGCATATATGCGATGCGGTCAAGTTCATTTTGCAGGTAAAAAACTCAGAACAGACATAGCATACCAAGCACTTTTTAAAGAAGCAAAGTGAACGAGGAGATTGAAAATCTCCTTCATAGAGAGGGGATGACTTTAGCAACGATAAAAAAGAGAGGGATGGCTTTTTTCATAGATGAGATGTTGCTATCTCTTTTACTTATTCTTGCATTGGGAAACTCTTTTTTTGAGGCTAAAACTGTTGAAGAGATGATTTTGCTTACAAACACGTTTGTTTTAGAATACATGGCGATAAAAATCATATATCAGGCTTTTTTTATCATGCAGTATGGTGCGACACTCGGTAAAATCGCTATGAAGATAAGAGTCATAGAGATAAAAACTCTTCAAACTCCAAATGTAGTCGTTGCACTAAACCGTGCATTTGTAAGGGTAGTTAGTGAAATGCTCTTTTACCTTGGCTTTCTATGGGGATTTTTAGACCCATCTAGGCAAACTTGGCATGATAAAAGTGCCAAAACTTTGGTTATAAATGCTTAAGTTATTTATATTTTTAATTTTATCTGCTCTATATGCAGCCGCAGATGATAGAGTTGAAGTATATGCAACGAATATGGATACACAAGCCAATATTATTACAGCAGAGGGCGAGGTTGTCGTAGTATATCAAGACTACTATCTGAGTGCAAAAAAAGCGATTTATAACAGAGATAGCGGCGAACTTGAGCTTTTTGAAAATATTCATGCTACTCAGGGAGAGAATATTCGATTTTTGGGGCAATATGCAAAACTGAATATAGCTCAAAAAGAGAGAACTTTCAAACCATTTTACATGCTGGAACAGAGTGCCGATGTTTGGCTAAGCGGTGCAAATGGCTACTCAAAAGAGAGCGATATAGATATAAAATCCGGTGTTATGAGTGGGTGTGATCCAAATAATCCGCTTTGGAAAATGGAGTTTACATCCTCGGAGTACAACACGGATACGATGTGGCTCAATCTCTATAATGCAAGAATCTACATATATGATATTCCCGTTTTTTATACCCCATATTTCGGCTACTCTCTCAATACAAAAAGAAGAACAGGCGTTTTACCTCCGATGATAGGGCTCTCTAGCAAAGAAGGTTTTTATTATGAACAATCACTCTTCATTGCAGAACAAAACTGGTGGGATTTGGATTTAAGACCACAGATAAGAACAAATCGCGGTTCAGGTGTGTACTCCACGTTTAGATTTGTTGATAGCGAAATTTCAAAGGGCTCTTTAACATCCGGTTTTTTTCAAGAACAAGAGGATTATTATCTTGAAAACAAGTTAGGAAATAAAAAACATTACGGCTTTAATTTTTTATATGAGAACAGCGATGTGATAAACCAATGGTTTAAGACAAACCTAAAAGGTCAGTCCGGTTTATATATGGATATTGTCAATATGAACGATGTCGATTATATCAATCTCTCTGCAAACGATACGACAAAAAATGCTACAGCAACACAATTGCTCTCTAGAATAAATCTTTTTTACAATACGGATAATAACTATTTTGGATCATATTTTAAACATTATAAAGATTTAACATTAGAGAGCAATGAAAAAACACTTCAAAATCTTCCTGCACTTCACTACCATAGATATCTTGATACGCTGCTTGAGAATCATTTACTTTACAGTATGGATATAAAAAGCAATAATTACTATAGAAGTGTAGGTAAAAGTGCGACTCAGACAGATTTAAATATTCCATTGACTCTTCAAACATCTCTTTTTGACGAGCGGATGAATATAGCCTATAAAACAAATCTATATGCACAGCATACCAATTTTAATGGCAAGGAAGAGGGAAGCATATCTCTGGATGAGTATAATAGCGGTCTATTTGCAAGAAATTATCATGCCGTGTCTGCGTCATCTCAGTTGACACGCGCTTTTGATGAAGTTACGCATGTTATAGATTTCGGTACACAATATCAAGTAGCGGGAAGTGAATTTGAGAACGGGTATTATGATGAGCAAAAAGATTACTGTTCTGATGATATAAATAGATTTAATCCGATTTGTGAGTTTTATAATATTGAAAATATTAAAGAGAATTTACAGCTCTACTTTTCACACTATCTTTATAATATTTCAGGAAGACAGATAATCTACCATAAACTCGCACAAAATACTATATACGAGGAACACGGTGGACAAACAAACGAGATAGAAAATGAGTTGGATTATCAGATAAGCGATAGCATAAATTTTTATAATAACATGTTTTATAATTATGAGGAGAGTGCATTTTCTAAAAATTTCAATAAAATTTCTTATGCGGATGATAGTTATAATGTTGGTTTATCACATATGTATAAAAATATTTTTCTGCAAAAGAGTGCCGAAATTTCGCCGATTACTAGCTATATGACATCCAGTGTCGGTTATAAATACAACAAACATTACTCTTATTCTTTTAAACATAATTATGATTTAGAAAGAAGAGAAAAAAAAGGTTTTGAAATTGGGTTTTTATACCAAAAAAGATGTTGGGACTTTGGACTTACATATCTTGAGAACAATAGACCGATACTTAGTAGAGACGGTTCGTCTGACTCGATTTATGATAGGTATGTTTATATTACTATTAGGCTTAAGCCGATAATGAAATCAGATGGGTCACTCTCCGGTTTTGTTTATAGACTTCCTGATAAATCCGGGGAAAATCAGTAGTATGAAAAAGTATAAAAATATACTAAAGAACAGGGAAGATGCCGCAAAAAAACTACATGAAGTAATACCTATGCAAAAACTCAAAGATGAAAACTGGAAGTTGATTGCAGTTTCACGAGGCGGCTTAGAGCTTGCATATCATATACGTTCAAAGTATAAAAACAGTATAAATATTCTCTTCTCGGAAGCTATTATGGCTCCAAATAACAGTGAGTGTGAAATAGCCAGAGTATGTGAAAGCGAAGAGATCGTAATCAATGAAAAACTTGTTACTTCGTTTGGGATTCAATATGACTATATTTATGGTGAAGCACGTAGAAAACATGAGGAGAAGATACTCAGTTACATATATCAATATAGAAGGGGGCTGCCCTTTGCATCTATGCACAATCAGGTAGTTTTATTGATAGATGAAGGAAGTGAAACGGGATTAAAATTTTTAACTGCACTAAAAACAATTTTAGCACAGAAACCAAAAGCTGTTTATATCGCGGTGCCGGTTATACCAAGTGATGTTTTGGAGTTTTTAGAACCGTTTGCGGATGATCTGTTTTTTCTTCACAATATAGATGATTATGTTGAAACATCGTTATACTATGAAGAGTTAGAGAATATAGATGAAGATAGAATAGAGAAAATATTAGGAGAAAAAAGTGAAGTATGATATTAAAGTAGATTTGAAAAATAGAAGTGAAGAGTATTCATTTGGTGAAGTTGCGAAACAGGCAAACGGTGCGGCTTGGATAAAAAGCGGCAATACAGTTATCCTTGCAACGGTTGTAATTGATGAAACAGAAATAGTGAAAGATGATTTTCTTCCGCTAACAGTTCAGTACATAGAAAAATCATATGCAGCAGGTAAGATTCCGGGCGGATTTTTTAAACGCGAAACAAAACCGAGTGATTTTGAAACACTGACTTCGAGAATAGTTGACCGCTCTCTTCGTCCGCTTTTTCCAAAAGGTTTCGGATATCCGACACAGATTACAATTATGACATTTAGCGTCGATAAAGAGTCGGATCTTCAGGTTTTAGCACTTAGTGCTGCTTCTGCCGCTCTGTTTGTAAGCGATATAGATATAAATACCTCGGTCTCTGCAGTAAGAGCTGCAAAAATTGATGGAGAGATTATATTAAATCCTACTTTATCACAGCTAAATAACTCTACGTTGGATCTTTATCTCTCCGGAACAAAAGATGATCTCTTGATGATTGAGATGAGAAGTGTCGGTTCTGAGAAAGTAGATAGTACTTTGGTTGTTGATCCACTTATGGATCCGACACTTAGCGCTCCGATCATAACAACACATGTCTCAAATGCGGTAAATGAGGATGAGTTAATAACTATCTTTGAAAAAACTCAGCAGCTTCTTTTTGAAAATAACGCCAAATACGAAGAAGCGTTCGCACCGTTTAAAAAAGAGACTCTAGAGATGGAGTACAAAGCACATGTAGTAAATGATGAGATGGTTTCTTATGTGCGTGAGCACTGCTTTTTAGATATAAAATCGGCTATGAATCAAATGGCAAAGTCAGAGCGTTCTACAGCATTAAGAGGACTTAGAAAAAAAATAATGCTAAACAAAGAGCATTGGAATGAAGTTGAGTTAAAAGATGCGATTGAAAAAGTAAAAAGAGAACAGGTAAGATCTCAAATTTTAAATGAGAGAGTAAGAGCTGACGGCAGAGCTTTAAATGAGATCAGACCGATAACTATCAGCACAAACGTACTTCCAAGTGCACACTCATCTTGTCTTTTTACACGTGGACAAACACAAGCACTTGTTGTTCTAACTATGGGTGGAGCAAAAGATGCGCAGATGTTTGAAAATCTAACGGATGAGGGAACTCAAAATGAGAATTTTATGGTTCACTACAACTTTCCTGGATTTAGCGTAGGTGAAGCATCTCCTATTATGGGAACAAAAAGAAGAGAGTTAGGACACGGAAATCTTGCAAAAAGAGCACTAGAGCCGATAACAAATCTTGGTGGGCAGACTGTTCGCCTTGTATCGGAGATTTTAGAATCAAACGGCTCATCATCGATGGCAACGGTATGCGGTGGCTATATGGCACTTCGCGCAGCTGATATAGATACAAGCGATACGGTTGCAGGAATTGCTATGGGTATGGTGAGTGATGGCGAAAAATATGCGATACTCTCTGACATTATGGGACTTGAAGATCATGACGGGGACATGGACTTTAAGGTAACCGGTTCAAAAGATGGTATTACTGCTATGCAAATGGATATCAAGTTAGGCGGAATCAGCTTAAATGTTTTAAAAGAGGCTCTCTATCAAGCAAAAGAGGGTAGAGCTCATATTATAGATATCATGCAAGAAGCTGAAAAAAAGATAGAGTTTAACGACGGCGTTTTACCGAGTACAGATTTTTTTCATATAAATCCGAGTTTTATCGGCGATATCATCGGTCAGGCAGGTAAAACTATCCGTGAAATAATCGAGAAGTTTGAAGTAGCTATCGATATTGATAAAAAAGATGGAAAAGTAAAAGTAACAGGCAAAAGCAAAAGCGGTGTAAAAGCTGCAAGAGAGCATATTGAGGGAATCGTAAATACACCAAAAGTTGCAAAAATAGAGTATAAAGTCGGTGATAAGCATAAAGGCATAGTTAAAAAAATAGTTGATTTTGGTGCATTTATAGAACTTCCGGATGGTACTGACGGACTAATTCATATTTCTAAAATATCTGATCAAAGAGTAGACAAAGTGAGTGATGTGCTAAAAGAGGGCGATGTCATGGATGTGGAGATTTTAGAGTTTAAAGGTAATAAGATTTCTCTAGGGCGTGCATAATTAGCTTTATTCGTAAATAAGGGTATTTTACCTAATTGATATTATAAAGTTTCAACTAATTTTTATCATATATTATGTATAATTCCGGATCAAATTTAAGTAGGGAAATCCTTTCATTTATGTTTGGGTTGCTGCATTCGTTATGGATGTGGTTACGCTAGCCGAAAAAGTTTGTAATAATTTTAATGGAGAAACTATGAAAAAAATTCTTTTCTTAATGGTAGCATTAGCTACTGCTGCTTTAGCAAATGATGGTGATGTTGCAAACCAAACTCTTAAAGCATATTCGATGATCGCTGCTGGTCTTGGTCTTGGTCTTGCTGCTCTTGGTGGAGCTATCGGTATGGGTAATACTGCTGCTGCAACAATCGCAGGAACTGCAAGAAACCCAGGTTTAGGTGCTAAACTTATGACTACAATGTTCATCGCTCTTGCAATGATTGAAGCTCAAGTTATTTATGCACTAGTAATTGCTCTTATAGCACTTTACGCAAATCCATACTTAGGTTAATCAACTCTAAGTTATAAAGCACCGTTTGGTGCTTTAACCTCTAAATGCGACCGTGGTGGAACGGTAGACACACTACCTTGAGGTGGTAGCGCCCTACGGGTGTGGGAGTTCAAATCTCCCCGGTCGCACCATAAACTCTTATTTTGTGTAACTCCAAATGCCTTTCTTAAAAACAATTTTTTTCTTAACATACCCAGACTATCTATAAAATTAGTAGACCTCTCATAATTAACATTAAAGCTATCAATGCAATTAACGTAAACCTTATAAACTATTTGAATGTTCTAAGGCTGTATAAGTTGAAAGAGAACTGCCAAGTTGTTGTATTATAAATCATATAGCGCAAATGATGGGGCATACAAATCTAGAGATGTTGATACATAAATACAATAAGTTTATTCCAGCAGAAGTTAGAAAGATTGATAAATCAATTGGATTGTTTTAGTAGGTGGGGTATTATAAAAAGTAATACTTGAAAAATATTTTAGCTACCATATAGCTACCATAGATTTTTAAAGCTCTGAAATGTCGTGTTTATGGGGTTTTAAAAAGGGTGGCTCCGAATACTGGAAGTACCTTTGAAATATAAAAATAACTACAAATGACCGAAAACAAGGGCTTTGCAACTCTATCAAAATCTTTCAATATTCTTCAAAATTAGTCATTTTTGGGCACAATTTGGGCACAATTACTACATATTAATTACTCTAAAACTATATATCACTCTTTTACAGTTAGCTTAGCATCAAAATCAACTTTTATTCTTTCATCTACTGCAACAAACTCACCACCATCATCTTCTGAAAGTAATCTAATATTTGTACATTCATTCATAAAATAAATTCCAAAAACAGTTATTTTTAACCAAACAGTAAATTGAGGCTCTTTATTTTTTTTATCTAGAAAAACAATACTTAAAACATCATCCTTTTGATTTTCTTTTTCTAGAATTTTTATAATTCCAAGCCTTTCAATATTTAATAATGCTCGTGAAGTTTTAAGATAGTTGTAACCGCTAACATTAGCCCAATTTGATTTATCTTTAGCCACTATAGAGTTCATATGTATCATAAAAATTCCATTGAGTAATTCAGCGTCAAATGCATCTAAATTTTTGATAACTTCAATATAAGTTTTTGTAACACCCAATACACTTGTATTGCTCATGGATGATGCAAGTAAATTAGCCCATAATTCTTGCAAACTATTTTCATCTTCATTTAAAGCAGCATCAATTAACGGTATTCCTATTCTTAGTGGGAGAGGATTTTCTAATTTTAAATTCTTCTCTTTAACTGTTTTCATAAGTTTTTCATGTAATGTTATTGCATTATTAATTTTCCAATACTCAGTATAATCACCAGCAATTTCAGCAATATCCTTAATCGGTTTCCCAAATACTGTTGTGATAAACTTTAATGCTTCTGATGTTTTATCAATTCCTTTTGAGATTGTTTTTGATACTTCTTGTGTAGCTTTTGCTGTTTCTTGTATTGCTTTAGATTCTTCATCAAACATATTGCATCCTTATTAATATTCTAATAGTATACTGAAAATTCTAAAACAACATAAGAAAAACTATAAAAGACGGTAATGGAATGTCTCCTATAAAGTATACAAATTTTTGCGCATATAAATTTTAAGTGTGTTGCTGTACGTTAAAAAATCAAAGTGTGTAATTTTGATTTTAAAACCTCGCTATTTAGGGCGTAATCAGAGTGCCCATTTCACACTTGACAAAATCTATAAAAATTACATATTATTTCAACAAGTACAATAGTGTACTACCAAAAAATTATTGGAGTTTCAAAGAAAAAAAGTTATAAATTAGGTTATCTCAAGCGTTAAAAAGTTATAGGCAACAGAAAGTCATAAAAAGCCAGATGGTATCAAAGAAGACAAAAATTAAGCCGTAAAATATCTAAAAGCTACAAACTACCACCACAAAAAAATCAAATCAAAAAATAAACATCTCATTTACTACTGTTGAAAAAATATTTCAGTATGCCAAAAATGGTATATCTGCAATATTAGTCCACATTTATCAGGATGATAAATGGGGTATCAACGAGCTAGCGAATATGAGTTTTTCAATAATCTTTTTGCGAGGCGATAGCTTAGAACAATAAAACCGCACCCACGTGCCTTTGGCACTGCGGAGCGGTTGTTGTTCAAAAGTCTATCTTTTTGTCAAGTTGGCGGGGTTCTTAGTAACACCCCCTCCTTAACCTCAAAAGGATTTCTTATGAATGAAAAAAATATTATAAACAACACCCTAAAAACAATATCTGGGATAGATACGCTTTACTATTTTTATGAATCTAATGATTTGTATGATGATTTATTCTTAGATATATTAGACCAGTTAGAAGACGCAAAAGGCAGATTTGATAAGAGAGATATTTCATACTCTAACAAAGACATAAAAATTCAAATCAATAAACAAGCTTTTACTTTTAACGGCAAGGCACAAGGATTTTACTGGTTTACTCACATAGATGAGTATTTTACTATCGGTTTTAAAGACCACCTCACAAACAGAGGCTTAAATGATATACAGATTCAACTAAACGCCAATGGTATATATCCACTAAGTTTAAATACTCTTATCAAATATACGGATGATTTGCTTGCAGGTTTTATTACCGGATATAAACCTTTGACAAGAGTTGATTTGAATATCTTTGTACAATCTGACTTATCTTGGATTTCTAAAGAGATGTTTGTAGCTAGAAAAAGAAGCTACATATCCATTTTTAAAGAGATAGCAACTAAACATCAGCTTCAAACTCTCTACATTGGCAAAAAACCCTTTTTACTTCGTTTATACAATAAAGCGGAAGAGCTTAAGAGTTCTAAGAAAAAAGATATGATGTATGAATATTTTTTAAACAACGGCTTTGACTCTTTAGAAAATGTTTTTAATATAGAGTTTGAAATGCATAGAAATTATTTTAAAAGCTTTAAAATTGATACTGTTGATGATTTACTCCAAAGAGCCGAGCTTTTATTTCAAGATTGTTTAACTGCAATTAGATTAGTTGATTTATCGACTATAACCGATAACACAATTGATTCTAAAAATAAAAATAGAGCTTTAACTCATCCGTTATGGGAACATCTAAGCAGCTCTTATAAGCTAAATGATTTTTTAGCTCTTGAAGCACCGCTAGAGAGAATTAAACGAAAAAGCTACATATACACAATCCAAGAAGCAATAGAAGAACAGTGTGCACTTGCAAAAAAAGCATATATTCACAACATTGTAGTAGATGAGCAGTTTTATAATGAAGTGCTAGAAACATTCTGCAAAAGAAAAAACTCTGCATATTCTGATATGTTGCCTTTAAAAAATGAGAGCATTGATTTTAACAATCCATCAATTGAGATAAATATCAAAACTCTTAGCAATTTAGATTTAGAGAGATATCTTTATACACTAGAACAAGATATGAATAACTATTCGGATTTAGATTTAGGAATATTGATAAAAAGACATCAGCTAGTACATATTGAATTAAAATCTCGCGGTATTGATAAACCGCTTGAATGTGTTTTTTAGGCGGTGGAGTATGACAATAGAATTTGAAAGCTTAAAACTACTTCCTCAAATGTTTGCACTTATTGAAAAACTAAACAGCAATTTGGAAAATATGCACACAAAACGATGGTTAAGCGTTAAAGAGTTAGCAGCATATCTTAGCTACTCATCCGATAGAATCTATAAAATTAAAGAGGAGCATTTTATCGAGGGTATACACTTTTTCAAAAAAAGCGGTAAAATTCTCTTTGATAGAGTTGCGATAGATTCTTGGGTGGTCGGAAAGGACACACTTGAAACTAATATCCAACAACGGCAAATTGTGGATAACATTTTATTATCAGTCAGTAAGATATAGACGAACTCTAAATCTTGACGATAATAAAACAAATCGCAAACTTGCCACTACAAAAATAATTCCCGAGATTACCTATAAGTTAAACTCGGGAGAGTTCTTTGAAAAAGAAAAAAGCAAAATACCGACTGTTGATGAATATGCAGAAGTAAGTTTGGCTCTACACTTAAAAAGCAGAAAAGCTACGACTACCTATGATTATGGAACATCCATAAAACTCCATATTTCTCCGACATTCGGAAAAAAATGCCTTGATAAAATAAAGCCCTCTGATATACAACTTTGGCAAAACAAACTGCTTGATAAGTTAAGTCCTAGCAGAGTAAGAAGCATAAGAGCGACATTTAACACCATATTTGATGATGCTATTCGTGATGAGATAATAGATAAAAATCCCATCTCAAAAGTAAAAGTTCCTAAACTTCAAAAGGTGGAAGTAAAATCATTTTCGCTTGATGAAGTAAAAAAAATTATATCAACTGCTAAAGATGATATGAAAGCTTTTACTGCACTTGGTTTTTTTAGCGGTATGAGAAGCGGAGAGTTAATCGGTCTTATGTGGAGTGATGTGGACTTTGAAAAAAGAGAGATTCATATTCAAAGAGCTATACGAATGGGAACAATATCTACTCCAAAAACGAAAAACTCCATAAGGACTATTGATATACTCGATAATCTGCTTCCTTACCTAAAAGAGCAATATGAGCTGACTGGAAGTAAAAACTCTTATGTGTTTCTCAATGATAAAGATGAACACTACTATGATATTAAACGTATCAGAAACACCAAGTGGAGAAATCTATTAAAAGAGTGCAATATAGAGTTTAGAACTATATATCAGATGAGACATACATTCGCAACCATAATGATAGAAAACAATGAAGATATATTATGGGTATCAAATATGTTAGGTCACACAGACTCATCTATGACTTTACAGATGTACGCTAAATATCGAAAAAGAGAAGATGTTAAAAGAGCTTCTTTTTTAGGTAATATTTAAAGGCATTATTGGGCACACTTTGGGCACAATAGGAAAGTAAATCTTCTGAAACATCGTATTTTGGGGGATTTAAAGGGGATGGCTCCGAATACTGGATTCGAACCAGTGGCCAAGTGATTAACAGTCACCTACTCTACCGCTGAGCTAATTCGGAATCTTAAAAATGGTGTCAGAGGGGGGACTCGAACCCCCGACCCCCGGCTTATGAGACCAGTGCTCTAACCAGCTGAGCTACCCTGACATCTTTAAGAGGCAGAATTATACATATTTAAAACTTTAAATAACCTAAGAAACGAAATAAGTCAGTAAAAAGAAAATTACCCACATGAAAGCAGATATTAATGTCAATAATATTGAGTATAATTTGTAAACAACCCTTAGTCTCAAGGACTAAGGATATTGACTTTGTTACCTTATTTATGTAAAATTGCGCGCGTAAACAATATTATTTAAGGAGTTTTATATGAATTTTCAACCATTAGGCAAAAGAGTATTAGTACAAAGAGAAGAAGAGGCAAATACTACAAGCAGTGGTATTATTATTCCTGATAATGCACAAGAAAAACCTTCAAAAGGGAAGGTTGTAGCAGTAAGCGCAGAGGTTAGCGAGTTGGCTTGCGGTGAAGTTGTAGTTTTTGGAAAATTCTCAGGCAATGAAATTTCACTTGAGGGTGAGAAGTTTCTAGTTTTAGAAACTGATGATATTTTTGGAATTATAAAATTTTGATACAAAAGTGTGTAGTGCTTTAACCAATTTAGCGGTGTAGAGCAAAATAAGAGGAAAAATTCCTTTTATGAACAAATAATGAGGGATTACCTTCATTGCAATTTATAAATTAAACTAAAAATCAAGGAAATAAAGATGGCAAAAGAGATAATTTTTTCAGATAATGCAAGAAATGCATTGGCTCGCGGTGTTGCAAAACTTACAGATGCGGTTAAAGTAACAATGGGACCACGTGGTCGCAATGTTTTGATCCAAAAAAGCTACGGTAATCCTGTAATTACAAAAGACGGTGTATCGGTTGCTAGAGAGATTGAACTTAAAGACAAATTAGAAAACATGGGAGCAACTCTTGTTAAAGATGTGGCTTCAAAGACTGCAGATGAAGCCGGTGACGGAACGACAACGGCTACTGTTTTGGCAAATGCAATTTTCTCTGAGGGACTTAGAAATATTACGGCAGGTGCAAATCCTATCGAAGTAAAAAGAGGAATGGACAAAGCTTGCGAAGCTATTTTGGTAAACTTAAAGGCATCTTCAAAAGTAATCAACGGCAAAAAAGATATAGCTCAAGTCGCAACAATCTCTGCAAACTCCGACGAGCAAATCGGAAATATGATAGCTGAAGCTATGGAAAAAGTCGGGCAAGACGGCGTAATTACCGTTGAAGAAGCTAAAGGTATAGTTGATGAGCTTACTGTTGTTGAGGGTATGCAGTTTGACCGTGGATACTTAAGCCCGTATTTCATCACAAATGCTGAGAAGATGATAGCTGAGATTGAAAATCCATGGATCTTACTAGTTGAGAGTAAAGTGACTTCACTTAAAGATTTGCTTCCTGTTTTAGAGCAGGTTCAAAAAACTTCTCGTCCGCTTCTGATTATCGCTGAAGATGTAGAGGGTGAAGCGTTATCAACTCTTGTTGTAAACAAACTTCGCGGTGTGTTAAACATATCTGCCGTTAAAGCTCCAGGATTTGGAGATAGAAGAAAAGCTATGCTTCAAGATATTGCGGTTCTTACTGCAGGAACGGTTATTTCTGAAGAGACGGGTCATACGCTAAGTGCGGCTACAATCCAACACCTAGGGCAGGCTTCTAGAGTTGTAATAGATAAAGATAATACTGTAATCGTAAACGGTGCAGGAAAAACTGAGGCTGTTCAAGCAAGAGTTGCTGAAATTAAAGTTCAGATGAATACTACGACAAGTGAATATGACAAAGAGAAACTTCAAGAACGTTTGGCAAAACTAAGCGGTGGAGTTGCAGTTATCAAAGTCGGTGCGGCAAGTGAAACTGAAATGAAAGAGAAAAAAGACCGTGTTGACGATGCACTCTCAGCTACAAAAGCTGCTGTTGAAGAGGGAATCGTTATCGGTGGAGGAGCTGCACTTGTTAGAGCTGGAGCTAAAGTAAAACTTGATCTAAGCGGTGATCAAAAAATCGGTTGTGAGATAATCCTTCGTGCTATAAAAGCTCCGCTAAAACAGATTGCTACAAACGCAGGTTATGATGCCGGTGTTGTAGTAAATGCGGTTGAGAATGCAACAAATGAGAATATCGGCTTTAACGCTGCAACAGGCGAATATGTAGATATGTTTGAAGCTGGAATCATAGATCCGTTTAAAGTCGGTCGTGTAGCTTTGACAAACGCTACATCTATTGCGAGCCTTCTTTTAACGACTGAGGCAGCTATCTATGAGATACCTGAAGAAAAACCTGCTGCTCCTGATATGAGCGGTATGGGTGGCATGGGCGGAATGTACTAATCACTCTGACTACCTTTAAAAAACCCCTATCTTTAGGGTTTTTTAGTTTGTGTCTTTTATCATTAAAACTCCTGCAAATCTCCCCGTCTGCTTTTCTGCTCTGTATGAGAAATATTTATCTGTGTTGCAGCTTGTACATTCGTTGAAAATTTCAATATTTCGCTCATCTATGCCGCACTCTATAAGTTGTTTTTTTAGGATTTTGTTTACATTAAGATAAAAACTCTCATCTCTTTTTTGCATAGCATAATCCAAATGAAGTGCTTTTGCCTCTTCATAGATCTCACATCCGACTTCATAACAGCAAACTCCGATACTTGCTCCGATGCTTACATGTATGTCTTTTGGATTTGAGCCGAACTCTTTACCCATTTTTTCAACTGTGATTTTTACTATATTTTTAAATGCTCCCGCACGTCCTGCATGTGCAACTGCAATCACATTTTTTGCTTTATCGTAAAGAAGAAGAGGGGAGCAATCCGCTACCATGACCATTAGAGGAGTATTTACTTTGTTCGTGATAAGAGCGTCACATGTCGGGGGTGTTTTAAAATTCTCATCTGTAACTACATGCACAATATCGGAGTGAATCTGCTTCATATGCACAAGAGATTTTTTTTTGTAGTTTAATGCCTCTGCAAGAGTTTCATGATTTTTTTCTACATGTAAAGAGTTGTCTTCAACATGAAAAGCTAAGTTTCCGCTCTTTTTTGAGGTAAAAGCGTGTGTCAAGTTTTGAAAAGCGTTTAATTTTTTACTATAATAGAGTTTCATGTAGCGATTATATCAAAAAAGGAAAATATTTGAATAATTTTAGTCTATACCCAGTCACGCTGGACGGCTCGGAAACTAGCCAAAAACGAGAAGAGATAAGAGCCTACTTTCATAATACATATGATATATTTGAAAAGATTTTTGAGGTTTTAAAAAGTGATGATGTTTTTTATAAAAAATCGGAAATTACCCGCCATCCAATGATATTTTACTTTGGTCATACCGCCACTTTCTTTATAAATAAACTAATCAATATGAAGATAATCAAAGAAAGGATAAACCCTCAGTTTGAGTCTATCTTTGCCGTCGGTGTCGATGAGATGGCATGGGATGATGTAAATAGCAATAATTATAAATGGCCAAAAGTAGACGAGGTTAGAGAGTATAGAGCAAAAGTAAAAGAGTTTGTCGATGAGCTGATAATGACTCTTCCTCTAACTCTGCCAATTACCCAAGATAGTGAGATGTGGATAGTACTTATGGGTATAGAGCATGAACGGATACACATAGAAACTTCACTGGTTTTGCATCGTCAGATGCCGCTGGAGCTTGTAAAAGAGGTAGAAGCGTTTAACATCTGCCCTCACTCTTCAAACGCTCCAAAAAATGAGATGGTAAATTTAGAAGGTGCTGATGTCGTTTTGGGAAAAGAGAAGGAGCGCAATCTTTACGGATGGGATAACGAGTACGGCAAATATTATGAGAATGTCGCTGATTTTAGCGTTTCAAAGTATTTGGTAAGCAACGGTGAATTTATGGAGTTTGTAAAGGATGGCGGTTATGAAAATGAGGAGTTTTGGGATGATGAGGGTAGAAAATTTTTAGCTATAAGCGGTGCAAAATATCCGTCGTTTTGGATTAAGGATGGAGATGTTTTTAAATACAGAACCTTAAGCAGACCGATAAATATGCCCCTTGATTGGCCTGTGGATGTAAATGCACTTGAAGCCGAAGCGTTTTGCCGCTACAAAAGCAAAAAAGACGGCGTTGTTTACTCACTGCCGAGCGAAGCGGAGTACCGCATTATCTACGAATACGCAGGGCTAAAAGATATTCCTGAATTTCACCAAAGCAGAGCGAATCTAAACTTTTACCACTACTTCAGTTCATGTCCCGTCAATGAGTTTGGATATAACGGCGTTTACGATGTTGTCGGAAATGTTTGGCAGTGGAGCAGAACGCCGATTTTTGGTTTTGAGGGGTTTGCAGTACATGAAGCTTATGATGATTTTTCAACCCCGACATTTGACAATAGACATTCGCTCATCTTAGGCTCATCATGGGCAAGCAGCGGAAACCTTATCATGAAATATTCCCGTTACGCATTTCGCAAACACTTCTTTCAAAATGCCGGTTTTAGGTATGTAATCTCCTCTTTAGAAGATAAAAAAGAGACCGACATTTATGAAAGCGATGAATTAGTTTCACGCTACTGTGAATTTCAATACGGTGATGAATATTTCGGAGTGAAAAACTTTGCGATTGAGTGTGTAAAAATAGCCTCAAAATTTGCAAAAACCCCAAATAAAGCGTTAGATCTGGGTTGTGCAACGGGAAGAGCGACATTTGAGCTTGCAAAAAGTTTCGATGAGGTTGAGGGCATAGACTTTTCGGCTAGATTTATCGGGGTCGGAGTAAAACTTAAAAATGACGGCTATGTCGCATATGCATCAAAAACAGAGGGTGATTTGGCTGAGAGGAAAAAAGTAACTATTGAAGATCTGGGCTATGAAAATCTAAAAGAGAGAGTTGCTTTTTGGCAGGGAGACGCATGCAATCTCAAACCAAATTTCAACTCTTACGATTTGGTAATGGCGACAAACCTCATAGACAGGCTATACAACCCGAAATTTTTTTTAGAAGATATCAAAAACCGCATAAACAGCGGCGGAATTTTGATGTTAACCTCCCCTTATACATGGCAAGAAAGCTCAACCAAAAAAGAGTTCTGGCTCGGAGGATACAAAGATGAGAGCGGCAAAGAGATCAGAACGCTTGATACTCTAAAAGAGATTTTGGGCGATGAGTTTGAGCTTATTCATCTGCAGGATTTGGAGTTCGTCATAAAAGAGAGCGCAAGAAAGTTTCAACACAGCATCGCAGAAGCAAGCGTGTGGAGAAAGAAAAATATTGCAAAATGACATATTTTTACGTAGGAGAGATAGAAAGTTGTTTAATGCCGTCAAAGCATTGATACTCCTCCCGTATATTTAGCATTTTAAATCAAAATATTCTATAGTTTATGAATAAACTATAGAATAATCATTTATATTATTCCGATTAATATCATCTGTTGTATTTATATTTAAATTTTTCAAAGCTTTTTTTAAATTTTCAGCAACTTTGTTGCCTTTGACTTTTAATGGATTACCAAAACAAAATTCATGATAAAGCTGACAATTACTTTCAAACCAGTGGACATGTACACTAAGAGGTCTGTCTCCATCCCATTTAGGAGAATATAGCATCTTTTCATTTTTTATATATTTACTTCTATAACTTAATGCTTTACAAGCAAAAAAAAACTTTATTTGAAGGATTATTTACATATGCATCTATTATGGAAACGATATCGCAAATGCGCTTGGAATAACTAATAAAAGGATTATTTACATATGCATCTATTATGGAAATACTGCTCATAATTGTATCTAGACTAGTTAGGTCTATCTGTTCAGCATTTGCAAGTAGGAAATTTGCAACTCCAGAGTTTGGAACTATTTTTTTATTAATGAAAGCATTTCGTTTATTTTGATTTAAATTTCTACCTGTTAAAACCTCTCTTAATATTGTATTTGGCAATTCAGCAGAGCGATTTTGAGCAGACTTGTTTAATATCTCAAATTTCCAACCTAATGTAAAAACTCCCTCTTCAGTTTTCCCTTGTGCTTTTTTGTAAATTAATTTTTGATTTGTAAAGTCATTTTTTACTGAATTTGTTAAAGACTTAATAATCTCTTGCCAATTTGTACCAAAAAGCTCTATAGCTCTTCCCTCACTAATTTTGTTTTCTAAAAAATCTGCATTACTTTGCTTAACAGATATTTTGAATTCAAAAATTTCTCCATTATTTTTTTTTGACAATATGTAAATATCTGTTTTTGGCTCTCCACTTGATGTGGTAGGTTTGTCAAACTCTAATAGTTGATATCTTTCATTTTGATACATAAAATCATTACTTGTTTTTAAAGTATCAAGAATTTTTCTTTCAGTTTGCGAAAAATCTGGCATATATTTCCTTTAAGTTTTTTTGATTATATAGATATTTTCAATTGAAAGCAAATTATATTAACTAGTTAATATTGTCTTTTAGATAGAATATAAATTTTAAAGTATAGGAGTTTTTTTGAAGATAATATCCCTTTTTTCTGGTGCAGGCGGTTTAGACCTAGGTTTTGAAAAAGCAGGGTTTAAAACCATTTGGGCGAATGAGTATGACAAAGAAATTTGGGAAACTTTTGAGAAAAACTTTCCTCATACAAAACTTGACAGAAGAAGTATAGTCAATATTCCCTCTGATGATATTCCCGAAGCTATCGGGCTTATTGGTGGGCCGCCGTGTCAGAGTTGGAGTGAGGCTGGGAAATCTCGTGGCATAGATGACCATCGTGGGCAGTTGTTTTTTGAATTTATAAGAGTTTTGCGAGATAAAAAACCGCTTTTTTTCTTGGCTGAAAATGTTTCTGGTATGCTAGCAGGGCGACATGACGATGCCTTAGAAAATATAAAAAATCACTTTATAGAGAGCGGATATGACCTCTCTTTTAAGCTTTTAAATGCACATGATTATAATGTACCACAAGATAGAAAGCGAGTTTTTTTTATTGGCTTTAGAAAAGATTTAAATATTACATTTGAATTTCCTGAAGGCTTTGAGAACAAAAGATTTTTACAAGATGTTATTTTTGATTTGAAAGATAATGCACTTGCAGGAAAAAATAAAACATACACAAATGGGAGTGACTGCAAAGTAGAAAATCATGAATACATGACGGGTAATTTCTCATCTATGTATATGTCACGAAACAGAGTTAGAAACTGGGATGAGCCGTCATTTACGATTCAAGCAGGAGGCAGACACGCGCCTCTTCATCCACAAGCTCCAAAGATGGAATTTGTAGAGCAAAATAAAAGGATTTTTGTACCTGCAAAAGAGTATCTTTATAGAAGACTTAGCATAAGAGAGTGTGCAAGAATACAAACTTTTCCTGATACACATAAGTTTTATTATACTAATTTAACTGCAGGGTACAAAATGGTTGGCAATGCCGTCCCTCCAAATTTAGCATACTATTTGGCAAAAAAAATAGCACAATATGTACAAGAGGTTTTAAAAGAGAAGAAGATTAGAGATAAGGCTTTTGTTTTAAAAGATAGCCATATAGAGAGTAAACATACGGTGTGTCTATGAAAAATACAAATAGTATCTACGACTTCTCAACCTCTACATGTAGAGAAAACACAAACGCGGAGAAGTATGCCTTAAGAGAGAAGCTTTTTGGCACAAACGATGTTATGCCTGTCTGGGTTGCGGATATGGATATCGACACTCCGGATTTTGTGATTGAAGCGGTAAAAAAACGCCTTGAACATCCAGTCATAGGATATGAGGAAGTGCCGCCTAGCATGTTTTTTGCCCAGATAGAGTGGATGAAGCGCGAGTATGGAGTAGAGTTTGCATTTGAAGATATGCTTTACTCTCACTCGGTGGTTGCCAGTATGAATGTTGCCATCGAAGCATTTACGCAAAAGGGTGATAAAGTCATTGTCCAAACTCCGGTATATCCGCCATTTTTTCACAGTGTGATGGAACATGAGAGGGAGCTTCTGAAAAATCCATTAAAGCTAAAAGATGATGGAACTTATACTTTTGATATAGAAGATTTAAAATCAAAGATAGACGAAAAAACAAAACTTCTGCTTCTTTGCTCTCCTCACAATCCAGTCGGGCGAGTTTGGAAAAAAGAGGAACTGGAGGAGATTTTAGAAGTATGTTTAAAACATAACATAATTGTTTTTAGCGATGAGATTCACTCTGATTTGGTTTATGCACCAAATGTACATGTTCCTTTTGCTTCGCTTTCAAAAGAGGCTAGAAATATAACCGTAACGGCTATCGGTGTGGGGAAAACTTTTAATATGGCGGGCTTTACCATAAGCACGGTAGCGATACCAAACTATGAGCTAAGAGAGAGATTTTTAAAAGTTTATAACCGCATCCACTTTGCCAATGGAAGCACTCTCTCACATGTAGCGTTTGAAACGGCATATAAAGAGGGCAAAAAGTGGCTTGAAGAGCTTAAAATCCATCTTTATAAAAATTTTTCTATGTTAGATGAGTTATGCAAAAAATTTCCACATTACATAAAACTAACTCCAATCGAGGGAACATATTTGGCTTGGCTTGATTGCAGAGGTATGGAATTTGGAGACAGAGAGCTAAGAGACTTTTTTATTCACAAAGCAGGACTTGGGCTTAGTGCGGGGATTAGTTTTGGCAGAGAGGGGAGTGGTTTTATGAGGTTGAATTTCGCAATACCTTCTACTAAAATGTTGGAAGTAATTAAGAAATTAGATGAAGCACTTCTGCTAAAATGTCGTAAATAGTGGAAAAATAGAAAAAGCACTGCAAAAGTATAGGAGATAGGATTGGTTGAAATAAATTGGGAAGAGTTTAAATTTTTTAAGCAATATAGCCTAAAAAAAAGTGATAATTTTGAAGTTTTGCTTGATTTTTTAGAGAGTTATTGCAAAATGACATCTCCAAAAGAGATGTTTGAAACGATGATTAATGATGAAGTCGCACAGCTAATGCTAAGAAAGAGAGAGATGCATACATTGGAAGACCTAGAAAAGCATCTCTACAAAGATTTCAATGCAAAACGATCTTAAAAAGATAAATACTTTTTTATCAAAACATCATGTCTTGTCTTTAGCTACAAGTGACGGCTTGGAACTGAGTGCATGTAGCCTTTTTTATGTTTTTGATTTGGATAGACACTCTTTTGTAGTTGCAAGCAGTGAGGATACAACTCACATAAAAAATATAACAAAAAATCCAAAAGTTGCAGGAACGGTTGTTCTGGAGACAAAAATAGTAGGTAAAATAGAAGGAATTCAGTTTAGAGGCGAATTTTTGCTCTTGGCAGATGAGGAGTTAAAAAAGTTATATTTTAAAGCTTTTCCTTATGCACTCGTTATGAGTCCGAAATTGTGGCAGATAAAAATCAGCTATTTTAAGCTGACGGATAATACTTTGGGATTTGGCAAAAAAATTATTTGGCAAAATTCTTTTCTTTAAACATCGTGCAGTCGCTTCCGCTGCTTTGAAAAACTAGCAAAGACGGTATTTGAGGCGATTTAAACCCATAAGCTCTACATCCGTGAGGTCTTTGCGGCTCCCATGTAACAAAATAATATTCACATTTTCTACAATTGATTCTTTTCATGTAACTCTCGGTTTTAATTGGCGTAATTTTAGCATATTTGGTACAATAGAGAAAATTTTTTAAAGAGCAAAACAATGGATAAAATATTATTGATGTTACAACTTCAGGCTACCTTGAATGAAGCTACAAACGGAGAAAAATGGACTGAACGCATTACAAAAAACGGCAAAGTTATAAACTGGAAGCGATGTATCTACATGGAGTGCGCCGAGATGATAGATAGTTTTTCATGGAAACATTGGAAAAATATCGATAAAGAGGCAGATTGGGCTAATTTACAGATAGAAGTTGTTGATGTCTGGCACTTTATAATGAGTTTGGCAATAGAGAACTACTCTCAAACAAGCAGAGGGCAGGTTGATGATTTAGCACAAAATGTATCTAAGTTGGGAAACTTTGTAAAAATAGATACAAAAAACAATTTGTTTGCTCAACAGGATGATATTATCCAAAAGATAGAATCCATTATGTTTGATACACTCTCAAAAGATACGTTAAACCTTGAAAAACTTATATCTGATTTTTTTGATTTGGTTGTTATGGCAGGACTTGACTTAGAGAGCCTTTACAAACTCTATGTAGGAAAAAACATTCTAAACCAGTTTAGACAAGATAACGGTTATAAGGATGGCTCATATATCAAAGTTTGGGCTGGATATGAAGATAATGTGATGATGCAAAAAGTTTTGGAAGAAAACGGGACTATAAAGCCTGATGATTTATACAAAGAACTCACAAAATTGTATTTAGCACTAAATAAGAGTTAATATTTGAGCAGTGTACTAGAAGTTAAAAATCTCTCTTTTGGTTATAAAAAAGAGTCTTTGCTTTTGAATAGTATCTCGTTTTCTCTAAAAAAGGGTGAAATCAAAGCTGTTGTAGGAGCAAGCGGTGCAGGAAAAAGTACGCTTTTTGAACTGATACTAAAAAATCTAAAACCGCTAAGAGGTTCTGTAAAAAGCTCATTTTGTTCAGAAGTTTTTCAAGACCCTTACAGCTCTTTTCATCCGAGTTACACTCTCTTAAATCAGATAAAAGATGTTGCAAAGCTTGATGAGTTGGAGTTCTACTTAAAGAGCATAAACCTTGATTATGAACTGCTCTTAAAACTTCCGCATGAACTCTCCGGCGGACAGCTTCAGAGAGCTTCAATTTTGCGGGCAATGCTTATGAAACCAGATCTTCTACTGCTAGATGAGCCGACTTCAGCACTTGATAATGTAATTCAGCTGGAGGTTATGAGTATGCTTGTAAAACATCTTGATAGAATGGGAATGCTGCTTATAACACACGATTTGGATTTAGCCAAATGGTGCGCGGATGAGATTATTATGCTTTAAGAAGGTACTTTACTATATAAAACCCCCCGCCTGCCATAAAGATAGAACCAAAAGCGTTTAGAGAGATATTTGCAAGAGCCAGAGCGATTTGTCCGCTATTTAGAAGTAAAAAACTCTCTATGGCAAATGTAGAGTAGGTTGTAAGCCCACCCAAAATGCCTGTGGTTAAAAAAGATTTTACATGCATTGGGAAAATAGTCGTGTACATAAAATAGGCTATGAGTATGCCCATGACAAAACTGCCGACTAGATTTACTCCGAGAGTTCCAAAAGGCAACTCGTGCGGCATTCTGTGAGATATAACGCCGTTGAGGTAAGCACGAAGCACGGCACCGATAAAGCCGCCGCTACCTATGGCTAGGATTGTTTGCCAGCTCATCGTCATAAACCTTTTGCATTTTTATTCTTAAATCACTCAGCCAGTTTTCATCGCTCTTGTCCGCTATAAATGACTCCAGATAGATAGCTTTTATCTTTCCCGGTTTGTAGTGAAATTCTTTAATATTATAATACTTTGCACTCTGCATCAAAACTATGGGCTGAACTCGGAGTTTATTTGAATCAGCTACTATTTTTGCACCTGACTTAAAAGGAAGCATTGTCCCTTTTGTAGAGCGTGTACCTTCAGGAAACATGGCAATTACACGGTTTGTTTTAATAACTGCTTTAGCATCTTTTAGAAGTTTTATAAGTGATGTTTTGCTCTCTCTTTCGACTGCTATATCTTGCGGGAGTTTGAGGGCTAAACCAAAAAAAGGAATTTGAAAAAGTTCTTTTTTTGCAACCCAAGCGATATCTCTAGTACTTATTGTCTCCATTATCACTATGTCAATATCACTTTGGTGGTTTAGTAAAAACATTTGTGCGTCGGGATCTTCTTTCCCTTTTACTTCAATCTTAAAAAATACAGCTTTTCTAATAAGCCATGCTGCAAGCTTTCTGCTGCGTGGTCTTGGCAAAATACGAAAAGTTAAAATCATAATGGCAAGGGAAACCATTATAACTATCGTTGCATAGAGCCAACTAATGCGAGCAAATATCTTCATTCTTTACCCAGCCTATTTTTTGATTCTCAAGTTGTATTTTTATCCACCCTTTAACTTCGTCCTCTTTTTGCAAACGATACTCTTTAGAAGTTGTTTCAAATATTGTTCCGTTTGCAACAGGAAGAAGATGGATTTGAGTCCCGGCTTTTATACATATTTCTTTAGATGGAACGCCCACATAGATAATATATGCAAGAGGAATAACAATAAAAATTAGGTAGATATAACTTTTTTTCCATAAAATCATAATAAATGCAAGAAAAGCTATTGCAGCAGCTACACTCATTTTTATTATTTCGTTTGATTGATCTTTTGGCTTTAAATCACTTTGGGTGGTAACACTATCATCATTTACGACAATAGGAATATCAATTGATATAAATTTATTTTTTATCAAGTTAAAATAAGAGAATGATAAATTTTCTATTTTTTTATCTATGATTGCATAGTATATGATTTTTGAATCAAGGTGCGATTCTGTTATAGACTCCGTTCCTTGTTTGTAGACATTGTTTAATTTAAGAGCAGAGATGTCACAGTTTGTTGCGGTGGCTACAAAAACTACTATATTACGCGATGCATCATAACTTGTAGTTTTGTATTCAATGATATCAAAAGAGTTTGCTACTATATTTGAAAAATCTTTTTTTGGATTTAGCGAGATAACATTTAGTTTCTCTCCAGATAGTGTTGTTGTTGCATATCGGGCATTGCCTTTGTCTACCAATGTAGCCGTAAAATCAGGAAGAGACGCATCTTCAGAGGTAGCTATAAAATAAAAGGTTTCATGGTAGTATTTGGACTCCACCTCTCTGGATGGAGTATTATTTAAAAGTTTCAAACCTTTTGAGTTTGATAGTCTATACGTGATATCTGCAAAATTTTTAACTGTAGAGAGTGTTTTGATAGTTACCGTAAAAATCTCACCCTTTAAAACTCTTGATGGGATTTTTTCATAGTTTAGGTATATTACTTTTTGAAGCTCATGCGGTGATTCTGCTTCGATAGAGATACTCTCTTCTAAGGGAGCAGAACTCTCTATATTCGATGTGTCTGTTGTGTTGGCAAACAGAGTTGCACAGAGAAGCAACCATGCAAGTAGTAAGGCTTTCACGCTTGTAAAAATCCTTGTAGCATTTTAATACCGTCATCACTTCCAAGAAATTTCTCCATTGCTCTCTCCGGGTGAGGCATAAGTCCAAAAACATTTTTCTCTTTGTTGCAAACACCTGCAATTGAGCCTACACTTCCGTTTGGATTTTTATCATTTCCTTCTTCATCACAATATTTCAGAAGAACTTGATTGTTTTCATACAGCTCTTTCAAACCGTTCTCATCTATGTAGTAATTTCCGTCATGATGTGCAATCGGTACATTTACAACGTCGCCGTTACAAAGTTTTTCTAAAAATATATTATCGTTGTTTACAACTTTTAAGTGATGATGTTTTGAGAGAAAGTGAAGAGAGTCGTTTCTCTTAAGTGCACCGGGAAGCAGACCGGCTTCTGTTAAAACCTGAAAACCGTTGCATATGCCTAAAACTTTTCCGCCGTTTTTCGCATATTTGGTAACGGCTTGCATAACAGGACTGAATTTTGCGATAGCACCGCTTCTTAGGTAATCACCGTAGCTAAATCCGCCTGCAACCACTAGGAGATCCGTATCGCTCGGAACACTCTCTGATTTATGCCATAAGATTTCTGTTTTTGCCCCTAAAGACTCAAATGCATGCTGAGTGTCATAT
>Ga0208373_1000597_pt1 | contig 59850 bp, 51 predicted proteins | sample RifOxyC2_FD_184036 | JGI IMG/M metagenome (GOLD analysis project Ga0208373, IMG submission 184036) | Soil microbial communities from Rifle, Colorado - Rifle Oxygen_injection C2 (SPAdes) | ecosystem: Environmental > Terrestrial > Deep subsurface > Rock core/Sediment | place: Rifle, Colorado...
TGGCGGGGAGACTTTTCTGAAGAGCCGGATGCGGAAAATCTGCAAGTCCGGTTCTGTGAGGGGGTTTGTAGTGTCTTCCCACGGGCTTTATGCACAAAGGAGGTGGCTATGAGTTCTACTCGACAAACAATTTCACTAATACTTACTGCTTTACTCATGAGTTTGACCACCGTTGGTAATGCTGATGGGTATGTTGTTATTGATACCATTTATACGCCTAAAGGGACTCCGGTTCTGCTTCACTATTCAGGACCTGAGTATAACGATAGCACTATGGCTGCGTTAAATGCCCTTTTCCAAGAGCTTTATCCGAACGCTACACTATTATCCGATGCAAGTATGTTATATATCTGCCATTCTTTTGCATGGAACATGTCCGAGGGCGGGCCTATTGGGAATAACTCAGACGCAGCATATATTACCGATGGTAGCTACGTAGAAAAAGGTTACTCAGGCTGGACAGAAAAGGTATCTTATGGGAATGATCATTCAGCAATCCAAACTACCGAATGGGGCATAGTTGACTCCAAATGGAACACTGACCCTCTATTTAGACACGCCATTGATTATTGTCCTTATGATCCGGTTAATTTATCATTTTATGTGCATTACGGGCGGACAGTCCGAAACATGACTTTCAACATCGGATACCAGTACGACAGAAGAGTAGCGTCAAATGGGGATATGCCAATGGATTCTTCAATTGTAGATAGTGGGGCAAAAGTTGACTTTCTTGCCGGGGGGACAATAACCATCAGTCCGCCTTTTCATATAGAGAATGGTGCTACTGTCAGTATTCGTATTCGGGATGAAGGGCTAGGTAAACCAATAGCATTTAATAACAAAAGTGACGGCCTTTTAGATTCATTGTCCGCGGAAAATTCGTATCCATCTGAATATGCAATCTCAAATTACCCGAATCCTTTTAATCCCGCCACAACCCTGAAATATCAATTGCCAGTTATACCAAAATCAAATAATACTTATAATGTGTCGATAATTGTATTTAACATACGTGGAGTTGTGATAAAACGATGTGAGCGTCCAAACCAGCCTGCAGGCACCTATACCGAATCCTGGGACGGCAAGGATGGGCGTGGCAATTATGTGCCGGGCGGTATTTACTTTTACAGAGTTAGAACGAATTATTTCACCAAGACCATTCAGATTGTTTTTCTCCGATAGGGGGCACCCATGCTGGATAATTATGCGAACAGAAAAAGGTATAAATATGTTTAAATACCTATTAACCTTGTCATTGATCCTCGTTTCAAGCCTCTACAGCCAGGAGACCCACGTCTTCTGGTACAAGGCCCTGCAGAACCACTATGCCCTGGCCGACAGTCCTGGCCCGGCCCTGCCTGTAGACGCGATTATGCATGAGGGGAAAATTGCTACATGCAACAACTCGGTTGGCCTTGGGTATGCGGAAAGCGGGTTTTCATGCGGATCAGGTATCTATGATACTTATGGATGGTGCAGTTTGTTTTATTCAACGCATATCAATGATTCAGCAATGACCGGAAGAGTAGATTCGGCCTTTATCCGAGGCGAATATTGGTACGCGAGACCTTCTAGTATTCCGTGGTGCCACAGCGGCCCCATCAACATCAGGTGTGGGGTCGTAGATGTAACCGCTGGCATTGAAATGTGGGATGGAGTTCCTGGTGGTTTGTCCGATGATGCAGTCTATCAAGACCTGCTTCTACCGGCATCTCTTGATTATTCTCTTGATTTAGTCGAAGGTACCGCGGATACCTTTGCTTTTAACGTTCTACTGGAAAACCTTCCAACATCTGTGGACAGTCATTTTGTTAGGGTTCCTATTACAAAACAAATAGATTGGATTGTACAACATCATAATGGTAAATACGCTGTCGCATTGCTTTCTCGTTCAGGAGAAGGAAGTACAGGTGAATTTACAACATTTGCAAATGAAGCTTGTTATTTAAATACAACCGGGTATTATCCGCCAATTCATCCATGGACTACGGATGGCAACACTACTCATCTCGTAGTTTATGGCAACCTTAGCGACAGTGTTTCCACGGAGAAAGTTCCACAGAGCAATTTCGATATTAAAGTGACCATAGTGCCCAATCCGTTCAATCCTTTCACAAAAATATCCATAAGCCAGAAAGCAGATGTTGATATCTATGATGTTCGCGGAAAGCTGGTGGATCGGCTGGCAGCGCAAGGTTCGCAACCCTTGGAATGGAATGCTTCAAGGTTGCCGGGGGGGGTTTATTATTGCAGGGTGAGGGTAGGAGGAAAAACCGTGGTGGGGAAGATGGTGTATCTACCATAAGGAAACGTTATAATCTGTTTTCTTTACTCACCCGAACGATCCTTAAAACCAGGATCAAGTTAATTTGATCGATTAAGCTGTCGAGTAGGGCACGGGAACCGGTAGTGTCAATATTTTTTCGCACATTTTTATTTAGCCCACAAATCTAATATATTTAGTTTCCTTTCTTATGCCGCATTCACGGATTGAGCCATTTTCTGATGAACGACAATTAAAATTGAGGGGCTCAATTATAATTGTCGTTCATCACATTTTCATTTCACCAGCGGTTATGGTAAGGCAGAGAACAAAGCAGGAGATGCAGAGTATGTTTTTTACCATTCTTGCTCCGAAAAATGAAGGAGTAAAATATACGTTTGGCTGGTGATAAATGCAATAAAAGATTATGTTATAAAGTCATTGAGTCAATTACAAATCGTACGTCTTGAGCAGCATGATTGCTTCGTCTGACTGCTCTTTAAGAACCATGACACGGGGTAATGCCATTGGCGGCAGAATAAACAGGGTGGTTTCGTTCTCGATGTAATATTCGATTTTTGCATCGGACAATATCATATTGATCATGGACAGATCTGTCATGCTGTTTGTTTTTAGAATTTCAACGTATTCGATATTGTCCATTATCTTTCTTCTCACAGCGTTTTGCCGCATTTGGCATAATTCTTTAGATGCTTTTCCTATTAGGGTGTTGCTTCCTGGTTCCTTCGGAAAAACCATTGCCATTCGATTTTGGCGCCTAGTTGCATGGGAAAGGTGTAATTCTCAAGTATTGAGGCCGTGGGTTTGGATACGCAAAGGCTAAGGGTTAATTCCCTTGAAAGCCTCAGATCCGCGCCAACATAGGGGGTTATGAATGACTCTGTGATCAAAGACCTGTTCGTGACTGCGTAGGGACGTGAGATGAAATTGACCCCCCAAAAAAAACCAATTCCTTTATTTATCTGGTATCGGAGCGTTATGGTGTTGGTCAGGGACCGGAATTCAAAATCAATATGTGTTGAGTCCATGAGGCTGTCAACTTTGTAGAAGTTCTCGCCTGTGACATTCCCGATAAGCAGTTCAGGCCTCCAGGAGAATGACCAGGGTTTGCTATAGGTATTGAACCGGAAAAATATCGAGACTTCCTTGGTGTCTCTGGTAAGGTATTGCTGGAAAGACTTTGGCACGTCGGCCAATGTCCCGGCTGATGCGGCAATTGTGCTTCCTAACAACAGATAGTTGGAAAGTGAATAGGCGATACTGCCATTAATTACTGTTGTGGACTGATACATGATTGATGTGTTATCGATGAATGCCGAGTCCGTGATAAACAAATACGGGGATGAGATTGTTGCGGATGAATCGTGGACAACGATTGGCCGTAATGTCCCGGTGTAGCGCAGGACGGTCCCGGAAAGAAGTATTGATTTGCGCGGAACAGCATTGGCTGTTTCAATGGATGATAGTTGCGGGTTCGAACGCATAATGCTTTTTTCGGTAATATTCCTCACTGTCACGCAACTGGTTAAAAATATCACTGGAAACAGCGCAAGCAAAAGTAACGGCGCTTTGCGGTTACACGACTGATAAAAACCCATGTGTAAAAAATAGCGCTTGCGCCGTGTAATTGTCAAGATACGTACGGTTTGGTCAGTACCACATACCTTGATAAGATGTTTTAAATAAACCGGCAGTTTTATCAGTTACCGGGAAACTACCCGGAAACCGAGCCAGTTGACCCGGACAGGGGGAAGGTATATCCGGGCAGCGCAACGGAGGTCGATTCCATTGCTGGTCCATGAACCGCCGCGCGTAATGCGGGAGGTACCGCTCATTGGCCCAATGGGATCGTATTCCATGCCACTGCCATAGGCGTCATACCAGTCATTACACCACTCCTGCACATTGCCGGTCATGTCGTACAGCTCAAACCCATTGTATCTTTTTTGGGCAACAGCATGCGAAATGTTGCCGCTGTTGTTTGCCCACCATGCGTTGCTATCAATGAGTGTCGTATCCTGTATGGAATTTGGCGGATATGAACCCCATAAGAAGTCGTCAACACTTCCAGCGCGGCAGGCAAATTCCCATTCAGCTTCTGTTGGCAGACGGTACCCGTTGTTGGTCATGGTGATCGCAAGTCCAGTCAGTCCTGTACAGCCATTGCCCGGGATCCCGGAAATTCCAATATACGAGTATACCGAATCCCGACCTTCCAAAACGCTTCGTTTATTGCAATAGAGCACTGCGTCGAACCAGGTCAGGTTTTCCACGGGTTGATTTGTGTCGCTGGCAAAATATGAGGGATTGACGCCCATGACTCGCACATACTCGCCTTGCGTCACCTCGGTATTGCTCATAAAAAAACCGCTTATGGATACCGTGTGAATTGGCTGCTCATCAGCGTTCAGATCCGAACCCATTGGGAACATTGCGCCGGAAATAGAGACCATGCTGTCCGTGGTAACATACTTTATCGTGGTTGTATCAATTACTGTTAGCACCGCAGAATCGCTTTTTACCCGCTCCCGGCTGTTTGATACCACTACCGTATATACCCCGGAATCTGATGGCAGTGCTGAAGCGATAATGTAATTCGCGAATGTCGCTCCGCTGATATCAATACCATTTTTCTGCCATTGGCAAGCTGGGGGCGGATACCCATTTGCCCATACGCTGAAGGTAACGGTTTGCCCAATGTCTACTGTCTGGGATTGCGGTTGGTATATGATAACAGGTGTTGAGACAGATAGACTCAGCACTGCCCGGAAACCAGTGCTGGTGGACCGAGTATAGGGATAGTCGTTTGTCCGATAGGCGGAAGCAAAGGTATTAATAAAGGGATCGTCATATGCACCACCACGTAACACACGATAGGTGCCATATGCTGGCCCAACAGGGTCATATACCATGTTATTGCTATAACTCGTGTACCAGTCATTACACCATTCCCGCACATTTCCAGCCATGTCGTACAACCCAAAGGCGTTTGGCAGCCTGGTGGCAACGGGTTGTATGGTTGCAGTATTCGAGGAATACCAGGCATACGCGTTAGAAGCCCCATTGCCCCAGTAGTATTCAGTGGCTGTGTTAGCGCGGCAGGCATATTCCCATTCCGCCTCTGTTGGCAAGCGATACCCGTCTTTGCTCATGTCAATGGAAAGGCCGGTCAGTCCGCTACAGCCGTTCCCCGGTGTTCCGGAAATCCAGGTGTATACGTATACAGTATCTTTCCCTTCCAGCTCGCTTTTTTTGTTACAGTATAATACTGCGTCGAACCACGTCACATATTCCACAGGAAGGTTGGACGTTTCTGAAAAAGAGGAGGGGTTTGTCCCCATGATCCGGAAAAAATCCTCCTGTGTTACTTCGGAGCTGTCCATAAAAAAATCATAGGTGAATTGCACAGAATGCACTGGCATGGCAGTAGTGTTTTGACCCATGGAAAAAACATGTCCAGCCGCTGAGATGAGTTTCATGCCTGATGTCAATGGGGTGTTGAATTGCCACACTTCGCCAGGCGCGGTTTGGCTAAAGGGATCTACGCCGATAATCCGCCAGTAGTAGGTTTTGCCGTATTTCAGGTCCCTGGTTGTATCGGCAAACGAACTGTCTGTTACGCCTGTTTTTTTAACCGAGACGGGAGGATTCACGGTATCGAGCAAGACCGTGAAACTGCTGTTGAACTTGCCGGGAATCCAGCGCAACGTTGGCCTGGCCGTTTGTGACAATACGCCGTTTACGGGTGAAACATTGATAGGCGCATCACCCATCACGATAATAATAATGCTGTCGGTCTCGGATTCAATGCTATCGTTATCCAGCACTTTGACCAGTACGGTCTTTATGCCCGCGGTCTGAAAAGCAATCGTGATTTCACCGCTATCTGTTTTGTTTTTATATGAAAAACCGTCAAGCGCCCACAGGTATTCCATAACGGTTCCATTGGGATCACTACCTGACGCGCGAATGGTGATACTGTCTCCAACCGCTATCAAACTATCGTCCATGGCAATGACCATGGGCGGGTGCCAATTTGTGCCTTCCGGATCGAGCAGGTTGTCGCGTTCAAATGGCCCGCTGCCTTTTGAACAGTGCAGAAATCCAAACACCGCCAGTAGGAGCAGCCCTTGCGCTATTTTTATCAGCATGTCAAAAACTCCATACTAAAACGGGATTGAAATCACGAAGCACAGGGCAAATGCGCCTGCCACGCTATAGAGAATGTTGCGCACCTTGGAATTGTCTTTTACCTTTTTTCCGGCATTGCTATAACGTTCTTGGTAGGTTGAAAAATCCGTAGTGGCAGCGCGATAATCGGTCTGTATCTGGTCTTGTCTGTCGGCCGCCGCTGCAACCTGTGTGTCAAAATAATAGCCCGTGCCTGCCGCTGCTGCCGCAAGGCAGGCAAACCAGACACGACGCACTACTCGTCCATGTTTCGATTTTGCCAGGGCAAAGGCTTTGACTGAATCCTGCCAGGCTGCTGAATGTGAGAGCGCGAATTGCCTGCTTATGGCTGTATCTTTGAACATGACAATACTTTCATATATGTTGGTGTAACCGGGTAATTCGAGTAATAGGGCGTAATTACCAGGCAAGAGCTTTTCATTTTTATAGGGTGTGGTGCCAGAAGGCTGGTCATTCAATGAAAGGGCAGCTCCGGGCGGTGTGGTTGCCACTGCAAGAGTTCCGTATTGCCGGATCATTTTTTTCTCAACCGGCCGCGTTTCCCCTGCTTTTAGCATAACCGACCCTTCAAGGGGATCGTATCCTTCCAATTCGAGCCGCAGTTTGTATGGACCAGGCGCCATGGTATCACAACGAAAGGGTGTTGTGCCAACCGGCTGGTCGTTGATGGAAAGAGCTGCGCCAGTGGGCGTGGTCGCAACTGTAATCGTGGCAAAAACAGGAGCAGGTGGAGGCAGAGGCTGCTCCACGGCTTTTAGAGCCAGCGATAGATTTTGTGTCTCGTTTGCCAGTATTTTTATGCTGGTCTCGTATGGTGTGAATCCCTGGAGACGAAGTGATAGTTTGTATTCTCCTGCGTCAATATTAATGATTTTTAATGGAGTAATCCCCATGGCCTTGGTGTTTAAAAGAATCTCGGCCCCGGCTGGTTCTGAGAAAACTTTAAGAGAGCCTCGTGCAACGGGCGCAGATGACGCTGCTTTATCCAACGCAAGACCTGATCTTGTTTGCTGGCCATGTAAACTGTTGGCTCCTGCGAACAGGAGAACCAACAGGCATGCGCGGGATGTGTTAAAAATAATATGCATATGTTAATCCAAAATAAACAGGTGATAATTTAACAGTATGCTTCTGCGGTGGCACAGGGTAGGAGTAGCCATATCCATAATCCATGGTGTAACCCTCTGTTTCGTATTCGGCGCTGCCGCCCTGATAAGCGAGCTCAAGGGCCCATCCATGGTTGCGGTTGATCCCTGTCCGCCATTCAGCTCCCAGGCCAAAACAATAGTTTAAAAAAGAGAGATCCATGGAGGTGCTTGGGATATGGACACTCATTATGTCTATGGCTGGCGTTGTAATGGTCTCCCAGGTATATCCGATTGACAGGAGACCATACCAGCGCACGCGCCCTTGTTTATTCAGGGCTTGCATGATTTCACCATTGACCAGAAACCCGCTTGCGCTTCCCCACAGCACTGCGGCTTTGGCGTTGAATCCAAAACCTGCGGCGCTCCAGGCGCGTAAACCAGCCCCAAACGACGAGATGGATGGGTTGATGTTCAGGGCGAACATGCCTGAACGCGGCATGATCTTTACCCCTTCAGTTCCTGTGGGCGGATCTAAACGCACTTTTGTCAAATTTTCAGGAACAGCGTCGCTAGGATCTGTTTCTAAAATAATAGCAGAGGCAGTACTTGAGGCCGCCTCCTGTGACACTATGACTGGTGTAACGGGATTCCGGACAGGTGCGGCAATCGCGGCCGGCTGATTTTTACTCCGTTCTATTGAGTCGATGCGTGCAATAACGATCTGGTAGTCCACAACAGGAATAGTATCCATAGCAGTTTCTTTGATCTCAGGCGCTGGAGCGCTTTCCAAACGCGGACTCTGCTGTTTCATGTGGTTTGAGTCAGACGCCACCACTTTTTGAGAAGGGGGAGTAGCCGGCTGAGGAACCGCTGTCTGGGGCGCTTCTGTTTGCGGGGTTGCCCGCACCCATTTGAATACCTGATCGCGACCCACCATATGTTTTGTGAAATCTGGGTCGTTCAGCTCAAAGTATGCCAGCGAATCGCCAACCTCTTTGACCAGGCTGGCTTTGATAACCGTCATGTCCTTGAGCACAATGCGATCAAATGTTTCGGCTCGGCCAACAGTGCAGGCAATGCCAATGCATATAAAAAGATACAGAGTCCTCAGGCTCATCGTTTCTCCCACCCTGTGGGCGTGACGCGTTTGCCGGGAAGTTTCTGCTGCAAATCGAGGATCACCTGCTCGGTCAGCATGAGCAGGGGGTGACCATTGAATTTTGAGAGCGCTTTGCCGCCGACCCTTTTTACAAAGGCATCGCCAATGGCCTTGCCGCTGAGCCCCACATTTTTTGTACTGGCTTCAGCAGCATCGGACCAGAGAAGTTCTTTTTGGCGAAAGAGTTTCATACTGGCTTTTACATGATTCTTGTTATATACGCCGGTGGTCAGTTGGCCTGCTTTTTCCAGGGTGCCGATGAACACAGCGTCCACACCCAGCATCTCACATAGTTTTTCAGGAGGAATATTTGTGAGCTGCCCGCCGTCAGTGAGGCCATTACGCTGCAGCAGGAAATCCACGTCATTATTTTTTGCAACCGAATATCCCAGGTCCTGGAGCGAGTTTTTAAACAGCTCCCTGAACATCTGGGCTGCTTTCAGATCATTGCTCATATTGTTGAGGGGGAGAACCGCTACAGGAAGAGGCGACACAAAGCCGGGCGTCTTATAGCCGCGCGTGGAAACGCAGCAATCAAAGAGAAAGACCGCTGCTACAATGATGATTATTCTTAAACAGCGCATGGGTATTTTTTACGGCCTGCTGGCTGCACGGCGTACAATCCCTTCTTTTTCAGGAAGTGTTCCTGAAACAGCTATGGCAATGGCCCCATCTACACCAAGCAGGCGGTCTACCTGCACAGTGCCTGTTTTTGCTTCATCGTATCCCAATAGCGCACCTGTTGATGGGCTGTAGATTGCCTCGCCTTTGGTAAAAATATCGTACTGCTGTCCAACAGCAATGCCCGAACGCGAACCAGCATCGAGATATGCCTGCGTGTTGCGGATAACAGCATAGCACATCCAGGGCATTTTTTCGATTTCAGAGGCAATTTTTATCGCAAATCCTTCGATGCTGGAACGAAGCGCCTGCTGCTCCAGCGCCTCATCGTATCCACCGGAAGAACCCATACCCAGCACGCTTTTGTAGGTGCGCTTTGCATGGCCGGTGCCATTAAGGGATAATGTGATTTCTCCAGTCTCGGTATTGATAAGTTTGATGTCCACTGCAGCGTCTGCGAATTGGGTCTTGCTGTCGCTGAAAAACGATTCCGAAGCCTCGGTACGAACTGCAAATTGGGTCACACTGCCCACAAGCACGAATTCAGCGCCAAGGAGCTTGCCCACCTTGGGAGCAGAGGCTTCATCCATTGCGCCGGTTTGGCCAAGTGCTTGCTCGGCCATGGCTTTGGCAAGCTGTTCACGTTCAACAAGGACAAAGCAACCGGTTTTGGCAATTTCCGTGGTCAGCATGTCCCGCACTGCATTGCCGATCCTTTCCTGGCCGTACAGGGTACGGTTGTCCACGGAAACAACGGCGACACGATGTTTGAGGTTGTTTCCGCAGGGTTGCTGGGCCGCGTGTATAAAAACGCTTGAGAGTACAAAAACCAGGATAAAGATGATATGGCGCCGGGGAGCCGGTTTTGAGTAACGCATGACAAAGGTCCAGAAGGTTTGCATTGAACGTCCTTGCCTGGTAAAACCGTGTGCTAAGAAAATACACCTTGCTAGCCGTGAAAACAAGGTAAAACGGATCAGTGGTTTTAACAGATGAGGCTTGAACCTTGCTGTGTAAAAAGGTACATTATGTGGGAACGAAAACCAGTCAATAAATATTTTACACAAAGGGGATGTTTTATGAAAAACTGCGACATGAAGGTGAATGGCAATGTGCTGACCATAACGGTCGATCTTTCAAAGGATTTCGGAAAGTCGGCATCAGGTAAAAGCCTGATTATCAGCACGACTGAAGGAAATATTTCCTTGCCAGAAAAGGAAGAAATTAAAATCGGGCTTAATATTTATAAGAAAGCATAGCGAGCGCAGGGGACTGTTCTGCAGCTCCTAAAACCTGAATTGCAGTCCCGCCCAGAGTGTGTTTTCAGCGGCGAATTCGGTTGGCTGGACAGATTCGGTCATTCCAAGATACGTTGTTCCATACGAAGAGGTGGAAATTGGGTATTTTACGCCCATGAGGAAACGGTCGGTGACGAGGATAAAAACATGTTTGTACCCGATTCTCATGCGGACCATGAGCCCTCCGAAATAGAGGTATTCAGTCCCCAATGGGTCGTCATAGGAAAAATCAGGATAATATTGTGCGGTATCTGTTGCCGAGACCGCGTTGCCTGCTTGACCAAGACCGTGCTGCCGTTTCAGGTATCCCAGTGAACCACCTGGACCGAAATATAGGAAATTGGGTATTGCCAGGGCCATGCGCCAGAATTCAAAGAAACCGCCGTACGTGGGACCGTCTGTTTCAAAATTGAACGTATCTTTTTGCGCATTGAGGAATTTCCTGTTTTCATGAAATCCCGGAGAAAAATATCCGCTAAGTCCGAAGTAGTTTTTTCCGAATTCCCATCCAAAAGCCAAAGAGGGCGCAAAAAGAATATCTGACAGATAATTCAGATCCAGTTCAATATATTTTTCCGTGGGATAAGACCCGGAGTGATACACCAGATGCCGTGTGATATTTGTTTTTTTCATGAAGAAATACGGCCCAATGGAAAAGGAGAAAGGGGTTTTGGGTTTAAGGACCAGGTTCAGGGCGGTTTCCTGATTGCGGTAAATTTCCGTTTCCTCGCGGAATCTTTTATATCCGGCGCGCTCGGTACACACAGTGTGCGGACCCACGGGCACATAATCAACCACCATGTTGCCTGTGCCGTACGAGGAATCGTCCACGAATATTCCGGCATCCGCGGGTGTTACGGTAATGGTTAGGGACCCTGCGTCCCCGCTTTTATAGGTTTTGAATTTGACCACTTTTTTACCCCTGAGTTCGATAGGAGTGGAGCTTTGCTCCAGCGTGTCCAAGCCTGCCAGCTTGCGGGCCGCATTGCGAAGGCCTTTCAGCATAAGGTCTTCCACATCAGCGTCGACAAGATCATTTTTTACGTTTTTTGCTATTGCCCCGTCTTTGACGCTGACCGCCCGAATGTTGATTGAGTAGACCCTGCTGATTCTGTCGATACTGCCTAGGATGATAAGGTCCACGTTGAGCAATTGGCCCGCCTCGACCGCGCACGCGGCATCTGTACAGCCTGTTTGCTGGAACCCCTGTTCTTTAAGGATGGTTTCCATTTGGCCGCGCTCCACAACGGTAAACCGTTCGGTCTCGAAGAGTTCGGTGCGCAGACGGTTGGTGAGGGTTGTCAGATCAGACGAGGTCAATCCTGAACCAGACAGGTCCATGACAGCGATGTTTGGTTTGGACTCTCCGGAAAGCAGCGTGGAAAGTGCGAGAATGATAAAAAGGAGTAATCGCATAGGCAAAAGAAATATACCATATTCCAGGGGTGTGTTGTTGGATCAGAACAGTAGTGCCCGTTTAAATACAACAATAGGCAATCTTTGTCAGGTGGGACAGAGCCTGATTTAAATCTGCAATCGTCCAACTTTTTACATCAAAATAACCTTATGAGTAAGCATTTTATTGGCCATTCTTACTTTAAGCAGATATATGCCCTGGGGAAGCCGGCTGCCATTGCCGCTGCAGCCGTTCCAGACCACCGTGAGCCAGCCTTCCACTCCCTTATGGATATTGAATGAATGGACTTTTTTACCGGTAATGTCATAAATGGAGATGGCAGCCGGCGCAGCGGTATTTTTATCTGCTTCAATAGTGATCCTTGTTGTCATGGTAAAGGGGTTTGGCGTTGCGGAAATGTGAGGGGCGATTTCGCTGTGCTGAACCTGCTTTTCCGCCTTAATGATATCGGGGAAATCCGTACTACCACCTGAAGAAGTTACGCCGGGGGCGAGACTGAAGGCCACAACATCAGAAGACGCCATTGATGTGGTCCTGATACCCCAACTATTGGACGTGTTTTGTTCACTAGCTGCGAAGGCTGTATCCATTCCCGGCTCAAGCGCCAGAAGCGCGGAGTATCGGGTGAGAACATTGTGTTGCAGGCTGAATGCGGCCATCTCATCCGCATCGCTGCCATAGCTGCCGTAATAAGAATAGGGCGAGTTGTTTACTTTGTTGAGTGCCCATATCTTTTCCGGAGAGCGATCGGGGATTGCGTTGACGCTGATGCTCTGAAATGCTGACACATAGGCGCCATTGGACTCTCCGGCCAGGCTGATATTCAGTATGTCCGTGAGTGCTGTGCGACCGGAAAGCAGGACGCGGCTGTTCCAGGGAATGCGTGACTGCGGTATGCCCAGTATGTCGAGACAGGGGTTGTTGCCCGAGGAAGTCACCTGGATAGCCAGCGAAGTCAGTGGCACGGAGAAAATATCGGGTGTTAGATCTGCAAGACGGGTTTCCATGTCGTCCCCGGCCCAGGATTGGACCACGCGTCCGCCAAAACGGTTTATAAGATTTTTGTACAATGCGAGCCGGGAATAACTGGTGATGACATACATTACCGCGCCATGATCGTTGTGAAGGCTGATGGCTGTGGTGGTTGAGTCAAGAGCCGAAACCGCGGGTCGATTTTCACTATAATAATATGGATTTCCCTTGTCCAGAACAAGGACGACCGGCTGAAGGTCGGAGGATTTAAAACTTTCGAACGCGTGGTATAGAGCGCTAAGCCAATTTCTACCCGGAGGCGGTGGTACTGGCCTGTAATGGTAATTTCCAAGATTGTCATAATAATAGGAATAGGAATAAGTATAATAAATAGGCTTGCAGCCGTCGATAAACGTACAAGCGTCCAGTTTGTTTTTATCTGAGGCAAAGACCAATTCTGTTGAAAAACTTGTAAGCGTGGCACCCGCATAGCATAGAGTGAATTTGTCTCCCTGGGTAAGGGAATTGGTGATAAAGTCATGCAAGGCCCTGCGTTCACCCTCAAAATACTCCGAATAGGTCGTTGCGTAGGTGGTACCGCCATTCCACGTCTCCACCATGGAAGGGGTCCATGCCACCGACAGGCTGATGTTGGCGCGGTCTTTCATTCCCAGCAGTGAAAACGGATCCAGGAGCAGGGAAAAATACCCCATGCCCTTATTGTCCGTTGAATAACAGCTGGAAACAGTGTTGTCCGTTGGCCAAGGTCCCCACGAAACCTGGAGATAATTCTGCGGAAAATTTGTCCGATTTGCAGATACGCCCTTGGTAAGGGGTTTGCCCAAAATACGTTGCAGGGCCAGTTGAGGTTCGTCCAGGACCGGGAATGAGCCGTAATACCTGCTGGACTTTACCGTCAGTTCGAAATGCCCCACTGTATCAACAAAATCCATGGGGAAACGGATGTTTTTTGACGTGGATTTTGAATTCATGGCGCAGTGGAAAGCGATGCGCACCTTTCTGCTTTGCCCGGGCATGAACGGGAATATCCTGAGGTAATAATCATTTCCTCCGTAGGTGGTCAAAATAGCCGGGTCTTTCCTGCGTTTGACAATGCTTTCGTAAATGGCGGTCGCCGAAGATGCGGACATCAGAAGCCCGGGTTCCGGTTTATCGTTTATCCACAGATAGAGGGAGTCAACTGCGCTATTTTCGGGCAGGCGCAAATATGCCTGCAGTTCCAGGGAATCGCCGGTTTGGGAACTGTCGGGCGCGGGGTCGCGGAGGGTGAATTCCTCCCAGACGCGACATATCAGATCCTGTTCAGAAATGCTGATTTTTAGGGTATCGATTTTGGCTTCCCACGTATTCCAGCTTTCACGAACATTGCCAATTCTGATGTATCCGTAGGAAAAGACGTTGCACATAAATAATAGAACAAGCAGAGCGCAGGTATTGAACTTAAACATGGGTCTCCTTTGATGTGGCCATGAACTTTATAAATGGTTATTGTCGATTTGCATTTCAATCCATTAGTAGGCAGATAGAGATTATTAGTTCAAATATTCTTGCGTATGACGGGGAACATTGGAGGACATTCTAGCCTATATTCACACTTTATCTATAACAAGAGTCCCCTGCAACCCTTTGGCTGGCTGCAGGGAATTTATATTGGAGCGGGAAACGGGATTTGAACCAGCGACAGCCACCTATGGCAGTTGAACCCCTCCAGGATTTATATTTTTGATGTATGGAGAAAATAGTTTATGAATGGTTGACTCAAGCCCAATATGATCTGGAAAGCGCCGATGCCATGCGTAAAAGCGGCCGGAATGTCTATGCCGTACTCATGTGTCACATGGCTGTTGAGAAAGCATTCGGATTCCATAAGATCCAATACACAGGAAACCCTTGAATGGATAAAGAAACAGCTTTAAATATTTTACGGCGATTTAAGGCCTCACTTGAAGCGCATGGTGTTATTGTCGCCAGAATGGTTCTTTTCGGCTCCTATGCAGCAGGAACCCAGACTGAAGGCAGTGATATCGACGTTGTTGTTGTCTCTAATTCGTTTCGGAAGCTGAATCATTGGCAGAGAATCGAGCTCATGTCAAAAGCGCTCTACGAGGTGTTTGAACCTATTGAAACCCGGGCGCTGACGACCGAGGAATGGGAGAATAATTCCCTACTCACCGTTCAGTATGCCAAATCCGGTGCGCTTATCACAGTCTGATAACCACTCAAGAACGTCTAATAATATAAATCCCCTGCAACCCGTTGGCTGCAGGGGATTTATATTGGAGCGGGAAACGGGATTTGAACCCGCGACAGCCACCTTGGGAAGGTGGAACTCTACCACTGAGTTACTCCCGCACTTATTTGTCATTCAGTAGCAACTGCTGTCATAAAGATACAAAAACTAATGGATTAGAAGCAAAGCCAAAGTCATGGGTCAAGTATCCGGTTGTCATCAGTTGTCATCCAAAATCACTTCAAATCACAAACTCTTGGAGACATTCTTGGAGACCTGGCAATTCCTTTTAGTAAATAAAATACAGCAACCCGGTACGCGCACCGATGTCCTCCATTTTCATGGGGCGAAATTAAGATAGAGGTTCAAACCTTCCTGTTCTGTGCTGTACACAGTAAGGATGTTCTGTCTCAATACTTGGCCTGATGGAAAAATAAATGAGGCGCAGTTGTCTTCGAATCCTGGTTTTTAAACAGGATTGATGCAAGGGATCAAGGAGCCAAGACCCCTTTTCAAAAACAACTGCACCTCTATTTTGCACGCACCATAGTTGGCAGTCTTGAGTAAAAAGGTACGGTGCCTTTATAACCCTGGATTGTGCGACAGGGCAAAGACGGGCTCAATGGGAATCCCTAAAGACACCGCACCTCTCGGAGATCAAGGCTTCACGCTTAACATTTTCGCGGCATTGGCACTCCAATACCCTTCTATGAATTTAACGGTCTGGTATGAGTAATTATCGTTACTCGTCTGTGTGGGTGTTATTACGCCCACTTTTTTCATCTTATGGATCATCTCGATAGGGATGTCCAATTCCTGGGATATTTCCTCAGCAGAGAATGATTCTGCAGCAGGACTTAATTTTTCTTTGAGGGTCATTACTTCCCCCTCAGTCTGTCTTGGTTGTCGGCATATAGCTTTTTAATGGTCTCAAAACCAGCCTGATTGAATAGATGTCGTTTACCCAGGACCGTTGTGGCTTTGACCAGTCCCAACTTGCGATACCTGTTGATTGTAGCGGTGCATATGCCTGTCAGATGACAGATTTCCCCAACCCCGTATAACGTTTGTTCCATAAATCCTCCTGTGTGGATAGCTGTCTGCCAGCCTTCCTATACAATATTATACCAGCACCTGGTACCTAATTTCAATAGCTCGACGCATTTTTGTCGTGAAGGATAATAAATCTGATCAGCGACAATTAGAACGGAGGGGTGATGACTACAAACAATAATCCCCCTGCATTTCTACAAGGGGATATATTTACTGCGAAAATCCGCATAAGTCCGGGAAAAGTCCTGGAAACATGGGTTCGCCGAAGGCTTACATTAATTCGGCTTAAATGTGAATATGTTAATTGTCTGAACTGAAGCCAGCCTTAAGAAATAAAATTATTGTCACAATAATCAAAAGAACCGTAATAACAACACCCGTCAAACCAATAGCTTCAAAAAATGAATAGACCTGTCCATTAGGAGCAGAGGACTCCATCACAACAATGCAAATAACCGTAAGAACACCTGCGGCAAATGTCACCTTGGCTGCCAATATCGGTTCTTCCAAAGTTTTTTTCAATTTCTGCTTTTCCAGGTTTTCTTTCTTTTTGGTTTCTGCTTCTATAACCCTTTTTGCTTCCATTTCTCTTGCATCAAGTTCTGTTAGGAGGCTTGACAATTTATATTCCGGGAGCAATTTATTTTCATGAAGCACTGTATATATTTGTTTGCACTTATCAAAATCTCTCCACGGATCGCTCTCAGAGAGAATACGCTTTAACTTGTCAATCTTAACTTTGTTATATGATGATATTTGCAATCCACACGTAGGACAATAATCTGAGTTTTCAATAGTCGATTTACAATCAGGACAAGTCATATAACCTCCTACAGTCGGGTGTGGCAAGTCGCCATAACACCCTAATTCATTTGAAAAGTATTTTCGATATTAATTCTTTTCAAGTATTCAATATTTGGTGAAGTCATTGAAACATCAGCAGCGTACCTTGGGTCAAGACTTATCGCATCACGATAATATTGTGTTGCCTCATCGTTTCGACCCTTTATTTGACAAAACAAACCGTACTTGTATATCAACTCTGCATCGGATCTGTTTTTGAAAATCGCTCTTTTGAAATTATTGTCTGCCTCAATATCATTGCCTTCCAAGGCTTTTATAATAGCTAAATGCTTATGTGCGAACCATGACCACTTATTTTTATCATCAGCTAATTCAGCTTGAATGATTTCTTGATAGATTATTTCTGCTGCATAGTTGTTATGTTCATAATATTGATTAATAACCGCAATAGCCAGAATTGCCTCTTTGTTTGTTCCGTCTTGACTATATGCAATTGATAGTGTCGCCTTCGCATCAGATGTCTTTCCTGCCGCTAAATACCTTAACGACTCTTCAAGACCCATAATGGAAGAAAATCCTTCTTTGAAACCACCCGTAGTTGCAGCTTTTATAAGGCCGCGTCCAATCGCTTTAAAGAGCATTTTATTCTCCTATCCTTGAATATCACCGTTAAAATTGTTGGAAAATCGGATTTGTCTTATCAAACAAATGTTTTCCATGCCATCCTGAGAACGTTACATTTAAACTACTGTGATTTAATTGAATTCGATTGCCATCCTCATCAGCCTGGAACCCGAACAGAGAATCAGTTGACCAGAAATCGTACATGATATATTGTGGCTCGTATTGTGATGTCACATAGGTGGGATTCTGCATATCACAAGCCAGTCCACCATATGAGCCAGGGATAACACGATTGACTGCAATAGTTAGTCTCATGCCATCATCATCACCCCATGTGCCAGCATGGTATTCTATTGGCAGAAATCCTGCGATTTGGGCTGCCCAGAAATCTAGGTACTCTTGCTGGGTACGACCATCGGTGCCGATGATTTCACCAGCATCGTTTCTGCGATATGCATCACCCACGCAGCAATTACAACTAGCGTCTATATGAGACATGCAATGAGGAACCCACGGTGGAACATTAACTGCTTCAGTTATTTTACGTTTTTGGGCAGCATAGCATTCGCCATTGGCTCTGAATGTCCACCACGTAGTGTCTTGAGGATGAATTGATTCCCATTCAATATATGTTGCTGGAAATGTGACCTTCATGCCTGAAGGTTCCGTGGCCTTGTCAGTACACGTTGTAAAAAAGAGCGAGAATAAAAACATGAAAAAAGGAACGACTGGTCTGATGGATAAAGAAGCTGACATCAAGAACCTCCTTTGGCCATTCGAGAGGGATATGAGGGCTATGAGCGAGGTGTAGAAATAAAAAAGGCCCAGCGTACCCTTTCAGTAGTGTCGCTAAACCCCTACGGACCCAGTTACGGGCAGATACGCCGAGCCAGATAGGCAGGGCATTCCCCTATAACCAGGTCAATCAGACAAAATGTCCAACTAACTACCGTGATAACACAATAGTCCGTCGGGGTTTAGCTAACAGTAATATAGATTTCAGGGCTTAACTTTGCAATCTTTTAAGGCTGTGAAGTTTACGCGGCTGTTCCCAGATTACTCACCTCGATATTGGTTTTTAAATGCAACCGAACCGCCAAAATGCGAAAGTTGATTGTCTAACACCGTGTCTTTATTTATATTGTCAGGCGCGGCAGAGATGCCCTTTGTTCCTGACTGCTATTGAAGAATCCTCCCATCTCTCCGGTATCCATATATCTGGAGGCTCTATGAGAAAAAGTATTTTCATTCTTGTGATTCTCACTTCAATCGTTTTCCCAGAACAAAATACCCTTGCTGTGAGTGAGTTGGATGCAAAGGGCATAACCAAAGACGATGCACAGATCCTTACCGACAAGCTCCGTAGCGGGCTTGTGCAAACATCGGGTTACACTGTCCTTGAACGCGGCAAGATGGATGAAATCCTGAAAGAGCAGGGCTTCCAGCAGTCTGGGGCTTGTTCAGAGTCTGATTGCTTTGTTCAGATGGGGCAGATCCTCGGCGTAACGCACATGGTAACCGGTAGCATTGGCAAAATAGGGGGCATGTATTCCATAAACGTCCGGTTGATTGCGGTTTCCACCGGCAAGATCGTACGCGACGTTACCGAGGAATACAAGGGAAACATCGAAGATCTACTCGGAACTGAAATGAATGTTGTGGTTAAAAAGCTCATGGGGCTGAAGGTTGAAGAAAAGAAAAACCACACATGGATGTGGATAACCGCTGGTATGGTCGGCATTGCCGGTGCAGGCACTGCATATTATTTCCTATCCAGCGATAAGGGCAGTTCAAGTGGAACGCCCGAAAAGCAGACCTTTGACCTTGATGTGAGCTGGTGAGGCACATATGATGAAAAAAATCCTGTATCCGCTTGTGGCAGTCCTGATATGCTTTCTCGTCTATTGTACCAAGGATAATATTGTAGGCAACGACAAGCCGACCTCAAGGAAGGATTCAGTTTCCATTGCCGCAAATATCCTGTTCAAACAGAAAGGCATACAGGTCGCACCGGACAGTGTTACCAATATTACCTTGACCGTTTCTTACGGACAGATCACCATGACAGATACCATTGCCTTTTCCGCTCATCATGGCACAATGGCAAAAATACCCGTAAACACGGCCTTTATCCTGAAAATTGAGGGTCTCGATGCCAGCAACTATGTCATTTATTCAGGAACACAGCATTACAGCGGCTTTGACGATGACGCATCAGTTACCATAAACGCAGACCAGGTAACGCCTCGTGCGCCGTCCAACCTGCACCTGACAGCACAGACTGCCACCACCATCGAGGTCACCTGGAAAGACAATTCTCGCAATGAGCTTGGTTTTCTTATCGAGCGGAGCAAAGGTAATGACTCAAATTTTGTGGTAATAGATACCGGTCTTACTGACCAACCGGGTCTTTTCGATAACGACAGCCTGACAGCAGCAACCATATATTACTATCGCGTTCGCGCCTACAACAATGCAGGTAATTCGCCCTATCTTACTGCCCAGGCTATACAAACACCGGCAAACCAGGTCATTGATTCCATACCCCCGCATTTTACGGTTGCCGCACTACCAGAGAGTGTTTCTGTGGACAGTATCACAATTACAGGCAAGGCATATGACACGAACGGCATTTCGCTTGTGACTGTGAATGGCGATTCCGCGATTCTGGGAGCAGATAGTGGGTTCTCAAAGAAAATCGGGCTGCGTCTTGGCAGGGACACTGTCACAGTCGTTGCATCTGACAACAGTTCCCGGAAGAATGACACGACCATTACCCGATATGTGGTCTATGATCCCACGGCGAGTGACAATCAGGCGCCGACCATCACGGTCACGGCACCTGCTGATAGCGATACTGTGGGCAACCTTACCCGTCCGGTATCCGGCACAGTGAATGATGCTGGCAGCGGAGTTGATTCATTCTGGGTAAATGGCAGTGTTGTGGCGGTATCTGGTATCACATGGTCCACAAATGTAACGCTTCCCGGTATAGGCTGGCAGAGTATCCGGTTTGCGGCAAAGGATGCACGCAATAACAGGTCGTATGACACGATTCGCGTATTTGTGGACACCTCGACCCTGGATACGGTCAAGCCGAGTATTTCCTTTGGAGGTCTGACGCAGGGATATCATTTCAGCACGCCGAATCCGACCATCACAATTCAGGTCACAGAGAATGGCTCAGGGATTGATACTGTATATATCGGCAACGGTGTTGCAACGCTCTCAGGGTCAGATTATTCAAGGGCAGTTACTTTGACCCCGGATTCGAACACGATCATCGTTGTCGTCAAGGATAAGACGGGTAACAGGGGAAGGGACAGTGTTCTGGTCATTCTGAACAGGCCGCCCCAGTTTACCACTTTACCTGCAAACATGACAGCCCAGGTCAATGTTGGGCAGCAGTATAAAGATACGGTCATTGCGACCGATCCTGATGGCGCAACAGGGCTTATTTTCACGAAGCAGGCTGGGCCAAGTGATATGACAGTGGGGATAGCATCAGGGATTATTACATGGACACCAACGGGAGCAGTGACAGTTCAGTGTACTGTCATTGTTTCTGACAAATATCAGGCAAAAGATACTATTGCATGGTCTACTTCAGCACTGAGCCCGTCTTCAGTATTGGTTGCATACTATCCGTTCAGCGGAAATGCAAACGATGCGAGCGGCAACGGACATAACGGAACAGTTAGTGGGGCGGTTTTAACTAATGACAGATTTGGAACCCCGCAATCCGCATACCAATTTGATGGAAGTAAAAAAGGCATTACCGCTGAAATAGGAATTCATTCAGCCCTATCTATCTCTGCCTGGATAAAACCGCATCAAACGAATAATTATTATCCTACCACTTTTCGTTATGATAATTCTTTGACTGTTATATCTGGCCTCCTTGGTCCGCACCCTACCTATGTGTCGCAAGGGCGTGTTGGTGAAATAACCGGAGGAGGACTAAGTACAACCAGCCCTATGCTGTTCGATAAATGGTATCATGTTGTAGTCATTTCCTGTTTCGCAAGTGACTCTGTTTATTTTTACATCGATGGTGCTGAAATTGGCCGTGGAACTGGGACCGTGGTCACCCTAGTCTCAGACACTTTCTGGATTGGCAGGCAGCAGGAAGAGAATCCTGGATCGTGTGGTGGTTGCGGCTATTTCGATGGAGAAACTGATGATATCGGGATCTATGCTTATGCTTTATCCCAAACGCAAATTGATTCTCTGTACCATGTGGGCGGGTGGATCGGAAACAATAACGTCCCTTATTTTTCGTTTGATTCCGCTTCAATGACTTCCAGTGCTATTGTTGGTTCCCTTTACAAGGATACTGTGCACGCATTAGATTCGGATAGTGATCTGCTTTCATTCATAAAATTGACCGGGCCAGCGACATTGTCGATCACTGACAGTATAATCAACTGGACACCTACTTCAGCAGATACCGGCATGCGGCATGTTTCCATTCAAGTGAGTGATGGGAAGGGTGGGTATGATACGTTGGGGTGGACTATCACAGTGACAGACACTTTTACCCAAGTCTGGACACCAGTTGGACAGATGGGGTTTACCGCAGGTAGTGCAGAATATATATCGTTGAATTTTGACGATAGCACTCCCTATGTGTCATTTCGGGACTACGCAAATGGAGCAAAAGCAACTACTATGAGATGTGTTGCAAATAATTGGGAAATTGTTGGTAATGCAGGGTTTTCAGACGCAGCCGCAGGCTTTACTTCAATTGCCATAGACAATCATCTTCCATTTGTTGCATACGAAGATGATCAAATTCATGGTTATAAGGGCACCGTAATGTCCTACAATGGGAGTAGTTGGTCCCCTTTAGGGGGGGCTGGATTTACTACTGATCGAGCGCATTTCACTTGTTTAGCCATTTATAATCACGTACCATACATGGCATTTCGGGATTATTCATATGGAAAAATATCGGTGATGAAATACAATGCCACATACTGGCAACTTGTCGGCACTGCTGGATTCTCAAATAATGCAACGGAGTTTACTTCATACCTTTCATTTGTAATAGATAGCAGTGGTACAACGTATGCTGCATATCAAGACCAAACTAGTGGCTATAAAATATCAGCAATGAAATATACTGGTTCAACATGGGCTTCGTTGGGTGTTTCAGGTTTTTCCCAAGATACAGTATCCTATATTTCCTTGGCTGTGGAAAATACCGTTCCATATGTATCATTCAGGGATGCGGCAAGTAGTGGAAAGGGAACAGTCATGAAATATACCGGAACAACTTGGGGAACTGTTGGGAGTCCGGGATTCACAACGGGTGCAATAATGTATTCATCAATTGCTGTCCATAATGGAAACGTATATGTTGCCTTTTCTGATGCTACCAATGGCAATAAAGTTACTGTTATGGAATTTACTGGGGCGAGCTGGTCTATTGTTGCAGCGCCTGGAATATCTGTTGGACAAGCGAATTTTATATCATTAAAAATCATAGGTGGGATAGCGTATATCACATATCAAGACATGGGTATGAGCGGAAAAGCATCTTTGATGAAATGTCGAGTATTTTGATTGATACTCTAAGAAAACGTTGGTAGAGGATGTGTTAATGTCCGGTATAAATCCAAAGCGATGGTTCTATGGGTTGCGTGGAGAGCTACAAAGACGGGCAGAAGCAACACGCATATCGCTTTCTGGTGGGGCGGCCGAGCACTGGCTAACCGGAGAACTCTATCGGTATCTTGCGGCGAATATAGGTGATCGGTGTACGCTGTGTCTCGAAGATGCAGGCCGAGACCTCGTACTTTATCCTATAAAACACAATAACTGGACAGAGGCACCTTTAGCATCTATTGAGATAAAAATGGTTTATCGACGGTACTCAGATGAAAAGCTTAGGTCATATGTTAATCAACTTATTCGACAGGTTGATAAAAACGGCCAGCAAGGAATTAGAAAATACAAAGCCTTCAAAACGTACGGTTATCTGTTCGCTGTGTTTATCATTTGGAATGACCAACAGCCGCGAATACGAACGACGTTTTCGGCGTTCCGCAGATCGACAGTCAGGATTCTAAATGAAGAGTGTACAAAATATAAGTCCGGTCAAGTAATAGTCGCTGCCCGGTCGGACACCATAGAGACATTGCTAGAGGAAGACACAATCAAAATCGGCGGTGCAACAGCACAGGTAGGTTTGGCAGGTCAGTATCTTCTAGGAAAAGGCGCCAAGAAAGAGTAGGCTCCATGAAAATATTAATTGCAGTACGAGGTGTTGCCAACAGGGGAAAGAGTGCCAGTATAAAGAAGGCATACCAACTGTTAAAAAGTAAGTATTCGGGTGCAAATTTCGAAGAGATCATTTTTAAGGCTGACATCAAAATCATCATTACCGTCAAGGGAGTGAAAGTCGGGATCGAAAGTCAGGGTGATCCGAGTAGCAGATTGTTTGAGAGTCTCAAATACTTCGTTGAAGTTGGCTGCCAAGTAATCATCTGTGCGACGAGAACGAGAGGTGAGACCTTTGACGCTGTGAACGCTTTGGCTGGCCAATATCAGATTAAATGGATTGATAAACCTAATGAACCCAATCCCGAACAACAAGAAGCGGCCAATGATACGGTAGCCCATGAAATTTATGAGGAAGTCCTACCACTTATCCCCATATAATTGTGATTGTTTGAAATCGTTAGATAAATTAAGCGAGGAAGAGATTTGAGAATGAATACTGATAAATGGAAGCATAGCTAACGGCTACCTATAATAAAACCCCACCCATTTCTGAACGGGGCATAATTTATAATTATTTCAATATTCCTTTGTACACTGCGCCTGATACTGACATCCCTCACACCACCATCCTTCTCTCGGATACCACTGGCCTGCTTCGATGCTCTGCTTCACAGCAATGAAGGTTTTCACTGTCCGTTTTCTCTGATCGTACGTTCTGGAAGTGGGATAAAACTCCACGGCTGGCTTTTTCTGCTTCAGGACCGCAGCTATCCGCAATTCAGCGTCAGGATAGGCCAGATTGTAAGTGGAAAGCTGCATGTTCTGTGCAACATCATCTGGATTGGGCCGTTTCTTACAGGTCTTCCAGTCTGTGATGATCCTTTTCCCATCGTTTTCCTCGGTCAGAAGATCGATGTAGCCGATGATTTGGAAATCCTTGGCTATGGGGATTGTGATCGGTTGCTCCACTGCCAAAATTCGACCAATCGGCAGGTCCATGACCAGCTTAAGAAGGACAAAGGCTTCATCAGCCATTTCCTGTTTGCCCTGGCCGTTATACCTGATCTTCGGGTCTTCAAAGCTTTTACAGAACAGGACCATCAGTTCATCCGCTGATACGGTCTTGTTTTCCATCTTAGCCCTAAAATAAGCCTCGACAGCTTTGTGAAAGCCGCTGCCATAGATCATTTCTGCTGATAAGAATTCGGGTTCCAGGTGCAGGACCTTACGGAAGTAATACTTCAGTGGGCAAAACTGAAGGTACTCCGAGAGGGATGAGAAGGACAATTCGGTTACTTGCATGATAAATTCCTTTGTTGGGGTTAAAAGAAAAAGAGCCAGATACATCCCATGACATATCTGACCCCCAGGGACAGGAGAGAGAACGACTACGCTGCCTGTTTTAACTCCTTAATCATCAGGCTCGCTTCGGTCTTGGACAGGGCATCCACGGGCTTGTTGAAGCGCGTGGTGATGAGATCGCGGACATCCTTGCCGCTCTTGCCGAGATCGCGACCCAGGCCGAAGATGTACTTCACTTGTTTGTCTGAAATCGCTTCCTCGGACTTCTGCGGCTCAGATGCAGGAGCAGGCTGTTCTGGCTTCTGCGGTTCTGTTGCGGCTGGCTGAGAAGGTATGGGCGTTTCTTTCCCGTTTCCTTCCACAGGATGAGCGTTGGACAGGAGATTGTCCACACTCACATTCTTCTGCCTGTTCACGATCTGCTTGCAGAGAGAAAAGAGTCGTGCAGATGCATCCTCTATTTCCCTGGTAGAACCGTTGATTTGGCAGTCCATCTCAAGACTGAGGCTGAACTGAGTGCTGTTATAGTTCTCGGATATTTTATCCGAGTACCCAGCACAGATTTTCACATTTTGGGGCATAATGCCTCCTAATTTAAGGTTAATGTTTTGAGATATCAGGCTTTTATGGCCTGACTTGTTTCCGAGTAGTCATCGACACAATGATTGATGATATACGTGGCCAAAATCCTGTTCGAGATTTCCTTCCTGGCTTCTTCAGATGCTGGAAAGACGATTGGGTATGTCTTATCCCCGCTTTTCTGAACGGGGAAAGTAACGTAGACACCCTTCACGCCTTCCTTGATACGAATGCCAGAAACAACGAGAGCGTTGTTAAAAGTAGCGGTGCAGAAGGCAAGCAGATTGGATTTCTTTTCTTTGACGGGATAGATTCTCAATTCCGTGATGTCCAATTCGTTCATGATTTTTCACCTCCTCTCACATGGTTAATTGTTGATTATTTTGATTCCTGTACATTATCAACATGGTAATCAGCGTCCTTTTCTGAATACAGGTGGCTTTTAGCCTCGTCAAGAGCCAATTTCTCGGCATCGCTTGCTGACTCTGCCAGCACTTCAATCTGGCCGAAGCTATAACCGGTACGAACGATTTCTACGGTGTAATATTTCATTTCGACTCCTTTAAAAAAGCCAGGAGCAAGAACAACTATAAGAAGACTTCGACAATGTCTTCCCTAATTATTCCTGCCCTGGCTGATTAATGTTAGCTGCATCCTGTAGATGTACCGCAGTTTGGGCAAATGTGACAAGAACCTTGCGGATATGTTTGAAAACCGCAAATCTGACACCTCCGCTCATCCTCCATTTGCACATTCACATGACAAGTAACGGTATTGTACGACTCATCCTGCTCTTTGGGTTTGTTCATACGCTCCTTTCAGTTGAAATGAAAACAGGCTGGCTAAAACTCATGATGGGCTTTAGCGATGCCCACCAGAATTAAAACCAGCCCGAAATTATCAGCCTTTCAGGATTGCCATAGACGCATCCAAGGCCCTGCTTTTGAAGACCTCACCAGAACCCCAAAGGATGGACTGCATACGCTTGTCAGCGTTCTTTCTGACAGCAACAGCCTCATGATCCGCATATTGGCAGGCGGAATTCCACAAGCTCCAAGCTGTTCCACCTATGCCAGGAAGATTGTTCTTGGGGTCATCGGTGAAAATGGCTCGTACCCGATTCATGTTGTTCACCGTTCGGGTTGAGTAGCTGTCGAATTCATCAGGCTCAAAGCACTGCTTAAGGAAAGCCTCGACCATAGCGCCGTCTACCAGCTTCATCCTGAGGGCATTGGCAAGCTCCTCAAAGGATTTGTAAAAGCGGCTGGTGATACCCAAGACATCCTGAGCCTGCCGTATCTTGTTCTCGACATCCCCGACATGGCGGATTGAGATGCCCTGAGACAGGGAATTTTCCCGCCCTTTTTCGCGGATAGCAGCGTTCAGAGTGTTTGAACACACAACGCGGATTGGGGTCATGAACATTTTCAGACTTCCTGATCCATCGTGTGGGTTCACAAGGACCAGATACTTTTGAATCGTATCCTCGTTGGTCAGTCTGATTTCACCAGGGATTTGGGCGGTTATAAAAACTTTTTTCCCGCTGAACAAAGAACCTGCTGTTTCATAGATAGCATCCCCTGTGCCAACTACAGCGTCAAAGAAGCTGAACGCTTCAAAGTTCTGGACTACGCTGTAATTTTCCGTGACCATGCCCAGGACGGTATTGTTATCATCCCTGACAGTTGCCATGCCGATCTTTTCAGGCACCGAAATACCGTCCATTGTGAGAACAGGGCGTTTACTGACGTTCCAGTCCAGCTTGGCGTGTCTGATTGCGTCCTCGGACTTCTGAAGCCCTTCCACAGCGGTTCCAAGGCCATGCCAGGGTTTCTTCCCAGCATAGAAGAACTCGGTTTCTCCGTTGGCGTTTTGAGTTAATTCATGAGACATTTGAGACTCCTTCTGTTAATGGTTTGAGAATTAGACGCGGACGAATATCTGCGTCAAATACGGTTCAAGATCAGTGAAGATACGACTAACTTTACGAAAGACACGTTTTAACATGCAGCTCCTTTCTTTGTAGTAATTGTAGGATTTGTAGGTTTATGGTGATTGTAAATGGGATAGATACGGCATATACCCTAATGGCAACGTTATTGACCTGGTTTGATAGAACCCTTGAGAGACAGAAACGCTTGAATTTAAAGGAGAAACGAGGAAGGCAACTCACCTAATACGGCTATGTCTTTTTCGGCGAATGAAAAGATATCCTGACACAAGAGCCGAACACATCATGGCAGTCATCATACCGACCATACCCCCATTCATTGAAAATAACCAAACGACACCGAGGGTAATCCCAACATCTAAAAGCACAGGCATGATTGCCAAAGGCCATAACCACAGCATTTGTATTTTACCGATGCCATGGAGTGTTTCCCAGGTCTTACACAAGTTGTTAAAACTCTGATTTATTTCCATGATGATGAAAATGATGGATATGCCACCGCAAACCAGAGCGACAATTAATACTCCGAGCATGTTATTCCTCCATTTTTGAAAGTTTATCATCCAGCTTTTTCAGACCAGAGATGGTCTTTTTCAAGATGATATTTGACACTGCCAAAGCCTTTTGCTTCAGTCCTGCATCCTTTACCCTGCTCTCGATTATTAGAGCATAGTCGGCCAATTTTCCCATGAGAAACCTCCTTAAGTTAAATGTGAATGGTTTTAACAACGAATCCCCAGTGCCGTTCGGCACCATGAATATCACGGAAGCCAATAACGACACAAGGGAGGATAAGAAAACAGAAGGCTGAAAATCAGGCAGCAACTACGAAGAACTTACGAAGGCAGAGATTAATCTGCTTCTCGAATGGTTCAGGCGCAGAAGCGAAGATGGTGGGATCTGGCAAAACTTTGAGGGAGGGGAGGTCTGGAACATTGTAGCCAAGCAGTTTGACCAGCTTATTCACATTCAGATGAATGGCGAATGAGCCAAGTCCCTTTCCCATATGCGAAATGTGATAAGCAAGAGCGACATCCGTATCACTCATGCCAAGGCCGATCATCTCCGTTGCTTTGATAACGCGATCCAGAGCATCTTCATTCCTTGATTCGATGGCTGATGAGACATGACGGCAATATTTCTTGAAATACTCATAGATGCGGACAAACTCTCTCCGCCTGAATGACTTGGGTATTGGGATCAGCGATCTGAATTCAGCCGGGGATTTCTTCGTTTCATTCAGAATGGACATTTCCTGAATGATCCGACTGGCTACGTGATTCCAGCATAACGCAACAGTACCAGGATAATTTACAGGCTGAAAATCAGACAGCTTCTGAGGTTTAATGTCAAACCATGCAGGATTACCAAGGTCTTTCAGGACCTTTGAAGGACTGATTGAAGTTTGTCTTACGACAAAATGTTTGAAGGATAAAACGGCCTGCTGAGAATAAAGCGTCAATTCGCGGGTAATATCATCCTTCCCAGGATGGGCAATTGAGGCAGCCAGGGCAAGAGTAGAACCGCCTATGCTACCTCCAACCGATCCATCGAGTAACACGGAGAGAAGATTGGATAACGGTGTATGTTTCTTCCGCGTTTCAGGACTATTCACATGGGCCAGGCGCTTCACATGATTTGACAGGACATCAACGGCCAAGGGGTTTGAAGGCATTCCCATTGGAATATCACCAACTACCCGCAATTTCAGGATAGCTGAAGACTGAACCACAGGATAACGAGTCAGGATAGCAGTACGGGATTCACGGTCAATCATAAATGGCAGAAGATCCCCGTCACAGTCACCGAACAGATAACCCGACAGGTCTGTCATATTCATGAAGACTGAGCCATTGAGAAATCGCACCTCTCCCTGTTTCAATGAAGGATCGAATGCAGCGGTTCCAGACATGAAACAAATCCCACCGCCAATAGCGATTTCCCGCAGTTCCTCAAGCCACAACCTTTGTAATTGTGCTACTAACCAGGGGTGATCTGCAGGCAAGTTTGAAAGCATAAGCATGGAGAGCTTGGTATCGGCCAACAAGGTATCATCCTGTTCAACCAAGCGGATTTTCAGGGCTTCTACTGCCGCATCCTTGTCTTTGAAACGGGTAAATATGTCATCCAGCCTTGCGTCTATAGCTGGCTTAAGAATGGACAGTCCTTCAGGACTGATATGCTGCAAGATTTGAAACGATGATTTCATTGACCTGAACTCAGCCAGACTACGCACAGAGATAACGCAGGTCTGAAAGACCTTGTTAGTGGACTTAATCAGAGTCGGATTGATGGCAATATCTTTGTCATAGCCGAAGTACCCTGAGAACAGGCGATCATCCATTGGCAGCAATGTTCCTTTTGCAGCTGCACGGTTCTCAATGTCGATGATGCGTACTTGGGCCTGACTGTGAATACCGTGTTCCTTGGCATAGCTGAGTCGAATGTATCCCATGCCATCACAGTCTTTATCCTGGGAATAGATACCTACGCGGTTGCAGGTGAACTCACCTTCCCAGCCTTGGGACAACAATATGCCCAGATACGTTCCAGAAGCCTCAGAATCGTTGAAAAACTCATGGATGAGATTTGTTACGGCTTCTGTAGCGAACCACATTCTGGCTTCTTTTAACGAGCCTGTGGCACCCATTGGATAGTAAGTCTTGCCATCCAGATCAATCTGAGTAAGGTACTGTTCTAGCTTGAGCCTGTTGCACAGTACATCTTCCCTTGTCTGTTCTTTGTTGACCTGTAGCAGCTTCGGATCAATAGCCACTTCCAGCAACTCACTGAGTGGGGCTATGTGCTTGAACAAGCAATGAGAGAACGGGATTGAATCAAGCTGCTTTGCTACGAGATGTCCGTTACGTGCAAGATAAACTCTCACGCGTGATACCTGATCTTCTGCAGGAACATTCAATTCCTTCACCCTGCTTTCAGCCAACTCTTGCAGCTTACGCATGGTCTTGTCGTACATGGTAATCCTTTCTTTTGAGTTAATGGGTTTAGAAACAGAGACACTTTGAGTTTGGGACTGCATGGGACACCTCCGTGATTTGAGTTTTGGAGCTATGGCGGTACCGTGGATATAACCGCCGACTTTTATAGTAACACAACCAGGTTTTTGATCAATTTTGGTAATTTGGAATTATAAAAGAAAAAACTTGAAATCAGAACGACTTCAGGCTTTTGAGATTTTCAGAAAAATATTTTGGGAAATTCAGGTCGTATAAGGAAATTCACCCAAGAATGAGCTATAATAAAGATAAAGAAGGAGAAAAAGTATGGTTATCAGCAAAGACAAGGCGAGAAGCGTAATTGAAACTCTATACCAAGGCATCCTTGCGGATGAACGCAATAAGATGAAAGAGAATATCAACAACTACCTGAAGGGATTCGGAGATAAGATCATCACCTTCGACACTGTGGAAGAAATCCAAGGTGATTACATTGAGTTTATTGAGAATTCAGATGCAGAAGTTGGGTCGCCATTTTTGACCGTTGTTGGGGATGAGATTTATTTAAGGAATATTTAAGGAATTCAATCGAAATAAAAAAGCCGAAATCCATTGGGAATTTCGACTAATGGAGATTTGTAAAAATATTTTAATGATTCTGGATTTACATATGCAATTTATATTGTCGCGACAGGTATGTGGTTACTCAACCATTGCTGGAATATTCAGATTGTTTTGTTCAGATTTCCGGCGTGTGTGCTTATGCGGTGGATATCCCCATTTCTTCAGATAACGTCCAACGGTCCAAATAGAAACTCGAACATGAAACCTCCTTTCAATCAACACCTGAACAGCTTTGCGAGTCCAAGGGAGATTGGGTCCCTCTTCCGGTTTAGGACTTTTTCCGGTGATGATCTTAACGATAATATCAGCCTGATGGTTTTTCAAACGGAGATTTGGATGTCTACCTCGTTTATGCGAGCGCAACGCCGATTCCCCAGAATATTTCTTGGTCATTACCCATCTGGTTACTGTGCTACGGGCGATACCGAACATGGCAGCAGTTTCCTTATGTGTTTTCCCTTTTTCAACAGTAGCAACAGCCTCGAGTCTTAACTTTTGCTGTTCCAATGGCGAAAGAGATCGAGCATCGGTTACCCTCATTGAGAAAATATTGTTTATGGCAGATACTTTTGTCATCTATTTATTGCACCATACCATAACCATTTGTAATAATTAACGTTATGGCATTTTATTGATTTGCCAAACCTTGACAATATCGTCAAATAAATTTTGACAGCTTTACATCTCTTTAATCAACAAACACTTGCGAAGGCAAAAAAAGTTTTGGCTTTTTCGGTAAGATGTGAGCATACTAAAGGAGAATGAATGACCAAAGGTGTCATTCAAAACCGAGACACGGGCATTCCTGGTCCTCTGTTCCGGTAAACAATTTAACCAGGAGCAGACTTTGAAAGCGTAACGAATGCAAATCGACGAGGAAACAGATATGCGAATTATTATCTCTATCCTGCCTGATACTTCAAGCGCCTCATAGTCAAATCAAATAGTTTACGTGCGTTCAAAAGGGTTGATAAAACCCCCTGGCGGATGCTTTGCGTAAACGAGGAGGTTCAATGTTCTCAAAAGACAAAAGGCTGAGTCAAATGCGACCCTGCCTGAAAGATGCACTCGAAAAAGGTGTAGGTCTGGATGTGTTTCTGCGTGAGGAGGTACTCAAGAAAATGATGTACAGCCTGTCTTGCGAATTAAAACGACTGGGATTCACCGCATCAGAGGCAAAAGACATACTGCAGGAATGGAATGATCGGTGCAAGCCCTCAATCCCTGTTGGCGAAATAAAAAACAGGCTGTTTTCATTCGTTGACTGGGTCTACAAGAAGGAAGCCAAAGCTGGATGTAACAGCCTGAAGGATTATTGTATTCGGCAGAGCAAGGGCCATTGTTTCTTTCATAAAGCAACCACAGAAAAACGCGAGGACGAGTCCCGCAATGTGGTGCCGTTCAACCAACAGGAGGTCGATAGTTACCTGGATAAAAAGTATCCCTGCGATTCGGTCTATTTAAAAGGCATCATCTATGCCCTGAAGGTTCAAAAGGCCCAGAAGAAAACCGGCAACATCATTCATTTTGGTTTACGGGGGATAGCATCCGCTCTCCGTGACCAATGCAACATCCGTTCTGCGAACTCCATGGATGTTACTCGGAAAATCAGGATTCTGAAAGAGGAAGGCATTCTTGATATCGTTCTGAAGGGTAGGTCTGGTACTGTCGGTACCAGAGTAGCAAATGGTTATTCTTTCTTACCCTGGAAGCCTCCAACCGTCAGACTGCAAAATGTCGCGGACACCACAACCCATAATTTCCTCATATGTGCAACAGACACGGAACCATCTCATATGAGTAACAAGCCTGAAGAGGGAGTAAAATAATGTCAAAAAAGGAAATATTGAAACTAATCAAGGCAAATTGTCGGGAATGCATAGGTGGGAACATCAATATAATTGAAGCCTGCCCGAGTGGCTCATGCCGGTTATTCGTTATCCGGGGTGGAATAGACCGATCTCCGAATATCATACGGTCTGAGATATCGAAGGCACTGATCATGAATAGAAGGTCTGAAACCAGTACTCCAGAGTATCAGTTTTCATCGTAGAATCGACGGTCATATGGTAGGGGTAGGTCAGATATACCCCTGCCTTTAATCGCCAATTCTGGCCTCAAAAATGAACCAATCATGATGGCGCGAAGCGCCTATTAAGAATAACAAGGAGTTAAAATGGATTTTAAAACAGCGAAAGAAAATAAAACAGGCCCAGTTTCGGGTACTATAGAACCTCAGATTTCTCTGCAGGATCAACGGTCCGATGATGAGGGCGGTAGTAACGTAATAAGATTCGCGGATATCTTCGCGGGTATCGGCGGATTCAGGATCGCCATGAACAATGTTTGCGCCGAGAACAATATTCCGCACCAATGTGTATTCTCATGTGAAATAGACAAATACGCACAGAGGACATATCAGGCGAATTTCAACGAAGTACCCACGGCTGATGTTACTAAGGTGAGTCCGCAAGACATACCTGACCACGACATCCTGTTCGCGGGCTTTCCGTGTCAACCATTCAGCGGTATCGGCAAACAGAAGGGGTTCAGCGACCCTCGCGGAACCTTGTTCTTCAATATATTGGAGATATTGAAAGCGAAGCGTCCGTTCGCCTTTCTACTTGAGAACGTAAATCGCCTTGTGACGATCGATGAGGGACGGCCATTCAGGATCATACTCAGGAGGCTGAGAAGTCTCGGTTACAACATTCATTACCAGGTGCTAAACGCTCTTGATTTTGGATTGCCCCAACGGAGAAAACGGATCTTTATCGTGGGTTTCAGAAAGCCTGTGTTTTTTCCTTGGCCGGACAAGAAAATCGTCCGTGTTCCTCTTTCAAGCATTCTGCAGAAAAGAGTGCGGAAGGACTATTACTTGTCAGCGGAAAAGAAAAAGGATAGGAAATCCAAACACAAGGCCAAGTGTCGGCCCTCGATATGGCATGAAAGTATTTCGGGCCACATTTCATCCAATGCGTATTCGTGTGCGCTGCGGGCAACCGCCTCGTCGAACTACCTTCTGGTGAACGGGGTACGGAGATTAATCCCCAGGGAAATGCTGAGGCTGCAAGGATTCCCAGATTCCTTCAGGATCGTCGTCTCAGATAACCAAGTGAAAAAACAGGCCGGAAACGCCATTCCGATCAACGTGGTACAGGCCATTCTGGAGTCGGTAATCCCAATTGTAAGGGCGGGGCTGGGAGAGATTAATGGAGATATCGCCAATGTGCCAACTCAAAGCTACAGCTTGGCAGCCTGATGAGATGAAACCGGGGCTTCTGATAAGGCAGACCCTTAGATGACCACTGTATTTCGAGGACTGAGATTTAATCAAGACTTGGGGTGGAGCAAACGATTTCACCCCAAGATTAATCAACATCAACAAAGAGGTTTTATGAAACGTAGGAAAGGTATCAGTTATGGAAAATTTGAATTCAATCAACGGCAGACTATTAACCATCAATGATCTTGCTACTAAGCTCAATGTCACAGAACGTGCAATCCGAGACTGGGTATTCAAAGGAAAATTAAAATCCGTTATCGTCCGCGCCGGAAGGCTTATCCGGTTTGATCCGGCAAAAGTCGAGGCGAAAATTGAGGAGGGAATACTCCTTGATTAGGTTAATCATACGCTGTATATTTATAGCCGGAATTGCCGGTATCTCCATTAATGCTTCCAGAAATGGAGGCCAAAATGGGTAAGATACACGGTTCAAAGGTAGAGCCAGGCATATGGCGTCTGGCACCACGGAAATTCATCCTTGAGGCTCATGTAGACGGCTGCGGCAGAGTTCGAGAAACCTGTGAAGGCACTCTCTATGAGGCGCGGACACGGTTGGAAGGACTCAAGAAGCAAATCAGGGAGAAAAAACCGGAAAACGGTCGATCTTTGACATTCGAAAAAGTGCGGGATGTGCTCGAATATTACAAAGAGCATCATTTTCAATTCACGCCAAGGTACAAGGCCAGCAAATCAATCTATCAGACACTCTTGAAGGAACTGGGTGAACTTCCAATAAGCGAACTATCCCAGGACAGCTTCAATACGTGGTTGCGCACGATTGAAACAACGAAGAGCGTCCATAAGCGAACGCCAAGACCGGCCACGATTAACAATTATATCAAGATTGTTAAATCTGCTTTCAATTTCTGTCAGGAAAGAGGATCTGTTGCTACCAACCCTATTTCTAAAATGAAATTGAGGCCGGAGTTAAATATTCAGCGCCGGATCGTCTCATTTGAGGAGTTCATGGCTCTGTATCGTGAAGTGCCTTCTCATCTTCAACCTTGGTTGGAATTTATTTATAAGGTCCCAACCCGGAGAGGGGAGGTCATATCCTTACGGAATTCGGAAGATATCAGTCTGTCAGAACAAAAGCTATATCTTCTGGATGGGGAGAGCAAGACCGAAGAAGGCCGGGTGTTCTGTATTCCATCTTCTATGATGGATTACTTCCGCAATATCCCCCCTGAATCCAAAAGGGTGTTCTTCCGGCCCGAGCAAACCAGCCAGGGTATGGTTTATCATCCATTGAGGGGAAATGGTGTCTTGCAGGCTTTAACACGTGCTGCGGAGCGTTTAAAGATGAAGGGCATCAATGTTCACATGTTCCGGAGAACTGCTGCTGTAAACATGATTAGAAGCGGCGTGGATATTAAAACCGTGCAGGTTGCCGGGGGATGGTTGAGCTTGGAGGTTCTAATGGACAGATACCTGCCGCTTGGAGATGAGGATGTCAAAAAGGCGGTCGACAAGGTGGATGTTCCAATAGACAGACTTAAACTCTCTGCATAACTCTTGGAGACTTCCTGGAGACTTTAATGAAAAGGGCTTGCGTCAGAAAACGTAAGCCCTTGAATTTTAAAAGCGGTACGCGAAATATTATTCTGGGAAGAAAACCTTGGGAAGGTGGAACTCTACCACTGAGTTACTCCCGCCTGTTTTCTTGCCTTAAAATATACAATTTAATCCTGACAGGAAAATAGATTTCACTGAACACTGTGAAGAATCGCTGACAGAAGTTTGTTTTGTTTGACATACCCATCTGTCTGGGTTATTTTATTCAAAGGAGGTCTTCCATGGAACAAATACCTATTTCATTCGATCTTGTCGTCACCTACGTAATCAACTTCGCCTATATGGTCCTGCGCGCGGCAGTCTACGCGGTCTCATGCTTTTTATCATGGTTTATTATCGATAAAATGGCCAAGATACACCTTATAAAAGAGGTGATTGACAACAAGAACACCGGCGCGGCAATTGTCATTGCCGCTCTTCTCCTGGGCCTTGCATATGTCATAGGACAAATGTAGCAATGGCCGTCATACGCTTGCATGGGTTTTGTTTATTTCCGGTTTTTATCTGTATCGCGGTCTCGCTCTTTCTATTTTCATGCGAAAAAAAAGACGAGACTCCTCCTGGTCTGCCTGATCAGGCGGATTCGGTCCGGCTGAGCCTGGACAACAGTCCTGATTCCGCGGTTTCGAGCAGTCTCTCTGACGAAATCTTTGCACTCATGGGGCCGGGGAAAATATCACGGTACGATCCTATTGTCAAAAAGCATTCGCGGCGATACGGTTTTGACTGGCGCCTCATTTCAGCGCAGATTTTTGCTGAAAGCGGTTTTGAGGAGCGGGCAATGAGCAGGTGCGGGGCCAAGGGACTCATGCAGATAATGCCTAAGACAGCTTCGTGGCTTGGGACAAACCCTTCCGCGCTCATGCGGCCGGGGGACAATATTGCCTTGGGAATCCATTATGACCACAAACTATTTATGAAATGGGAAGAGATAAAAGGCCGTGACCGCTACGCGTTTATGTTTGCCTCGTACAATGCGGGCCCAACGGCCGTGCGCAAGGCCCACGGAAAGGCGGGGTGCGGCAATGTCTGGACCTGTGTTCAGCCGAATCTTCCGGGTGAAACGCGGCACTATGTGAAAAAAATCATGAAAATGTACGATTCGTACAAGAAAAAAATCCCCGGTTAAAGCTGTTCGCCATTGTCCCTGACTAATTTCTATATTTTTCCTTCATGCGCACCAGCGATTTTGTCATTTTCCTTTCCATTGTCCTGGCCATCTACGGGTCGGCAAATTATTATGTCTTTGTCCGAGGTTGGCAGGCTATGCCACTTGGCTCGGCAGTACGGCCTTTGTATAGTGTCATTTTCATCTGCCTCGCGTTTGCGTATGTTATGGGCCGTTTTCTTGAACATGCGCATCGGAACGCTTTTTCAGACGCACTCATGCTTACGGGATCGTTCTGGATGGCCGCGATCATGTATTTCCTTCTTATTGCGGCGTGCGTGGATTGTATCAGGTTTGCTGACCATTGGACCCACTTTTTACCCGCGGTTGGATCGGCCCGATATACGCTGCTTAAATATCGCGCCTTACAGGGCATTGTTCTGTTTGTGGCAATGCTGCTGGGCGCAGGATTTGTTAATGCGTGCCATGTACGTACCACTGAATACAGCATACCGCTGCCAACAAAACCCGCTGGAGCGCCTCGCTCAATCCGGATCGCTGTAATTTCCGACATACATCTTGGCGCCATTGTGGGCAAGAAGCGTTTTGACCGCATGGTGAACATTATCATGGCGCAAAAACCGGATCTTATTCTCATGCCCGGAGATATTGTTGACGAAGATATTACTCCTGTTGTGCAGGACAATATTGGCGAATCGTTGCGCAGACTCTCCGCACCGCTGGGTGTTTTTGCCTCAACAGGAAACCATGAGTATATTGGCGGCGTGGACAAGGCCATTGCGTATTATGTTGAGCATGGGATAACGGTCCTGCGCGACAGCATGCTGATTGTTGGCGGTTTTTTGCGCATTGTTGGCAGGGAAGACCAGAGCAAGGAACGGTTTACGGGACAGAAACGGCTGGAACTCAAGGACATTGTCTCGCAATCAGAGTCTGTGCTGCCATTAATTGTTCTTGATCACCAACCCTCCGCACTCAAGGAAGCCCAGGAGAACCAGGTCGATCTTCTCCTGTGCGGACATACGCATGGCGGTCAGCTGTGGCCTGGAAGCGTGCTTACCAAAGCTATCTTTGGTATCAATCGGGGGCTTGTGCGCAAGGGCGAAACTTCTCTCATTGTTTCGTCAGGCGCAGGTACGTGGGGCCCGCCAGTGCGCATTGGAAGCGTTCCTGAGATTATTTTTATTACAGCGGACATTCCAGGGTCATAATGTTGTTTGTTTTTTGACCAGCACAGGCGAAGCCACAAATCTTCTTTGCGCCGCTGCCCCGTTTTTGAACAGGTCTTCCTTGATCCAGAGGGCTGCCTGGCGTCCCAGTTCCCTGAACCCGATATCAACCGTTGTAATTGCGGGATATACCAGGTCGGTAATGGGTGAATTGTCGCAGCTGATAAGTGAAGCTTCAGAGGGTATTTTTATGCCGTTTGCGAGAAGCCGGGTCAGCAGAAAGACCGCTTCAATATCATTCTCCGCCAGAATGCCCACAGGCGCGGCAGAGGTGTGTGTGCGTGCGTTTTTAATGAGGGGCACCATGTCTTCCCAGTTCCGCACAAAGGTCCCGGCTGTTCCCTTTTTCCGCTGGAAGTCCCTGAACGAAGCGCGCTGGGTGGTGTAGGTGGAGCGGTCCTCTTCGTTGCGAGAGAAGTAGATGCACGTTTGTATTGCGGTTGCCTTAAAGTAATCCATTGCCACTGTGACGCACGCGAAATCATCCGCGATGAATGAAGCGTCTGTTGCGGTTACTGGTGAACGTACGATCCATGCGATCCTGAACGACCGTCGATAGGGGGCAATCTCCCGGTTAAGGTCCTCTTCGCTGCCGCGCGGGGGAACAATGATTAGCCGGTCGATGGAATGGTGGTAGGCCAGGTTCTCCATGATTGATTGAACAGGGGTGTAGAGGGCCTGAGTATCAATGACCAATACGGATGCAGATTGGCCCAGTTCTTCCATGAGTCCCTGGTACACGGGTCTGATATATACACCATCGACTTTCGCGAAAAGTCCGACGCGGAGCATGCGGCGTTCGCGGGGGGCGATAAAATAGCCTTTTCCCTGTTTGGGCTTAAGAATTTCCTGTTGCACAAGCGAGTCCAGGCTCAGCCGCACTGTTTCGCGGCCAATTTTAAATTCTTTGGCGATCTTGTTGATAGAAAGGATTTGTTCACCTTCCTTTAATTCTCCTGAAGATATTCTGTTGAGTATCCATTGGCGCAGCTGTTCTTTAATGGGCATGGATTTGTGTCTGGAAATGGGATTGCCTTGCATTTTTATCCTATTTGATTAAAACTATACTATGCTATGCTTTAGAGTCAATAAAAATATTACACAGTGAATAAATGACTTGATTTATAATATGTTATAAGCTATACTATACTGTACTACAGAATAGCATAGCTGAAAGGATTTGCTATGATGGAATATCAAATTTCTAAGCAAGAGTTGTTCAAATGGTGCCAGGTACCTTTAAGCGCGCTAAATACCCATCCTGATAAAAAAGTGCCTTTCAAACTGGTCAAAGATTCAGCTGAGATGGGTGAGGTAATGGCGTGCGAACTTGCTGGTGAAGTGAAATCCCGCAACGAGCGCAACCAACCTACGCGTGCTATTGTCCCCTGTGGTCCAAAGTCGTGGTATGCGCCTTTTGCCCGCATGGTAAATAGCGAGAAGATAAGTCTGAAAAAGCTATTCGTCTTTCATATGGACGAGTGTCTCGACTGGCAGGGAAAGCTTCTGCCAAAGGCGCATCCCTATAATTTCAGGACATTCATGGAACAATATTTTTATGGGCCTATTGATCCAGCCTATGCGGTCCCCGAAATCCAGCGTTTCTGGCTTACTCCTTCTAAAATCGACGCTGTAAAAAAGGCTATTGCAGAGGCGCCAATCGATATTACCCTGGGCGGATGGGGGCAAGACGGTCATATTGCCTATAACCAGACCCGGCGTCATCCCTTTAGCAAAATAACCCTGGACGATCTGCGTAATGCTTCCATACGGGTGCAGGATAATAACCTGGATACAATAATAACCCTGGGCCAGAGAAGCTTTGGCGCAGCATACCAATTTGTACCGCCCATGTCCGTCACTTTGGGAGTCAAAGAGTGTCTGTCGGCAAAAAAGGTCAGGGTATTCAGCGATACCGGCGCCTGGAAGCAGACAGCGCTCCGCGTGGCGCTATTTTCCCAGCCAACAGTGGAATATCCCCTGACACTGCTTCAGGAGCATCCAGACGCATGCATAACGGCCACAGTGGAAACTGCCCAGCATCCCATAAGCGAGAATCCTGGTTGGGATTTTTTTGGCGCTTCAGGATATTACGAGGCGTAAATGACTGTATTCGATACCATTTTGGGAACCGGCGGCATAGGGTCGGGCATCATCTTCCGGCTCAAAGGCAACTGTGACCTTGGCCGCAACGAGAGCCGCATGGCAACCCGGGTCCCGCAACGCGACTTCTGCAAACTGCACATTATCATGCATTATTTTTCGCTGTTGTCACGAGAACTTGGCCTAAAAGCCAAATTCTTTCCCGTGGGTGCTGTTGGCAACGATGATGTGGGTCAGGCAATGCGTTTATCCATGAAAGAATCGGGCATGGACCTGAGGCATGTCAGGGTATTTAATACCGCGGCAACGCTTTTCGCGGTCTGTTATCAATTTCCAGACCACACAGGCGGAAACATCACGGAAGAAAAAAGTGCAAGCCATCTGGTGTCTCCTGCCATGATCGACAAAGCCGCATCACTTCTTAGAATAAAAAAAAGGCCGTTGCATGGTATTGGCAGCGCCGGAAGTACCGCTTGTTTCGCGCATACGCCTATTGCAGCGCGCCAAAGAACATCAGGCTTTTACAGCAGCCTCGTTTGTTTCCGGTGAAATGGAAATTGTCAGGGAAAAGAAGCTGCTTACCTATATCGATCTGCTTGCTGTGAACATAGATGAAGCGGCCCTGCTGGGAGGGATTTCGCGCAGGGAAAAGGTTGAGAAGATAGTCAAGGCATGTACGCAGGCTGCCCAGGCAGCAAACCCTGCGATACAAATGACAATAACCAACGGTGGCAAGGGCGCCTATGCGTGCGAAGGTGAACAGAGGCTCTTTCTGCCTTCGCTTAAAGTACTTGTTGCCAATACTGCAGGGGCAGGGGATGCCTGGCTCTCGGGTCTTTTGCTTGGCACGCTCCAGGGTCTGCCTTTTATCAGCAATGATTCCATTAACTGTGTTGAATTGGCGCGTCTTGTTTCAGCCATGTCTGTCATGTCCGGCGATACGATCAATTTTGCTATCAACAAACAGACACTCGCCTCTTTTGCCAGCAAACAGGGCAGGGGCAACCTTATCCGGACGTTATATAATGGTTAATATTGCACGTGTCATTCCCCAACCGCACATACGCATTATTTCCCCGCACTACGATGATGCGCCGCTAACCTTTGGCGGGTATCTGCTTGAAATGAAAAAAACCGGGGCCATAAAGGCGAAAGTAATGACAGTTGTCAATGTGTTCAGCCGCTCGATCTATCAATCACGCGACGATAAAGGCAACAGGGATAAAAGCCTTAAGCGCCTTCAGTTCGTAACCGGCATACGTCTCTTTGAGGATATGAATTGCCTTGATATGTGCATTGGCCATGGGTGTTATACGTACGAACTTATGACTGAACCGGAATGTCTGTTACGCGGCAAACATTGGAAATCAGGAGAAAAGTTTGAATTTCCATGGGGAAACAGGGCTTCGTTTACCAGAGAAGACAGGGAAATTTATACCCGCGTCAAAAAGGCGGCGCTCACGTGGCTTCTAGAAGAGCGTACAGCGTTGCTTGTGCCCATGGCTATGAAAGAGCATATTGATCATGTCATTGTCCGCGAGGCAGTGTTCAATGCCCGTAAAACCCTGGGAAAACGCGTCAGGGCCTCCATCTATTTTGGCGAGGACCAGCCATATACTGGTCTTGCTTCTCCCGGGGATTGGCGGACAGCAACGATATTCCTGAAAAAAGCAGGCTGCTTCCCAGTCGATTACGCCATTGATTCTGGTGCAAAATACCGCATGATAGAGAAATGCTATCCCACGCAGGTTGAGGAGAGTTATCGGCAGGGCGTACTTGTTAGAGCACAACAATTACAAGAAGCAAATGGGGCACGTATGGGGCTGGAACGAATGTATCGGGTTGGCTAGTGCTCAGGGGCGTTAAAACCCGGTCATTTTCCTGATTTCAGCAAACCGTTTAGTTACCCCGGTTTTTTTCAATTTCACCAGGTTTTGCAGGCTGAAATCCTCGACCGCGTATGATGCCATTGCAGTGCCATAGACTACGCCTTTTTTCAGATCATTGAACGATTTTTTACCTGAAGAGGCAAGATACCCCATGAGTCCGCCGATAAAGCAGTCGCCCGCGCCTGTGGGATCAACCACTGTTTCCAGGGGATAGGCAGGCACCTGGAAAATCCCCTCTTTTGAGAAGAGCGCCGCGCCGTTGGCGCCTTTTTTAATTGCGGCGAATTTTGGGCCGCATGAGAGCAGTTTTTTTCCAGCGCGTATCAGGTTTTTTTCACCAGTGAACTGCTCAGCCTCCTCGTCGTTCATGACAATGAGGTCAATCCTGCGGAGCATTTCCTTCACTTTTTCCAGTTTGATGTTGAGCCAGAGGTCCATGGTGTCAGCAGCTACAAACCGGGGCTTTTCAATCTGATCGAGCACCATGAGCTGCAATTCCGGATCAATATTGGCAAGCAGCACATACGGGGTCTTCCGGTATTGGGCCGGAATTTTGGGCCTGAAGGTCTCAAATACGTTCAGATGGATTTCGAGGGTGTCCCGGGTGGCGAAATTGGGGTGGTATTTCCCTGTCCATCTGAAGGTGGCGCCATTGCTGATCATTTCGAGCCCAGTCAGGTCAACGTTCTTTTTTTTGTACAGGTCCATATGCTGTTTAGGAAAGTCGCCGCCCACAATACCAACCAGGTGCACCCGGTCGAAAAACCCGGCCGCAACCGAGGCATAGCTGGCCGAACCGCCCAGCACATTGGGCGCGGAACCATGTTCCGTATGAATGGTATCGATACCGATTGATCCAACGATTAGCAAAGGCATAATGGCCTCCTTACATTCGTTCCAAAGGGGTGATTCCCAGTATTGTCAGACACGCTTTCAGCAATTCGCTGACCATACTGTATATAGCGGCCCTCGATTCACGTTTTGCTTTGTCCGGTTCTTTTACGACCACGGAATCTTCCCGGTTGTAGTATGCGTTGAATTCGCGCGCAAGCGTGTGCATGTATTCGGTGACATGGTTGGGTTTAAGATCGCGCGCAGCATACATCATCTTTCCAGAGAAGGAATCGGCCAAAAGCACCAGATTTCGTTCAGTCTCGTTCGTAATGCGGATTGGCATAGAAACGGGCAGGGGGCCGTTGATCTCTTCATATTTGCGCAATACACTTTTTATCCTGGCATACGTGTACAGATGGTAGGGTGCGGTGTTGCCATCGAAGGAGAGCATCTTTTCCCAGTTGAACGTCGTATCGGTTTTAAGATCGTGGTTCAATTCAGCGTACTTAAGCGCCCCAATGCCCACTGCCTCTGCAATGGCGGTCTTTTCGTCCTGGGACAGGGTGGGATTTTTTTCCTCAACAACGGTACGCGCGCGCTGCACAGCTTCGTCCATGAGTTCGCGCAGAAAAATGACATTTCCTTCGCGTGTTGAAAAAGTTTTGCCGTCAGAGGCCTTGATTGACCCGAACCAGACATGCTCTGGCTTGGTTGCGTTGAGACCGAGCCATTCACCTGCAACAGCGAAGATGGATTTGAAATGGTCTTGCTGACGTGAATCAGTGACGTAGATAATACGCTCGGGCGCCCAGGTGTCAATTCTGAATTTTATGGTTGCCAGGTCGGTTGTCGCGTAACTGAATCCGCCGTCTTTTTTCCGGACAATGACAGGGCCGTGAATTTTGTATCGATTGTCGGTATCTATAATTACCGCACCTTGATCGTGGTGTGCGATGTTTTTCTGAAGCAGGGACTCAACGACCTCCGCAAGCATGCTATTGTAATGGCTTTCACCATAGGTATGGTCAAATACAATATTTAAACGGGCGTATATTCTGTTGAATTCAGCCATTGAATGGGAAATGAACTCCTGCCAGAGCGAGGTATTTGCCATATCACCCTGCTGGAGTTTTACCAGCTCTTGGCGGGCGCGCTCTTCCAGGTCCGGGGTTTTTTCTTTTTCGAATTTTTGATATAAGCGCTCGAGTTCACCAATGGGGTTTTTAGCATATGCGGTATCGTCTTTCCACAGGCTGTAGGCGACAATAAGCTTGCCGAATTGAGTACCCCAATCGCCCAGATGGTTGTCTGAAATAATGCCGGCCCCTAGGAATTTCAGTATACGGTAGAGCGCATTCCCTACGATAGTTGCCCTGAAATGGCCGATGTGCATTGTTTTGGCTATATTGGGGCTGGAATAATCAATCACGATTCGCGTGCCAGACAGTCTTTGTCTGGCATACTCAGCCAGCCCTGCAACACATTCTTTTGCTTTTTTCTCAAGAAATTCCGTCCGGATTGTCAGATTAATAAATCCCGGCCGTACAGCCTCGGCCTTTTCAATGGGGCCATCTGTTTTTATGGCAGCGGCGATAGTTCCGGCGATATCGAGCGGGTTTTTTTTAAGTGACCGGGCAAGGGTCATGGCGCATTCGGTCTGATAATCGCCGAATTTTGGGTCAGTTGTTTTTTTGACCTCAAGACCAGTGACAACAGTGTTGGAAAAAGCCGTGTTTAGCGCTTCTGTGACCAGAAGAGCGAGTTCATCAGCAAGAGGGATCATTTCCCGGCTGCCTTTTTTCTCTTCACCGGGGTTGTTTTCCGTTGTGTGGATTTTTTACGCAGGGTCACTGGTTTGGCGTCGGACCAGAGTTCTTCGATGTCATAGAAGGAGCGCTTGCGGTCCAGGAAGATGTGTACAATGACGTCGAAGTAATCCATGACGATCCAGTCCGGCGTATAGTAGCCATCCACATGGAGGGGGAGGAGCCGCTCGGTCTGTTTTTTCAGGCCATCGTATATGCTGTCGGAAATAGCGCGCAAATGCGGCTCAGAAGAACCCGAGACAATGACGAAGAAGTCGGACGGACCGCTCAGTTTTCGCAGGTCCATGATTTTGATGTTCAGGGCTTTTTTTTCGAGCGCGAGTTCAATGATGCGATCGACCAGTTTTTTTCCGCCAAGAAGCGCCATAGTTACAGCCTCACAATCGAAGGTTCGGTGAACAAACCCAGGGCATTGCGCGTATCAAGGATGAGTTTCGCGTGTTTGACCACAAAACCATAATCATAGGTTTTATGGTTGGTTACCACAATGATCAGGTCCTGGTTCTTCAAGGTTTCTTCGGTAAGGTCTGTGCTACGGACGATTTTTCCCAACATGCTTTTAAAGCTTGTTGCATGTGGATCGTTGAAGACCACATAGGCGCCTTCGGCCCGCAACAGCCGGTATAGTTCGAGGCCGGGCGATTCGCGTAAATCATCCACATTGGCCTTATAGGCCATACCCAGGATGAGTATCTTCGAGTTTTTAATGGGTTTTTCGTGCTGGTTCAGGATGCGCGAGACCCGATGAATGACATAGTAGGGCATGTTGCCGTTTATATCAGTCGCAAGTTCAATAAACCGGTTGTAAAAATCGTAGGTTTTTGCCTTCCACGAGAGATACATGGGATCAAGGGGAATGCAGTGGCCGCCAATGCCAGGGCCAGGATAAAAGGGCATGAACCCAAAGGGCTTTGTGGCAGCGGCATTGATCACGTTCCATATATTAATGCCCATGCGGTCGCACATCATCATGAGTTCGTTTACCAGGGCAATATTAACAGCCCTGAAGGTGTTTTCGAGCAGCTTCACCATTTCGGCTTCAGCAGATGTACCGACAATGTGGACCGTATTAATGCAGGTACGGTACAGGGCAGCGCCCAGTTCGCAGCATGCGGGCGTTTCGCCGCCTATGACCTTGGGCGTGTTTTTCGTGTTATACACGGCATTGCCCGGATCCACCCGTTCAGGAGAGAAACAGATGAAGGTGTCCTTGCCTGCTTTAAACCCTTTTTGTTCAAGAGGTTCGCGGACCATCTCAGTTGTTGTTCCAGGATAGGTGGTTGATTCAAGGACCACAAGGGCCCCTTTTTTCATGTATTTGCAGATCTGCTCCATTGACGCGGCAATGTACGAGATGTCAGGGTCTTTTGTTTTACGCAAGGGCGTTGGCACGCAGATGGATATGGAGTCAACATCGCCAAGACGCGAGAAATCCGCGGTTGCGCAGAGTTTTTTCTTTGCCACGACCGCTTTCAGATCTTCACTTTTTACGTCAACAATATATGACACGCCAGTGTTTATTTTTTCGACCTTGGCTGGGTCAATGTCAAAACCAATGACATTAAAACCAGCATTGGCAAATTCAACGGCAAGCGGTAATCCGACATAACCCTGGCCAATTATCCCGATTGTGGCGCTTTTTTCCCTGATTTTTCTGTGTAATGTTTCTTTCATTGTGTTTCCTGTTTTAAGTTGTTATTAAAAAAGATAATTCTTGGAGCAAAATGGAAGCAATATGATATATTCTAAAACCAGAGCAAGGTCCCCTGCATGGGATAATACCTGTTTTGCCGGAGGAACGTATGATATTGTTGTCTAAATTGTTGCCGGTGTTTGTATATCCTTTGAGCCTGGTCATGGAATGCGTTGCCGCGGCATTGGTATGCCTGTATTTTAGAAAGCAAAAGGCCGCGATCTGGCTTCTGGGAATTGCTCTGGTTGTCGCGTATTTGCCCGCGACTGAAATAGTGGCCACCATGCTTGTTAAAAAGGTCGAAAGGACTTATCTTCCCGTTGATATATATTCGGTAAAAGGTGACGCTATTGTTGTTCTTGGCGGCGGCGGAAGGCCAAAAAGCTATCCTCGGACCAATGTGGAGTTCAGCGAAGCAGGGGAGCGCATGTTCCATGGAATACGGCTTTTTAAAGCAGGCGCAGCGCCCGTGGTCATTGTTTCGGGCGGCGGCATTGATTTTATCCTTAAGGACCAGTGTGAAGGCCGCGACATGGCCGAGCTTATGATCGAATTCGGCATGCCGGCCGATTCCATTATTATTGAGGACAAAGCGCGGAATACCTATGAAAACGCGCTGTATGTAAAAGAAATCATGGAAGAAAAGAAAATGGGGAAGAATATTGTATTGGTCAGTTCAGCTCTGCACATGGTACGTTCCGTACCCATCTTCAGGCGCATGGGATTTACCGTAATTCCAGCGCCGTGCGATTATATAGCTGAAGAAAAGCCGTATAACTGGTTCTCGCTGCTACCCAATGCCTGGAACCTTGCTTGGTCGTCGTCGGTCATGAAAGAGATGCTGGGCATTGCCGTCTACAAGATGAAGGGATGGCTGTAGGGAAAAATAAAAAAGCCGGCCCTTGTTCAAAGGACCGGCTGCATATTTTTCATAAACGACCGTATGAACGGAGTCGAAACGGACGTTTATATTTAAAACCCGACACCAACCTCCTGCGCGCCGCTGGTAACAATAAGCTTTCTGATTTCGGTTGTCTCATTTCCGGGTGAGGCTATTGAAACCGTGGCAATGTATCCACCCGGCGCCACCAATCTGCCTTTTGCATTCAGGCAGTTCCATGCGGGTATGCATATTTCATCGCTGGTGTTTGGATTGCAGTGTTGCATAATGTAATCGTAGCCGATGGTGACCGTAGAGTTGAGCTTTGGCCGCAATGTGTCGGGCGCGCCAGGTTCAACAGCGCGGAGCCATATATACATGCTGTCGATTGTCGCGCTATCGAGCGTTCCAAGGTTGGCATAGTTGGTTGCGGACACAAGATCGCCCACCTTGAAATGGCGGCGAAGGTTTTTATTGGATGACGGGGAAGCGACTGAATTGCCAAAGACATCGTAAATTGTAGCTGAAGCGGTAACCAGGACTTTGTTGGTATCAAGGCTATAACCGTAAAAATAGCCGTTTGTGGCATTGCTGTTGGTGATCCCGCCAGGGGTTATCAGGATAAAATCGGTTGAATTGTTCGTGATAGTGCGCAGATTGACGGTAAACCCGAAAAAGGGGAAATTGGGAATGGGTTCATGTGTTGCGGGATCTGTACTCCAGTTGTAAACCATGGCGTCGTAGCGCGACACTGAGGTCGGACCATTCAAACCGCAAACGGTCTGTTGTACGCCTTCGGCTTCCAGGGAAACCTGCCGGTTGTCTTTTAAGGTTGCCAGGTTACCGCTCAGGTCTTTAAATTTATGGTCTAAAGGATTTACCGAGAAACGAAGCCGTGTACCGCCGATCTGGAACTTCTGATCAGCGCTCTGGGCCACCTCAATACGGTAGGTCATGAGTTTGTTTGTCTCGTTTTTGTTGTAGTTCCAGGCAAGCTTATCATCGAGCGCTTCAATGGCATTGGCGCCGGAAATTGTGACACTTGTGCTGTGCATGAAGGTAGAATCCTTTGTTGCGCCATTGATGAGCGTGAATGAATAAATGGAATGCACATCAGGCGCCTGTGACCAATCAATGGGTTCGCTAAAGGCGATTTTAACCTCGTTGGTGGTGACCGCGGTATTGCATATGTTGTTTTTGTACAGGAAGCGGTGGATGACCGGCGCGGCTGAATCGCGCGTGCTGTCCTGCACTGTACGGGCAAAGGTGGCACCATTGCCAATACGCACCATTGTATGGGTCACATTTCCATTGTTAAAGACAACCGCGGGTTTGAATCCGGTTTCGAGAAGTGAATTTCTGTGAGAGTTGGGCACCAGCCAGAGACGGTAATGTCTTTTATCGAGCGAGAGGGCCTGCAACTTCATACGCTGGGTTGTCGCCTGCGTGGTGGTATTGATCAGGGAGTCGGCCCAATAGATGGTGTCAGGTATGCCCGTGGAACTGTTGAAACGGAAATTGACCCCGGCAATATGTTTGTCGAGCAGGGTAAACGTATCGCTCATAACAATGTTGAGATAATCGAGATACCCGTCGCAGTATGGCATGAACCCGAACGATTCGAGTTTTTTAACAAGCGCGCCGTTATATGAATAGGCGGGGTATTGAGCAGGTATGGCTGAAACATTGACACCAAACACATTGGTCAATACATCCTGGATTTCAGAAACGCCCGACACTGTGTCGGGCACCCATTCGTGTGTTGAGACCATTGCCACGCCAACCAACGGAATGACCGCAATTTGGAAGGTGTTGGATATGGTTACACCGTTGTAATTGTAGGTGATTGTTAAGGTTCCCAGGCCGCCGCTGGTCAGGTTCGCGGCATTGTACATGGCCTCGTTGCCTACAATGTTCAGGTTCGCGGGCAGGTCTACCACGCTCCAACCCACGCGTGAGGTGATGGTCTGGCTGGTTATAAGGTTGCCGTATTTGTCGAAGAGCAGGGCCACATACCACTGGGATGTTTGGTCCGAGGTCCCGAATGAACTGAGCGTGTCAATGAGAACAGGAGTTGAATCAGGATCGCCCCGCTTTACTATGACAATGGAATCGGGAACATCAGGAACAATATCAAGGGTAAAGGATCCATTAAAGGTTTGGCCGCTTCCATACGTGATGCTTATATCTATCTGATTGTCGCCGCTTATAAAAGTAAGAAAGTCGGCCCTGAACTCACCGTCTGTAAAAGGATTCGACATGCAGTTGTTTTGGCCCGCGTAGAGCGTATCAAAAAAGCCGTCCTTCTCGACAATGGTTGGGACATCGACCGTAAAGCAGAGCGTGCTGGGCGTTGTGCGGATGGGATCGGTAATAACATGACCGTCTTTGTCCACAGCGGAGATGACCACGGCCGCGGGCTGGCCAGCGACAACTGGTGTGGTTGGATACGAGATGGCAAAGGTCGCGATCTCAGGCGGCGCGATTTTGAGATACACCGTATCGAGGAGAGGATTGGATCCTTGACTCGAAGTATCGTATTGGGAGATAAGGGTAATGATACCCGCAGCCGACCGGATGGGCATGAGCGTGACCGTGTTGTTCTGGCTGAACCCTGAGGCGGCACACCACGTATAATTTGAGGCAATCCACTGGGCGCTGAGAGAGTGGATGCCTGACATTGGCAGTTGGTCGTCGGTCTGCTTTGCGCGAAGCCTGACAGTGTCCTTGAGTGCTGTGATCAGAATGGTGTCGCCAGCAGGAATTTCTTCCTGGTGATATTGCGAGCCCTGTGTGTTGAAAATACCCGTTTCATAGGCACTTAAATAACCGTTTGACGAATCAGCGTAAATGGCGTTTTTGACATATGAGTAATTCACAAGCGTGATTACGACCGTATCGAAATACGTTTGCGTGCTGACCCCGGCCAGATTGATGCCCGCGGGCAATGTCGCGATAAGAAGGAATGTGGGGGAAAGGACGCCGGGCGTTGTTTTCTTTGTGATTACGCACTCGTTGGTGGATAGGTCTGATGCGGGGATGGTCAGATACGTATATCCATCGACATCAGGGAAATTCCATCGTTCGATTGCGGCGCTGGGCACCGCATACCCGAATTCATCGCGGACAACCGCATACAACGTATCAGATTGGATGCTGACGGGCATAGTGAAGGCATCGATGTCCAGGACCGGTGTATTGGTGTTGGCCGTGGCTGGCGCTGTTTCTATATGGAGAATGCGTTGCGCGCCGAATGTCCAGGTCACAACAAGCGTGTCGCGAATGCCGCCATAGACAGCCACGACCGTGTCTTTTTGACCAGGCACATTGGTGAGTCTGAGCATTGGATCAGCGCCGCCAGTGGACGGCGTGAGCACGCCATTGACATACCAGGTAAGCGGGGTGGAACTGAACGGCACCGCGGCATTGCCCACAAAATGGGGGCCAGATACATTTATATCGAAAATGAGACCAACCAGTTTGAGCGTATCGCTTGCGCTGGGAAAGGCGGCCACAACACCAGCCTGATTATATAAAATGTCCTTGGTGCCTTGGTTAATGTAATCAGTGTATTTGGCAATGACCACAAAATCGGCGGTATCATAATCCGTGGTATCGCGGATAATGAGGTTGAAATTCGCGGTTTTTACCTGGCCTGCTGGCGCAGTCGGGGTATAGGTAATGGTTATAGTACCCGCATCGTTTATTGGCGTGTTTGTTTTAGCGGGAATTTGGGCATTGCCAAGGGTGATTGTTTTGCTGTTGGCAACACCTGAGAAAATACTTGAGAAATTGTACGCGGTGAAGCCTGATGCGCTCCACTGGGCGTCAATGGCCCAGAAATTTTCGTAGTTAGTGTATCCGATTGCATAGAGAATATGGGGAAGAGTGGCAAGCTGGTTATAATTTCCAGTAATGGTAAGGGTTGTCAGGAATTCGCTGATAGCTGTCACCTCAGTGGCGGCGCGTTGCGTTACCCCTGCAACAGTGACGGATTCGTCAAAAGCCACATAGTTTGCGTCAAAGCCGATTGAATCCATGAAGGTTGTAATGCCGTCGTTGTAGGAAATGGTGAAGTTACGTTGGCCGTCGAGTGTGTTGTTTCCGGCAATAGTAAGTCCCACTGATTGGAACGAGGCTATAGAACCAGAAAGGCCGCCGGGAGGATTGCACACCCAGCCTGCCATTGGTGAGAAGTTCCAGGTAGCAGGCACTTGTGTATATTGCGTGATCCCAGTGCCTCGTTGGAGCAAAAGAGGATAAAAGGTGGTAGGACCGTATTTTGCAGTGTCGTATTGATTGAAAGGAAGGGAGATTATTTGACCAGGATCGGTAAATGCTCCAGGCGTAGTGGAAAGATAGATGCCATCGGTGAGGGACCGCACATTTATATACGAACGTCCCATTGGTTTGATCACTGTGCGCGCAATTGAATCAAGATATTGCAAATATTGTATTTTTGAATGGTTGGTAGGATCATCGCTGACAGCATTGTTTACCCGTTTGCGTTCAACCACTCCACCAGAGAGGGTGGTGCGCGCGGCTGTGATATCGTAATGGACCTCGAAAAACTGGCCAAGCTTGACAGTGTCGATGGAGAAGCTTAATACCTGCAAACCGCCAACATTTGTGACTGTAAAATTTGTAGGCACTACATAACCGCTACTGGTATTGACCCCATAGCTGCCGGCAACATAATGAATGTCGGGGCCAAGAACATCGATTACCATGGGGGTGTTTGAATTTATCTTGATAGCGGTTATGTCGACAATATCAGCCCAAAAGCTCTGGAAAATGGGAGAGAGGTCTGCACCGTTATTGGAGTGGGCCCATTGACCTGCGCCTGCTGCCGCAATATTATGCAAATAGTTGCTAACGTCATCCAGCCCTAGATTAATGGTATATACCCTGAGATCGACCCCTGCGTCACGGACAGAATCAATGACTGAAATTACAGAGTCAACGGCCGCGACCTCGACAACGCCCAGGTTTGGCTGAAGAGATGGCCAGCAATAACCATGGCCAGGACAGGTTGCCGTGCCCCATTCGCCGGACGCATTGTCGTCGCCATCGGTAAGGGCTATAACAACAGGGATTGCGCCTCCTTCAGTTTTACGGTAATTTTCAGACACATAGCGGACAGCATTGTGAATGCCGGCATATATCGCGGTACCGCCATAGGAAACGCCATTGACCCGCTGGCTGCCATTGATGAAGGTGTCGGCCTTTGCCTTTGCGAGCTCGAAATCGTTTCCCAAGGAATAGGCAGTCCCTACAACACCGCTGAAATACATAAGGCTGACACGCATTCCTTGATTGGCAAAGCTATCAATAAAATTTGCCACAGCATTGTATGCACCCTGGATACGGCTCACTCGTATTGTATCGCCTGTGGGAGTAATGGAATCGTGCCATTGGCGGGTACCGGCAGTGCGGCTGCTCATTGAACCGGAATTGTCTGTAACAAAGACAATGTCGTATTTTTGACCTAAAAAGAGCGTGTCGTTGGTGGCAACGCCGCGCAGCGTAACTGTTGAATGTGTATTGTATGGGCCATAGATGTCAGCGCCTTCAAAATAAATGGTGTCGTGAGAAAGTGTGCGAGTCACATATAGCTCGGATGTATCGGCTGTCTGCGCAAAGGAGAGAGAGGTGAGCATGAGCAGGAAAAGCCCTGCTATTTTTGCGTATGGTATCATTATTTAACTCCTTGGATATGGTTTTCTAGTTTATGATGAAACTCTAGCCATTAAATTTCTTTTTAGAAATATATATTTATATATACCTTACTGCAAAAGGAAAATTATTTAGAATCGTTTCCATAAATTTAGTCGAAAAAAAAGAACCAAAGTTCAAATTATTTTAGTTAATCGGCTAATTTTATTAATAATGTTGAACCAGAAAGATCAGTAAAACAACTAAATTATTAAAAATTGAATACAAAAAAGTTAATATTAATAAAAAAAGCATAATATGTTAAAAATGACATAAAATATAAAATACGATACATTAAAAACACTTTTTGACTTTATTGTCTTAGGAGAAATATATTCTATCTTGCATAAATTTTTAAGTTAAAACAAGAAAAATATTAATTTGGGGGAATATTAATTATGAAGAAGCTGCATTGGGTGATCCTTTTTGGTGGAGTGGTTTGCGCTCTTTTAGGGGCCCAGACCCGCGGGACTTTTGTCACGGACAATGATAATGATATTCTGGGCGCTTCAAACGAGAGAAATTATAACCAGGGTCACTATTCATCTCTTCGTATGAAATCATGGAACCAGCACACACCCTTTATCATGTTCAATTGCAATTCAATCGCTGGTGCGCGTGTGCTTTCGTGCACATTGCGAGTGCAAATGTCTTCGGACACTATTAATCATGCTCCGGCACTCGATACAGAAGGTATTGAAATTTCAACAATCATAGATACTATGTATGAAGGTACTGTTGGCGAATGTAGTCCAACTCAACCAGGGATTTGCGGTTGGACCCCTCAGAATGGCGCCAGTTGCTACAATTTCAAGCGTTATTATCCAACCAGTCCTGTCTTGTGGAAAGACACCCCGGGATATAGCGGATTGACAATATGCGCTGGCTTTAACGGTTCGCGCATAAATTCCACGCCCATCAGGAAAACATTCTACCCCAGCCAGGTGCTTAATGTTCCAATTGACCGGTGGCTGGCGCAGGACATTATTGACCGGAACGCCTATGGCCTTGCGCTCAGGGACCGCGGAGGCGCGGGGAGGAACTATACTATTTATTCCCGCGAAGCCTCGGGCACCGACCCAACACTAATTATCAATTATATTTTCGATTCCATCTCCCCAGACGGCGTTACAGGGCTTTCCGCAACCACACTCTCAACCAGCAGCGTCCGTCTTAACTGGACCGGATCAAGCACTGCTGACGCTGACAGCGTTTTTGTTGTGTATCGCACTGACGGCTATCCCACAACCAAGACCGATGGCACCAAAGCAATAGCCATGGTCAATGTAGCCAGCAGCGCCATGACCACGGACGTCCTGGGTCTTACGGACAATACCCTCTATTATTTCTCGGTTTTTGTCTGTGACCAGGCCTATAACTTCTCTTCAGCGGCAAACGCCCAGGCCACCACTCAGAATGGTTCGCCTACCAACACGCTCCATATCGTCAAAACCGATTCCAGCTCCTCGTCCTTTACCTTTCACTGCACTGGCGATTCATTGCTTCCTTCGGATGTGAACAATATTTATGTGTGGGTCACCACGAATAAAAACGCCATTATCAACAAAACCCTGCCTTCTACCGACACTGTCGCCCGGACCAGCATAAAGGACAACCAGACCATTGCTATTTCCAGCGGTACAAAATACTACGTGGGTGTCATACCGCGCGACAATACGAGCCTGTTTTCAGACAGTATCGTCATCGACAGCTTCTACCGGCCCTATTTGAACCCCATTACATTCACCCTGTCGCAAAACATTGATTCAGGGTTTGTCTATGCTAATTTTGTCCCTGGTGCCATCAATGGGAGCATTGATTCGGTCTATATCTTTTATCCCGATACCGGGTATGTGAAAAACCAGTTTGGCGCCCTTCCCGATACCAGCTTCACGCTTGCGCAATTTCAGGCATTGCCCTCGGGCAGGCTCATTGTACGCGATTTTGTCACTGGCCGCCATTATTTTTCCCTTACCATTGTCGACAATGTGACCGGCGTTAGCGTGCGTTCAATAATCGCCGGTACTGACACGCACAGCATTGCCACCAATTTCGTGTATCCGCCCAATCCGGTGGAAGTGTCGTTTCCCTCAGTTGCCACGACCAGCATCTTGTATGAAATCTCTAATTGCGTCGATATCGCGGCCGAAGGAGGCATTGATACGGTATTGTTGTTTCTGACGACGGATTCTTCCCTGTATGTAAATTATAGGACCCTTTCGGTCCAGAGGAAAATTCTGCGTGCAACCATTGATTCGTGCAATACCTACACATTTTCCGGCTGCCAGCCCGGGTTAAAATACTATGTGGGAACAGCCACGAAAAACAGTTTAGGCAATTGGTCAAAAACAGTGAATGTCTATCCGCAATATACCAAGCTGAATAACACGGTCCGGGTCGCGGCGTACGAGACCCCGTATGTCTGCGATAATACCGCGGCGATCTCCATACTGAACCGGAGCGCGATAGGGGCGAACATTGATCTGGTTAAAATTTATTACAGCACAGTAGGATACGAGATCAATCCGCTTTCGGGCGCCCCCAATGTCCAGGTCGCGGCCTCCGCTGTGCTTGCCGACAGCGTTGTCGAGATACCCGGCCTCGAACCCACCTCGCGTTATTTCTTTACCATTACGCTCAAAGACAATGAGAATGGCAACAGTTGGGCGGCGATCGATTCCACGGTAAACGGCGCTACCATGCTTACCGAAACCTATGGCGCCATTTGCGTGGCTCCGGGAAACCCCTTTTGGATCCAAGCTTCGTCCGTGGGCGACACCGCGGTCACTTTTTCCTTTGTCGTTGACAGCAGTATCGAGGAAGACGTTGAACGGTCGGTTATTTTCATAGGGACCGACTCGGGCCAATTGGCGGCAAACTACACGTCAATGACGCCATGGCGCGTGGGCGATACCATAAACCGGGGCCCCTTTACCGTCGACACCTTGCACGATTTAACGGCGTATTTCTTCGGCGTCGCGGTGCAGGACACCTTTCTCATGTGGTCGGCGATTGATATCAAACGTATTACCACCGTGGCCACGCCGCCGGAAAACAGGGTGGTTTTTGATTCCCTTCGGGCGGGGGGCAGTTCCGCTTCCAGTACAAACCGGATTTATATTTACTGGAGCATTTCCGGAGGCGCGATACCCGATGAAATCAAGTTTCTCTACCGGTATTATTCGTCTCCTTCCGATACGCCTACCGCCTACAATGACCCCAATTTCACTGTGTTGTATTCGATAACGCCGACAGTCGCATCGGGTCTTGACAGTATCACTGAATTGCGGAGTATCCAGTATAATTGCCCGTACGCGGTGGCCGCTTATGTCAAAGACAGCCGCGGTGTCTGGTCCACGGAAAAGGAATATGGTATCATACAGACAATCGCTTCAACTGACACTATTCCCCCGGCGCAGCTCGCTGTTGCCATTGACCTTGTATCACTCGGCGCCACTGCCATACGGATGAAATGGAACATAACCCCATCAGCGCTGACTGCGGCGAAAAGCGCGGAAAACAACAAGCTACGGTTGGGATACGACTTCAATAAAAGCGGTCTTTCCGCCTTTGATAAGGAACGATATCCGTATCGATTTTTTGTGGATGCGGCTAATTTCAGCGCGAATGACAGCATCGATATTACCGCGGGTATTGATCCGAACAGCATGTACTATTTCTCGGCAGCGCCGGTCGATTCTGCGTCCAACGCGGCATTATCACTCGCCGTATCGCGCGACAGCGTTGCCACTATGGTAGCGGGGTTCAGCGCGGGCACGGTCACGGCCTCGATCAATGCCTATAACAATTTTACCATAGACTGGAGCGCGGCCATGGTTGCCGACGGTCTGGGAGGGCATGTTTTTTCCAACGACGCGAGTGTGCGCTATATTACTATAGTGGCGACTGATACAGGATATTATTATGGCGCCATGCCTCTAAGCGATGGGTTGTCGTTCAGCAGCGGAGTCGCTTTTTACAGTGGTACATTTCCCATAGATTCCATGCACGGCGCTATTACCGATATCGAGCTGTACCGGGGTGCTTATTATCTGACTGCATACGCCAGCGTGAGTTTCCACGCCTATGGTTCAAACGCCGCAACCGTGGGAAGCGCCACCTACGTGCTCTCTTCCCCCCATGCGCAGGACCTTTCCTTTGCGCAGATAAACGACTCCATTGTGCGGCTAGTTTTTTCGGTCCAGGACACGAATGTCCATGAAAATTCGGCCAGGGTGTGGGGCAAGTATGGCAAAGACAATGCGGCCGCGGGTTACACTTTTTCCGCCGTTGCCCTGTCGGGCCCGGTGTTGTTAAGCGGCGATACTGTGTCTAAAGGCGTTGCCTGTACCAGCTATGTGAACGTGAACCAGCTCGGGTTCGCGGCCAATTCGGACACGGAAAAATTGTACCTGCGTTTATATCTCAGCGACATGGTCCCGCCGGCCGGACCTGCGGATGATTCGACGCTTTGCTCGCTCACTGTTGATAGAAAGGGCCCTTCTGACGCCGCGGTCTCTTTTACCTATGATTTTATCGCAAATGCCGTGGCATGCTCTGTGACCGCGGGGGCCAGCCACGACCTCGGTACTGTAAGCTGGGGCGCCACCTTCGGGGTATACGGCGCACCGCTTGCCTATACAGCTCCGGGCATAGGGTTCTTGGTCTCAAATCCTGAGACTGTCTATGTGCAGCTCAGGGATATCCATGGAAATATTTTCGAGACCGCGTGGTTCAACTTCACCACCCTTAGGGTAGACTTTGCGCCAGTGTATCCAGCAGCGGGAGACACCACCCTGCTCCTCGATAACAATGTTGTTGAACTCACGCTCCATGCAAACAGTCTGATAAACGACGCGTACAAGAACTCGACAACCCTTTGGATAGGGAGGTCTGTGCGCAACCAGGGCGATATCGACCAGATGACCGCTTTGGGTATTGCCAATCTGACCCGGAGCAAATATTGGTTTCTCACCAAGTTTGGCGGAGCTTCAGTCGATTCCCTCTTTACCGTCAATCCCGGCCTTGGGCTGAAGATCCATTTCAATCCAACGCTTGATGGATACAACGATTCGCTTAAAATATTCAGGGTCTTCAGCGATGGCGCCATTGAATGCCTTGGCGGCGCCGCCCAGAGCGTGAATGCCACGGACGCATACGTTGCTCTTGATGGTTTTGTCATGGAGGATTTTTGGAAACAGGGAGACGGCGAGGACTCGACCTGGAACCAGGACAGCTATGTTCTGATGCTCGGTGTTGACCGGAGGGCGCCGGCGATTGTGGCTGCATCCACTTCTTTTGATTACGCCAATAGCGTGGTCCGCATAGGGATACGTGACAATACGGTTAATCTCGACGTGAAAATGAAGGTGATCACCTTCCGCGGCGATGGCGCAAGCATTGACACTGTCTGCGTGAACACGAAACAATACGCCTCTACCGCGGGCGGCCACGATACGCTGATTGCCGCTGACTACGCCATTGGCCAGTGGATGGCCGCGCACCAGGAAATGATAGATCTGTCGGGTATTTATTGCGCGGTCAGTTTCAGCGATGGGAGTTTCAGCAATACCCATTACCTGAGCCCCCAGTTTGTCGTTGATAGCGCAACCGGCGTACTCTCCAACCTGTTCAATTCCTGGCGGATTGTGAACATGCCCTGTTCGCTGGTAACCAGCCCAAGCAATCAGCGTCAACGGGATTTTCTGGTCAATATACCGGAATTTGCCGGTAAATATGACAAATCGCGCATGAAACTTCTGAGGTTAAGGTCTTCCGGCGCATACCGTGAATATTCGGCCAGTGATACTGGATTCTATGTTGGCAACAACCAGGCCTTTCTTCTGGTTACGGGTTATAGTAACCTGAATTCAATTCCGTTTAAAACAACGGGCAAGGCCATATACCGGGGAATCAGCAACAGCAGAGGATATAAGGTAGGCGCCGCAAACAGCCTTGGACAAGGCTGGCACCTGCTTTCGCTGCCTTTTAGAGGAACAGTCAGGCAGTCGAGCATTGAACGGGTTTCCGTACACAGTCCGGCCCACAGCGCCTTCCTGGGACGTATGTGGAGTCTGACTAATAATACGTTTTCAGCCATTCAGGCAAACCACAACATGCCCTCGGGTGAACAAGGTTTTCTTACCTACTTGTTTGCCGGCGACACCTTGTTTGCGCCTGTTACCGACGATGCGCAGTATCTTCCCGGGTCAGGCGTTGCGGGCAAAGGTGTTTCCATGAGTTGGTCGCTTGGCTTTTCTGTTTCGAGCAATGGCGCTGTTGTTG